>Ga0208380_1000133_pt1 | contig 22023 bp, 22 predicted proteins | sample CryBogCBE27Jun07_FD_184570 | JGI IMG/M metagenome (GOLD analysis project Ga0208380, IMG submission 184570) | Freshwater microbial communities from Crystal Bog, Wisconsin, USA - CBE27Jun07 (SPAdes) | ecosystem: Environmental > Aquatic > Freshwater > Lake | place: Crystal Bog, Wisconsin, USA... | reverse complement strand
GCTGGCAGAACTCAAGTCACGATACGAAGGCACACGCCTTGGTCGCCAAGAGTTGTACGGTGAACTTCTACTAGACACACCTGGCGCATTATTTACCCAGACAATGATTGACGATAAGAGGGTGCAGTACTACTCAGACTTCACACGAGTCGTAGTAGCCGTTGACCCAGCCGTAACATCAGGCGAGAATAGTGACGAAACAGGAATTGTTGTTGTTGGCCTAGGAGCCGATGGTCGCTACTACGTGATAGCAGACAAGAGCTGCAAAGACACCCCAATGGGCTGGTCTAACCGAGTCAACATGGCTTACGAGGATTACCAAGCAGACCGAGTGGTAGTTGAAAAGAACCAAGGTGGCGACTTTATCGAAACCACGCTTAGGCAAATCAACCCACACATGAACGTCATTGGCGTAACAGCCAAGGTCGGAAAACGCCTTCGTGCTGAACCGATTGCTTCGCTCTATGAGCAAGGCCGAGTTTCACACATAGGCAACCTCAGCGCATTAGAGACACAGATGATTGAATGGGTTCCAGACTCAGGGGAATCACCAGACCGCCTCGATGCTCTCGTTCACGGCATTACCTCGCTTACCACCCAGATGAGCAAGTTCGACCTTGCGTTCTCTGGATCATCACAGTCATGCCCTAAGTGTGGCGCATCAAATCTCAAGACCGACACAGCTTGTAAGGTCTGCTTTCACAAGTTCAACCCAGCAACCGAACAACGCATTAACAGTCTCAATGCTGGCTTCCCCCAATTCCAAAAGAGGTAGACGTGGCTTTATTCAGCCGTAAAGACAAGACAGCCGAGATTGTCAAGGGCGTAATGGATGAACTCAACAAGGCTGGCGCTCCTATGGCTATGGCTATGCAAGCAGGTCAACTACAAGGCTCACCTGTTCAGACCGGCGTTCCAGTCATGGCACAGCAGGTTGTAGCAGCAACACCTCTACAACGCCCACAGTCTGTATTCGGTGCAGCGTTCAACCCTGGTACTCCACTCTTCCCAGGTGCTATCGACCCAGTCAACCCAGTAACAGGTCGAGCTGAACCACGCATTACTCAGTACCAAGTTGCTGAGAACTTAATGATTACCCAAGAGCCAGCGCCATTCGGCAAACTGGAATGGGCTGCTCGCAACGTAGACATCATCTCTCGTTGCATAACTATTCGCATTGACGACATCACCAAGATGGCATGGTCGTTTGAGGTATCTGACGACGCTATTGCCGAAATCATGGCAAAAGAGAACTGCTCACACGCTAAGGCTGCAACAATCGCTCGTGACCGCTACGGCGACCAAGTTGCCAAGATGACTGAAGCCTTTGCCAACCCATTCCCATTGGAATACAAGAACTGGCGCTCATGGATTAGCCAGGCTATGTGGGACTACTTGGTGTACGACGAAGTGGTGGTCTACCCTAACTACAACCTTGGTGGGGAATGCTTCGGTTTTGATCTGATTGACCCTTCGACAATCAAGATTCTACGTGACGACAAAGGTCGAGTTCCATCGTGGCCTAACCCTGCCTTCCAGCAAATATTATGGGGCTACCCTCGTGGCGAGTTCACAGCTTCACCGCTTAACGAAGTAAACGCTCAGTTCAACTCACAAGAACAGCGTGGACCAGTTCGCCCATCAGACTCACTCAACGTATTCATTGGCCACCCACAGACAAAGATGCTCTATGGCTTCTCTGCTGTTGAGCAGTGCCTTCAATACACCGACCTCTACGTAAACCGCCAAGAATGGCTACTTGCTGAATACAAGGCTGGATCAACCCCAGCAATGTTCCTAGAGACTGACAGCGCCCTAGAACTATGGCAGCTCGCAGACAACGACAGAATCCTGAACGACTACTACTCAGGTATGACTGCCAACCGTCACCAAATCCGTTCACTCCCAGGTGGAGCGAAGGTAGTGCAGACTACACAGATTGACGAGAAGTACAAGTCTGACTATGACGAGTTCATTGCCAAGCGCATTGCAGCCATCTTCGGAGTAGCCCCATCACAAGTTGGTGTTGTAGCTCGTGCCGGACTCGGTGGTGGCAAAGGCTCACACGACGGCGAAACAGAATCAGCCGAAACAGTATCTACCAAGCCAACGATTAACTTCATTGTGGACATGGTGAACACGCTCTGCCGTCAGCACCTCGGCATGGACGAGAGCATTACTTTCAGCCTCACCAACGACGCATCCTCAACGGATCAGTTGAACCGCTACAAGGCGCTATCAACCGCAGTCAACGCTGGAATGCTTACCCTCAACGACTCTCGTGGGGAACTCGGTATGCCGTTGTTTGACATGAACGAAGCCGACGAGCCGTTCATCCTCACAGCCTCTGGCCCAACATTCCTTAGTGGACAACTAACCACAGACTCATCAGGCGAAACACTCGGACAGACAGGACCATCAAGTGAAGAAGCGAACACGCAAGCCGTCCCACAAGCTAAAGAGCAACCGAGTCTCAGTGAAGCACCCAAAGGTGATAGCAAAGAGACGACTTCTAGGATAGAGGCCAAGTCAGCACACGACGAGGAACTACGTGAGTTCGCACGCTTTGTTAAGTCTCGTAACAAGACTGGCAAGTGGCGAGCATTTGACTTTGTAACGATTGAAGAAGAACTAGCCGACAAACTAAACAATGACGCTTACTTCTTGGTCAAGGGAACAGTCCCAATGCCAGACAGCGTTCTTGCTTGGGCTGAAGATGTTGTGAAAGCGCAGATAAGCGATACCCCAAAAGGTTTGCTTACTAAAGGGAATGACCACGAGAACCGCATAAAGGCTCTCGCTTCCAAACACAAGACTGCTATCCAATCAGCACTTGCAGCAAGCATTACCGGCGTAGGCACAGCAATCTCACACGCAGTAAACAGCTCAACAATGCTCGATGCCCCAGTAGCCGCTAAGCAAGCAGTAGACGCTTACATCAACTTCGACAGCGCACGAAGCGTAAAGACTCTTCAGAGCCTCTACACAGTGGCTTTAGAGGCAGGAGCGCAAGCCGAGGCTAAGACCTTAGGCGCAGACGCAATCCTTGGTGCTAGGGCGCAACAGTTGATCCAACGAGCCGGTGTCACGATTAAGGGAATTAACGACACGACTCAGAACCGCATCTACACAGCAATACGTGACGGCGTTGCTAACGGTGATGCACACGCAACTATCACTAGCGCAGTAGACGCAATCATTAACGACTCAAGCCGTGCAGACATAATCGCAACAACCGAAACAAACCGTGCTTATCAGTTAGCAGCTCAAGATGTTGCTGCTGAAAACGGCGCAATAGGGTTCGACTGGATAACAGACACAGACCCCTGCCCTGAATGTATTGAATTGGAATCAGCCAATCCTCACGACATTTCAGAGCTAGTACCACCAGACCACCCGAACTGCGTTTGTGATACAAAGTTCATCTACCCAGACTTAACAGGAGAATAACCCAATGTCAGAAATTACGTATGCCTACTTTGGCGGTTTAGAGAAATCACGAGACGACAAGGGCTACCTTAACGTCAAGGGACTAGCCACCGACGACACACTCGACCTCGATGAGCAAATCTGCGACCCTCAGTGGCTAAAGACAGCCATGCCAAAGTGGTTTGAGATTGGAAACATAAGAGAGCAACACGACGGATCAAAGGCAGTAGGCAAAGCAACTTCAATGACATCACAGGGAACAGGCTTTGCTATCGGTGCAAAGATTGTTGACCCAGTTGCAGCTATGAAGGTTGAAGAAGGCGTTTACACCGGTTTCTCAATCGGCATTAAGGGCGCATACGTTGACATGAACGACCCTCGTGCGCCTCGTGGCGTAATCAAGGGTGGACAAATCGTAGAAGTATCAGTAGTAGACCGACCAGCAAACCCATCAGCCTCTTTCGAGTTGGCTAAGACCGTAGGTGACGTAATGACCAAATCAGTAGAAATGCAAGACAACTCAGAAGAAGTAAACAACGCTCCTGACCTAGCCACTGGTGAGTTCTACCTCCCATGCTCAGGTTGCAACGGAACAGGCGAAGTTCACACCGGCGCTGACGAAGGTGCTTCAACGCACGCTTGCGAGGCTTGTGGTGGAACCGGTAAGGGTTCATCTATGGACTCTGAGGACATTCAGACACCAACTGCTACATCTAACGAAGCACTTGCTGCCGAAGAAGAGAACGACCCACTCAAGTCAACAGACGCAGAAGTTGAAAAGCGTGAGTTTACAGAAGCAGAGCGTGAGGCAGCATCAGAATCTGGTGCAGCTATGCCTGACGGATCATTCCCAATTAAGACAGTCAAAGACCTAAAGAACGCTATTCAGGCATTTGGTCGTGCAAAAGACCCAGCCAAGGCTAAGGCGCACATCAAGGCTCGTGCTAAGGCTTTAGGCAAAGAGGACCTTATCCCAGACAACTGGAAGGGTGCTGACGCTGACCTAGTTAAGGCAGACGACATGGAACACGACCCAGCAGAACTCATTGCAGTTCGTGCCGGTCTTATTGCTCTTATCAAGGCTGAACTTGACGAGATGCTCGCAGGGGAAGAAAACGAAATCTGCGATGTAACAGAACTTCTTTGCTCACTATCCATGTTCTTGGACTGGTGGACAGGGGAAGCATCAGAGAATGAAACAGAAGCTCCATTCACAGGATGGGACATGGACGAATCAGGAGACGATTCAATGGCATACATTGGCCTCGGCGTATCAGCCGACCTAGTCAAGGCAGTTGGCGCATCAGACGCTACTGACGAAATAAAGTCTGAGTTCAAGACTGAGGTACTAAAAGCCCTCGGTGTGAACGACGAATTAACCGCAATCAAGGCAGCGCACAGCGAAGCGATAGAGCAGATTCAACTGCTAAAGGCTGAGATGGACATTGTTAAGAACTTTGCGGCTCCGAGTGACATTTCACTCATCCGACCTGACAAGCGTGGTGAAGTAATTACCAAGGCTGCCAAGTTACGCATGGAAATCAAACAGGCTAGAGAGAACGCTAGAACCGTTACAGCCGACGCATCACTCCGTGAACTTTACAATCGTAAGGCAGATGAGCTTGAGGCTCAACTTGCTGCAACGGAACAAAACTAACCCCTAACTTAAAGGAGCCTTTCATGGCACTATCAACTCCAACAGTTGATCAGCTTTTTGGTGGACTACCAGCATCACAGCGTCTTGCACGCTTCGAGGCTTACAAGTCATCACTAAGCTCAAAGATTAACGAGAACCTTGCACTAAAAGCTGCAGGCGCACTCAACTTTTCAAAGACAGAAGGCGTTATCAAGACTGCTACACCTGCCACAACTGCTATTGACGCATTGACAAAGGCTGGCGCATCAGAAGAGACAATCGCTTTGTTCTCAAAGTCAGTAGAAGGTGACGTAAACAAGAACCCTGGTCCTTGGTCTAACAGCAACCCTCTTTCATACGACCCTGGAAACGTTGGTTTCACACCATTCGACCTCCAGGACAGCATTGAGTTCCTCGTACCTGTAATGACACCTCTTCGCAACTCGATTCCACGCCGTAAGGCACAGGGTCAGGCTGTTCAGATTCGTCAGATTACTGGTTACAGTAACTCACGCACAGGTGGCGTACCGAACTTGAACACATTCTTCAACTCGGCTACTAACACTTCAACATACAACGGCATCACACTGAACCGTCCAAACACCATCTCATACTCAGCCGACGCTCTCGTTGTGCCTTTTGTTGAGAACGGTATTTCCGACTCAGTTGAGTACCAGGCACAGTTCGCTGCTCAGGGTTTCACAGACCTTCGTCAGCTCTCTAACACTGCTGCTATTTACTCACACATGCTCGGTGAAGAAAACAACATTCTGAACTCAACATCTGCAGTGCTTCCTATCGCAGGATTGTCACCAACAGTTGTTAAGGGTGGAACTGCTACAGGACTTCCAGTAGGAACATACTCAACAATCGTTACTGTTTCATCGTCATTCGGTGAATCACAGGGTGTTGCTGGATCGAACGTAACAACAACAACTTCAGCCGACTCAGTAAACGTGACACTTGCAGTTGTTCCAGTTGGAGCAGTAGGCGTAAACGTCTACCTCACAGACACAACATCAAGCGCACACTACGTTGGACGCACCACAAGCACAGGCGCAGCATCATCACCAATTATCTGGGCTTCTGTAGCTGCACTTCCATCAACTTCAGCAGACAACGGTTCATCACCTGCTTACCAGTTCGGTGGAACAGCTCTAGGAACCGCTGGATACACAGGAATGATCTCATCACTCCTTGGTAACGGCGCTACTGCTGGAACTGCTGGTTACAAGAAGGCAATCAACGGCCCTCTTAACGCTGGTACTCCATTCGGTGAAATCAACACAATGCTTGTAGAGATGTGGGAAACTAACCGTGCGCAACCAGGAACGCTTTACACTTCTGGTCGTATCCAGGCTGCATTGCTTGCTGAGATTCAGCAGCAGGGTTCAGCAACTTCATACCGTGCTAACTACATGACTGGCGATGACGGAATCATCGTTGGTGGTGCAGTAACAGGAATCACCTCACCAGTAGGTGGACCAGCACTGAACATCGTTGCTCACCCATTCATCCCAGAAGGTGTTGTGATTGCTCACTCAACCACACTTCCTTCACCAGTTTCAGGCGTACCAGGCACGGCCACAATCGATAACGTCGTAGATCTTACGACGATTTCTTGGCCCCAAATTGGCATGTCGTGGGACCTCTCCACATACCAGTACGGAACTTTCGTGTTCCACACACCTGGTTTCGATGGAATCCTCACAGGAATCACTACAACTCTGTAGTCCTGTAAGTCGCTAGGCATTACTGCTTAGCAATTAGCGAGTTGAGTCGGGCTGGATGTTCCCCTTCGTCCAGCCTGACTCCTCGCTCTATTCGCAAAGGGAACGCATGAGAATTATTGGATCAGACAAGAACCTAAAGACTGTTGACTTTGAGGGCAAGACCCTTAACCAACAGAAGGACGGTACATTTCACGCTGACCAAGACACCGCTAAGAAACTTGTATCGTCAGGAGACTTTGCAGTGGCTGGAATTACATTCAGAAATGCCAAGGGATTCATCTGTAACGAGTGCGACTTCGTAAATGTCTTTCGAGACAAGTGCGGTAAATGCGGTTGCACCGAACTAACGCCGGAGAGCGAATCATGACCATTGTTGCACCTTGGGTATTAGACGAAAACGACACAGTTCCGTATGTCACAATTCAGGACATTAAGAACTCACCTATTGCAGCGAGCCTTGACTTCACCAACCTCATTCCAAACACCAGCGTCAACTCACAAGACGCAGCTCTGGCTCAACTTATCTACCAAGCATCAGCCAAGGTAGACGCTTACGCTGCTGGAGCATTGGCCTCATTGTCTGCAACGGTCAACACCGAAAACGGACGAGCCTCAATTAACCGACGAGGACAGTTCATTGTCCACCCCTACGGCTGGCCTGTATTGGAACTACGCTCCTTCTCCTACGCTGCTTCAGGCCCTGTCGGTGGTCAGACTCCAATTACCCTGACCAACAACAACACTCAAATCGAGCGCTACCAGTTCATTGTCAACACCAACTGGAACCCAGGACAGTCAACGACCTACCAGTTCGGGACTTCAATGTTCCCAAGCGCACAGTACGGCAACGAATACGCTTGCCAGTACGTCTACGTCAACGGTTTCCCTAACGCTCTGAACATGGAAACGATTACTAAGGGTGCTACTTCAATTACCGTAACCAAGAACACCGGTATCTACGCCAACTCATCACTCATTATCTGGGATGGCGCTAACACCGAGACAGTTACCGTAGCTTCAGACTTCGTGCCTGACGATGGCGACATTGTTACCCTCGCCAAGCCAACTAAGTACCCACACACCGCAGGTTGCTCAGTAGCCTCACCTAACCTCACCGCCGTCAAAGAAGCAACTATTCACTTCGTTGTATCTATGGTGGAAGAGCGTGGATCAGGTGCGTTCACACTTTCAGGAGCAGCAGCAGCCGGAGCAGGTGGCCCTATCACCGCTTCAGAGGCTCACCACGCAGCTGCCTATGACCTACTCGACACCTTCCGCAACATCTGGGGTCGTGTCTAATGTCAAGACAGGTCGTTCGAGACCAAGTTGTCGAATACTTATCGAACGCAGACATCACCGGTCTTACAACTATTTACACATTCCCTCCGAAGATTACGCCAGAGGGTGCGTTCTATCCAGGACAAACGCCTAACCAGTTCCAAGGCGCAATCGTCTTTACGTTCATTGAGCGTCAAAGCGAACAGCGAGTGGCATACGGTGGGGCGCATAACGGGCGTAAGTTTGTAACCTACGAGTTCGTGTTCTCTTGCTACTACCGAAGCATCCAAGGCCAAGCCGAGGTTGCTGCTATGGGCAACGAGACATTCCTAGACTCGTTTGTATCTGCCATCCGTGCTAACCGTACAGCTGGCGCACCCCAGAACACACAGAACAATGTGTGGCAATGGGGTGAAGCAGGGGTTGGGGGCAAAGGCCCAGACATCCTCATTGAATCAGACCTACCAGTTCTACTTGGTGGGGCGCAAGAAGTAACTCAAACATTCTCAACTATCAGAGTCACCGTACTCGAAGAGGTGGACACATGACCCAATACAAATACACCGGTTTTTACACAACGGTCTATACCGGCGTTGCAGGACCAGACGGTGGTACTCTTGAAGCAGTGCCAGGGCAGACCTACAACCTAGATACTGCTCCCGACTCTTTCTGGGTGTCTGTAAATGGCTCACAGAAGGCTCCAGAAGCCCCTGTAGCCGACGCTACAACAGAATCTGAATCAACCCCTACCCAATCAGAAAGTGAGCCTCAATAATGGCCGCCTATTTAGTTGCTAATAGTTACCTCGGAATCATGCCTGAGGTGGCACGAGGAACACTCAACACAGGAGGAACTCCGGTTTACATTCCGGTCACAGCTCCTCAAGTGACACCTATGCAGACTTTTCTTAGAGACGAGGCTCTGCGTGGATCACCAGTTATGGTGTACGACCAAGTTCAGGGTGTACGTCACGACGAGTACGACGCTAAGTTCTACCTCTTTGCTGACACTTTCCCTAACCTAGTTAAGGCAATCCTTGGTGGAACTGACACCGTTACAGGTGCAGGACCATACACGCACAACATCAAACTTCTTAACAACGCTGCTATCGGTTCACAACCACAGTCTTACTCGATTATGGACTTTGACGGTGCTAACTACTTTACCCTTCTCGGCGCACAGGCTGACCAACTTGAAATTTCGTTTGGTGCAGAAGCAGCAGCAGAGTCAACAGTTAAGTTTATGACCAACCCATACACATCGGGTACATCAGCAACAGCACCATTCAGCACACCAAACCCTTCAACGGTTCACATGATTCCTGCATGGGACACAACCATCACAGTTGCTGGAACGACTTACACTTACATTCAGGACGGAACGCTGACCCTTGCTCGCAAGACAGCACCTATCTTCACAATGGGCGCACAGGCTCCATACCAGAACTTTGCTGGTCCTATTGAAGTAACTGGTAAGTTCACCGCCGTAGTTAACTCTTTGACAGACCCTTGGTCAACTGGATCAGGCGCAACTGCATTGACACGAAGCCCACAGGCACTTGTTATTACATTTACTGACCCTAACGACTCATCAGGTGGAACGCAATACAGCGTTTCATTCACAATGACACAGGCTCAGTTCCAGAACGTAAAGCGCACACGAGGCAAGGCTTACACCGAAGTTGAAGTAGAGTTTACTGCTAACGCTGACGCTACTGACGCTACAAGTGGTGCTGGTTACTCACCAATTCAAGCCAACATCGTCAACGCAACTCTAACCGCCTACTAAATAACCCAAAGGGGAAACAATGCCAGCAATAAACCTTCCAAACGGACAGTCAGCAATTCTGTTTAGTACTGACGAAATCAGCGAGCGTACAAACCGCATGATTAGTCGAGCATTTATGAAGGCCGCAGGTTCAGCAGCCAAACTAAACAACTTGGGTTTTGATGATTCAAAGCCTGAAACTTGGTCTATCTTTGCCGAAATTAGCGACGAGGATCAAGCAAACTTAGATGGTTATCAAGCTGCTCTTATTGTTGGCATGGTAAAGTCTTGGTCATTAGGTGACTTGCCTACGACTGAATCTGCGCTTGACCTTCCTAAAGCTGTATTTGATGAACTGGCTAACGCTTGTGCTGAGGAATACAACAAGCGACCAGACTTCTCGCCAGACCCTGACCCAAAAGCCCCTACCGCCGACTAGCACGGCTGGAGGCAGCACTCAAGGGTCAAGATGCCGAGGTAGACGTAGAGGTTTCAGACTTCTATCGTGAGTACCAATTCAGAAAGACATTTGGTGGATCACACCAAGACTTTCTTGACCAGCCTAGGCACGCTACTGACTGGCTTATCGCTATTGACAACACTATGAACGAGGTTCAGCGTGGCTGAGATTGTAACTGGAATACCTAACTTTGAGGAATCCCTTGAGGCTATGAAAATTAGTGTTGACGAAGCAGCTCGCAAGTTCGTTCTTCAAGGCGCAGAAGTAATCAAGCGTGAAGCCAAGAAGATGTTTATTACTGGCGCAGACGCAAAGATAACCGAATCATGGCGTTCAGACGCATGGCCACTACCGACTCGTCGCACCGGCAACCTGATGGCAAGCATCTATTCAGATGGTGCTAAGAAAACAGGTGAAGGAAAATGGGAATCACAGACCGGCCCTCACATTGTTTACGGACGACGCATTGAACTTGGGTTTCACGGATCAGGTCGTTGGCCTTATTACACGACTCGCCCATTCCCTTACATGCAACCTGGTATTGACAACTCAATTCCACAGCTTGACATTCTTTTTAACTCACTCGTAATCGCTGCTCAGGAGGCGTAAAATGTCAGGACTTCTTCCACCAGTAGTTGCTACACTTATCGCCGACACCAAAGAATACATGGCGAAAATGACCGAGGCTCAAGTCAAGATGGGTGAGTTTGGCGCTGCTTCTGAAACATCTGCTGGTCTATTTGGATTATCTGCCAAGACTATTGCCTTTGGTGCTGCTGGTGTTGCTGCAGCTGTTGGTACTTACGCCGTTGACGCTGCTCTGAAGTTTAACGAGCAAATGGACAAAGTTAAACTGCAAGCCGGTTTGACTAAAGAACAGACCGACCAACTTGGTCAATCTATTCTTAACATTTCATCTTCTCTTGGTGTTACTACTTCAGACCTTGCAACAGGCGCTGTAACAATCGAACAAGCCGGCATAAAAGGTGCTGCTGCTACAACTCTTCTTAACAACGCAGCTAAAGCATCTATTATTACTAACGCTTCTGTTGCCGACACGACAAAGGCCATTGTTGCAGCTCAGACCTTGCAAGTTACAAAGGGTATGGATGTAGCCAAGTTGACCGGTATTTTGGTTAAGGGTTCACAAGACTTTGTTGGTGGACTTGCATCAGAAGAACAAATGCTTCAGGGTCGAGTTGGTGTAGCACTAGCCAAGTATGGCTTATCACTTCAGACAATTATTCCTTTAGGCGCAGAGTTTGCCAAGGTCGGACTGCCAACACGCTCTATTGCCTCATTCGCCAACGCTCTTGGAAACCTGCAAAAGCCGCTAACAGACTCAAAGGGCAAGTTAACTTCCTACGCACAGGGTCTTGAACGAGTTGGTCTAAGCCAAGCAAACCTTGCTAAAGACCTTCGAGTTGGAAACATTACTGGCATTCTTGACCAGATTAAGCAAGCAGCACAAGAATCAGGCCAACCATTAAGCGCAATTACTCAGGCCGTATTTGGATCAACCGGAGCCGGCACTGCATCGGTTTTAATTAAGAACCTAAATGACTTAGCAACCGTTCAAAAGAACTTAACTGGAGCTGGTGGTAAATCATTGGCAGCCCAAACGCAAACAGCCTTAATGACCCCTGCGCAACAGATTAAAGTATTCCAGCAGTCACTTAACAAAGCGTTAATACAACTTGGAACCGTAGGTTTGCCCTGGGTTATTACTGGCGTTAAGTTTGCTACTGGTGTTCTTGACACGCTTACTGGTTTGCTCACTGGAAATTACAAAGGCAGAACGGCGGCAACCGGTGGTAAGGGTCAAGCTGTAAAAGACATCTTTGGTGGAATTGCTAACTCTTTCAATCAAGAAGGAACCTCAGTAGCCAAAGCACTTCTTGGGGCATTGACTTTTAATGAGACTGCTACTAATAATGCTTTATTTAAGAACACCCCTGTTCCGTTTGATTATCATCAATCAACAACCTTAACTTCTAAAAAAGTTGTTATTAACAACAAGGCAATTGTTAGATCAAACGGCGGTAGATGATGAGCCAGTTCTCTTCAAATTTAGACGGTGACATTGAACTAAATAATGTTATTGAAATTGACATTGCCGACATAGCTCAGGCTTTGGTAAATAATCCTGCCTTTATCGCCGCAATCTCCAAAGAGGTTCGCAACCAGATGACCAAAGACGTGCGCTGGATGGGCAACCTATTCGCTAAGTGGGCGCAGACTCAACCACCGGCTCCAACGACTAGGAAACGTGCGCAATGACACTTGCCTCACTACCTACGCTGTCGGTGCAGATTGCCTTCACCCCTACCAACATCCAAAGCCTTACCCAGACTTGGACTGACGTTACGCCCTACGTTCGTGACTTCACTACCAAGTTAGGTCGTCAGCACTTCCTTGACCGTGTAGAAGCTGGAACGCTAAACATGACCGTCAACGAGCGCACAGGGTTCTTCCTCAACGGATCAGTCAACGGTACTGGTTATGTGATTCAACCTCGCCTACCTATCAAGGTTACGGCGACGTGGAGTGGCACAACCTACCCAGTGTTCTACGGTCTTATTGACAGCATTGACGAAAAGATTACCGACCAACTCAACGTTGACCTGACCATCAACGCTACCGACCTAGTTAAGTTCTTGTCGCTTCGCTACATGGCCTCGACTAATTTCTGGTCACAATACGTTAACGGCACAAGCGCAGTAGACTGGTATCGCTTTACAGCCCCAGCTCAAGTTGTTTGCACCAGCGCAGTAAACGCAAGCGGAACTGTCACCTATCAGGGCATCAACAACTTCTCGGCAGGGCAACAGGTATTCGTTACTGGATTTAGTGGTACAGGGGATTTCAACACCACTACTGGCGCATCAACAGTTCAAGCTACTGGTTTGTCACCATCGCAATTTGTTCTTTCAGGCAACATTGGATCAACCTCTGGTAACTCTGCTGGAACTGGCTCTGCTTACCTTGCCACGCTTGCCAACAGTCTTAACCCATCCAATACCGGATACGCCGGATACGGAACGGTAGCCTTCCCACCTAACGGTGCAATGGTTTATAGCAACGATGGATGCCTAGACCTAGCGAACGGTCAGAAAACGGCTTCAGGCGTTGCCGTTCTTAATGGCTACGGCTCTATTCAAGGTTCTATTGACTTTTGGGTTCTTGGACAAGACATTGCTAGCACACTTCTGTTTAGTGCTTTTACTACTTCTGCTTTCCAAATTGACATAAAAGTTTCGGCTGCTGGTTACTTAACGGTAGTAAATCATGGGACAAGTGCTGTTATCACTACAAATACAACTGCTCCAATAAATGATGGCTACTGGCATCACGTTGGTCTTGTAAACAATACTTCTAATCAGCTCTGTCTTTACGTTGATGGAAACTTAACTGTTATAGGTGGTGGCGCTTACTCTGGATGGTACACCAATACCGACTTATTAGGTCATCCATACCCATTGGTAATTGGTGGAATAAATTATTGGTTTACAGGTACTTCAACAGGTGCATTAGCAACTGCTCCTTGTCTCATTGACGAATTAGTTATTAGCAGTAACAATTACTTAACGCTTACTGGCGAAGTTATTAACCGCTACGTTGCAGGGACTTTGCTTTCCAAAGGATTCCCAGTAACAGCCAACGGCGTTCTATCAGGCGACAGGATTGCCGAGATTCTCTGCATTGCAGGTTTCGGCACAATCTCCGGTGGTCAAGTAGTTCTTAACTCCAACACCTACTTCATCAACGACAGCGCAACTGCATGGGTCAATGGTGCGTCTGGTAACGGCTTTATCGCCGTAGAACCCTGGTACTGGGATTCACCAGTCACCGGATCAACAGCGCTCGACCTCATCTTGCAGATTTGCGACACCGACATTGGCTCGTTCTACCAAGAGACAAACGGCACATTCTCTTACTACAACCAGTTGTATTACGGTACTTGGAATTGGGCGTTAAACGCTACATCAGGTACTTGGAGTCCTAACAGCTACACGCCAACTGGCGACCACGTATGGACTGACGACACATCCTCGACGTACCACTACTACGGGCCAAGCCTTCAGGTAGTGCGTGACGACGTTGACGTATGGACAACCGTTAAGGTATCGCCACAGTCCGGCACAGAACAGATTTACGAGAACACTGCTAACGAGTCACGCTGGGGTTACTCAACCCTCACCAAGTCAAGCACAGTCCACACAACGCTCAACCTTGCGCTCTCTACGGCTAACTTCCTTGGCAACTTGTTTAAGACACCACTACCTCGTGTCGGTAACGTTGAGCTGCGAAGCGAAACTAACAACGGTCAGAACATGACTGCCTTGCTCAACACAGAGTTTGGTGACGTAGTGACCTTTAAGCGCAACTCGCCTAACTCATCTACAACAGGTAGTTACCCTGACCAACAAGGTCTAATTAGTACCAACATGGTCGTAGAATCTATTAGCCACGACTTCCAAGCGGAACCTGGCTTCTGGCACACATCGTTCATACTCGACCCTTATCCAATTAGGAGTTAGTCATGGGGAACATTCCTAACACCAATACGCCCAACTTGGTTCTGCAATCAGTTGGCAACGGATCAAACGACTCACGCTGGGGTACTTCTGGTGGTGGCTCAACGCTTCCAACCGGAACCGGCACAGGTCAGATGATTTGGTGGAACGGAACTGCATGGGTAGTTACAGTTACGCCGGCAACTAACAAATACTTTTACTGGAACGGCTCGGCGTGGGCTAATGCCACAGTTGGTGACGCTACGTCTATTCAGGGTTATGCAGTAAACATAACTGGAATTGGCAACGGCGACGTTCTTTACTGGTCAAACGTAGGGGCAGTTCAACAATGGCTTACTGGCCCAACACCAACAGGTGATGGACAACTTCAATACTGGAACACTTCTTCAAGTGGTCACTGGTCGCTCTCCGCAGCTGCTACCACAACAGGTCAAGCACTTGTTTGGAACAACAGCACCCTGACATGGGGGCCAGCCAACATAACCCTTGCTGGTGACGTTACAGGAGCTACTGGTGCAAACACTGTAGTCAAGATTCAGAACTACCCAGTCTCAATGGCAGGTGTAGGGAACGGCGATGTTCTTTACTGGTCAAATGTTGGAACTACTCAATGGGTAACTGGTCCAACGCCAACGGTAAATGGTCAGACACTTATTTGGAACAGCAGCACATCTTCTTGGAACGTTGGTATTCCTTCGGCTTCAGGAACTGCTGGTGGCGACCTATCGGGTACATACCCAAACCCAACCGTTGCGCAAGTTCAGGGATACCCAGTTAACGTAACCGGACTAGGTAACGGAGACTTGCTTTACTGGTCTAACGTTGGTACTAATCAGTGGCTCACAGGGCCAACGCCAACCATAACTGGTCAGTATTACGCATGGAACGCAGGATTAGGTGCATGGGCTCTTGCTACATCATCGGGCGGTGGAATAACAAATCAAGCTTGGGCTGTTACAAACGCAAACGCAAATACTTCTATGTCGGCAAGCACTACTTATACGCCTAGTGCTTGGACAATTACTGCTTCGGGATTCTCTAACTATTTAGTTCAGATTTCTTGCACAGTAAGAATGACTACTGCTACAGCAGGAACTTGCAGTATTGGAATACAGGTCAACGGTAGTTTATTTGGCGCAACTTCTGGTGTTACTTACGGTACGCTTAACGCTCAATCGGTGACGGTAACTGGTTCATACTTGCTCAGTTCAGTATCAGGAACGCAAGTAATTCAAGGACAAGTTACGCCTGGTCTTTCAACTGGCGTTTTCTTCAATGGTAACATGACCGTAATAGGAATTAGTTAAGGAGAAATCATGGGAATCAATACAACAAGCGTTTTAACTTGCGACGGATGCAAGACAGAAGTAACAGGGGAAATGACCTTTGTGGTTCTTCAGCCTCAGTCCAACAGCGAGACACCATTCATCACAATGCCAGTCGTAGTCTGCGATGCCAAGTGCTTGCAAGAATACGCTGCAACTCTAGGAGCATAATGACAGACGTTCGACAAAACATTGTTGCGTGGGCAAAGTGGGCAGCCACTAATCACGCCAAGTTCACATACTCAGAAGGCCCTCAGCGTATGTCGGGTATAGGAAACCCAGGCAAACTGCCAGTAACCGCCGACTGCTCGGCCTTTGTAACCCTTTGCTACAACTGGGCTGGCGCTCCTGATCCAAATGCTCAGAGCTACAACCACACCGGCTACACCGGCACACTTCTGGCACACGGAACCAAGATTCCTTTAAGCCAAGTTCAGCCAGGCGACGTAATCGTTTATGGCCCAGGAACCGGCTGGCACACAGCACTCGTAGTTGACGTATCAGGTCTTAACGCAAAGAACCCTCTAACCATCTCACATGGTCAGCAGGGCGACCCTAGTTACGTTCACGTCAATCAGGATGGTCGTTTGCCACAGACCTACCTACGCTTCAACACTTCTGCAATAAACGCTCAAGGGATACACACACCTCCGGCAGCATAGTATGAACGCCAACACTTTCAATTTCTGGGTTCAGTTAATCGTTGCCGTAGGATTCCTTCTAGGAATGATTTGGGGAGTGCTTCGATTTGGTCACAACATTCTTGCTCGCTCGGTTTCAGACCGCTTAGACGAGATTAAGAAGGAGACTAAGCCCAACGGTGGCTCTAGTTTGCGTGACGCAGTTGACCGCATTGAAAAGAAACTCGATGCCGTAACTTCAGATTTAGACCGACACTTGGGGTTCCACGACGCAGTAGATGGCTAAGAAACAATCCCACTGGCACTTTCACCCGGCGGTTCGATCCGGTGACGAGCGCACATTAGGGGAACGAGCTGCTGACGCTATGCGACATGGCATGGGTTCGTGGCCTTTTGTATTTTCATTCGTAGTTTTAATGACCGCATGGATGCTCTACAACGGATACTCACATCACCCTTTTGATGTCTATCCGTTCATCCTGCTTAATCTCATGCTCTCAACCCTCGCTGGGTTACAGGGAGCAATACTTCTCATCGCCGCCAAACGAGCAGACCGAATCTCGGCTGAACTGGCTGCGTACCATCTTGATGTAAGCGAACACGCCAATAAGGAACTCGCTGACCTCAAAGAAATCATTGCTGACATAAAACACATGATGGCCGAATTGGACATTATGAACACGCCAGCAATCAAAGCAACAAAGAAAACCAAACAATAAAACTGCTATAATTTATAGCAACTATCACTTAGGAGACAAAGTGGCACGACTTCCTGCAGCACAAGAGAACGCTGGCCTCAACGCCATGTTCGTACCTTCAACAACTTACTACCTCGCACTTTTCACAAGCGACCCATCAACAACTGGTGCGTCTGGTGAAGTAACTGGTGGTTCATACGCTCGCCAAGCAATCGCATTTGGATCAGCATCAGCCGGTTCACAGGCTTCAACGAACGCACAGACATTCACAAACATGCCAGTAGAAGCAGGTGGAGTTCCTTACTTCGGTCTGTTCACAGCTTCAACATCAGGTACATACCTCGGTGGCGGAACAACATCAGGACTTTCAGGCGCTATCTCAGCCGGTTCAACTGTAACCTTCTCAATTGGAAGCGTTACGACATCACTGAGCTAATGGGCGGTCAGCAAGAGTTCTCGGCATCAGCCGTTGGAACTGTTACTCCCCCTGCGCCTGTGGAGGAAACTCCCACAGACGCCTAACCCAAAGGCAATCTGATGGATGCATTAAAGAACTTTGCAGTTTCACTCGTAGCAACAGCACCGTCTCCTGCCACGTCTGGAACAAGTTTGGTCGTCACGGCTGGTCAGGGATCATACTTCCCTGCCACGCCGTTTGACGCAACTATCTGGCCTAGCGGAGTCCAGCCAACAAACACCAACGCTGAAATCGTCAGGGTAACAAATGTCTCCACTGACACCTTCACGATTACCAGAGCGCAGTACGGAACCACAGCTCAGAGCATTGCCGTTGGCTATCAGATTGCCCAAACAGTTGACGCAAACCTACTTAACCAACTAGCCCCTCTTTCGGGCGCTACGTTCACAGGTAACGTCACCGCTCCTGCACACATAGCCTCTGGTCTTACCGGCGCTACGGCTGCTTCTAGGTACGTTGGAGCCACAACTAACGGCGCACCGACTAGCGGAACATTTGCAGTTGGTGACTTTATTGTTGACCAAACCTCGACGTTCTGGGTATGCACTACTGCTGGTACGCCTGGTACTTGGTGGCCTCTTGTTGAAGCCCACATGGTCAGTCGTTCAGCAACCGCAACAGCAGGGCCAAACGAAGTAACTATCTTTACTGGCTCTACCGCTTCACAGACAATTAGCGTTATTGCTGCACCTGTTGACGGTGCAACATGGACAATCATTAACCGTTCATCAGTTGCAGTCACCGCAGGGTTCGGGTCAAGCTCAATGCTTCCACTTGGCTCTACGTCAAGCGTGACCTCACTTGTTGTACCGGTCAACGGTGCGTACTCGTTTATTAACTACGCCGGTGGTCAGTGGTACATGACCGCAAGTAACAACCTTGCCAACGCTGTAGGAACTCTAACAACCGCTTCACCTACCTTCACTGGTACAATTACCGAAACTGGAGCAACAATCGTCACTCAAACCGGTGGCGCTTTTGCAAACGACGACGACCAAACAATGACAATCATGGGAGCATGGATCTAAATGGCAACTACACCAGCAGTCTTATACCGAGGCGCAGCCGCCACATCATCAACAACGCTCTACACCGTTCCAGCCTCAACCACAGCAATCGTCACCAACATCCTTGTTACTAACACCGCCGGCACAGCTGCAACTTTCACAATCTCCTTAAACGGTACGGTAATTATTCCGGCTGCTTCCATAGCCGCTAACTCAACTGCTCTGTTTGACATGAAACAAGTCGTGACTACTGGACAACTGATTGCTGGATTCGCTTCTGCGGTTACAGTCAACTTCAGTCTCTCCGGCGTGTTGCTGGTCTAATCATGGGTTTGCAAGTATTCCCTGCGCCTAGCGGTGGAGCTTCATACAGTTCTCAACCACCAGCCTCAGCCTCTAGCGTTTTGCTAGACGGACAGTTGGTTAATTCATTTTCAACCTCAACAAGCGTGACTGGTATTGGCGCACCCTGGCTTCTTTATGCCAACGGAGCAGGGTCAACCACGTTTACAGTTGGGTCGGATACTTACACTGTTCCAGCAGGTTCAACAGTAGGAACATCTGCGTACACAGGAAGTCAAAGCGTTAGCGTAGCAACAACCGGAACCGCACCTGCAACATTTACTGCTTCAACAATGCCAACTATACTTGGTGGTTGGCGAAGCGTAACCTACGGCAACGGCTACTTTGTTGCAGTTGCCGCCGGAACAACCGTCGGAGCATACTCAACTAACGGAACTACATGGTCTGCTTCTACATTGCCAAGTAGTACTCAATGGCAAAGCGTAACTTACGGAAACGGTAAGTTTGTTGCAGTTGCTTATGGAACAACAGCAGGTGCATACAGCACTAACGGCACTACTTGGACAGCCAACACAATGCCAAGTGCTTCTAATTGGCGTTCCGTTGGTTATGGCAACGGTTATTACGTTGCAGTTGCTGGTACAACAACAGCAGGTGCATACTCAACAAACGGCACATCGTGGACAGCAAGCACAATGCCTAGTAGTTCTGACTGGCGTGGGGTCACTTACGGCAACGGTTATTACGTTGCGGTTCAAGTCTCAGGCACAACCGCCGGAGCATACTCCACCAACGGAACTACTTGGACTGCTTCTACCATGCCAACCTCTGATCAATGGTATGCCGTCACATACGGACTTGTTGGTTCTACGCCTACTTTTGTTGCTGTTCAACAATCCGGCGGTACGAGTGGTGCGTACTCAACAAATGGTTCAACTTGGACTGCATCCACTATGCCTAGTGGTGGAAGTTTCGCTGGTTGGACTAACGTAACTTACGGAAACGGATACTTTGTTGCAATAGCAGGCAGCACAACCGCAGGTGGTTATTCTCAAAACGGAATTACTTGGACTGCCAACACAATGCCAAGTAATTATGCATGGTATGGAGTGACATACGGCAACGGTTACTTTGTTGCAGTTCAAGGCTCAATTTCAACAACCGGTGCATACTTTGCACAAACACCGTTTCCAGTTGCCTACGGTATCTACAACGGCGCAACGGTTAGGGCGTAATCATGGGTCAGTCAACATTCCCAGTACCAAGTTCAGGGTCATCAACTAGCACCGTTCTGCCGGTCAACGCTTCGAGCGTAATCCTAGACGGATCATTAACTTCAGCTTCAACCTACACCACAACGGTCAACGGCAACGGTGGTATTGCTTACCTTACGGCTACGGACAACCCAGCCACAATTACAGTCGGTGGAACTGCATACTCAGTACCGGCTAACTCAACGGTTGCTACAACTGCGGTAGTGGGTTCAGGGGTCAGCACGACTGTTGCTGCAACATACGCTCAAACAGCACCAGCAACATTTACTGGGTCAACAATGTCAAGTTCTTCAAGTTGGCTTGGAGTCGCTTTCGGTAACGGTTATTTTGTTGCTGTTGCCGCCGGAACAACCGCCGGAGCATACTCAACTAACGGAACTACATGGTCTGCTTCAACTATGCCAAGTTCATCTACTTGGGAAAGAGTTGCATACGGCAACGGATACTTTGTTGCAACGGCTTTCAGAACAACAGCCGGAGCATACTCAACTAACGGTACAACTTGGACTGCTTCAACAATGCCAAGTGCTAGCGACTGGTATGGCGTTACCTACGGCAACGGATACTTTGTTGCTGTTCAGGGTGCTGGCACAACAGCCGGTGCTTACAGCACTAATGGCACATCTTGGACAGCCTCCACTATGCCTAGCACCGCTTTATGGTTTGGCGTTACCTACGGACTTGTTGGCGCAACTCCAACTTACGTTGCAGTTGCATCAGGGCCAACAACAGCCGGTGCGTATTCAACCAACGGCACATCTTGGACTGCAATGACAATGGCATCTTCTCTAAACTGGAAAGCAGTTGCATACGGTAACGGAACCTATGTTGCTGTTGCACAAAATACAACAACAAGTAATTATTCTACTAATGGAACTTCTTGGTCTACCTCAACAATGCCAAGTACTTCTGCGTGGATTAGTGTTACCTATGGAAACGGTTACTTTGTTGCAGTTCAAGCATCAGGAACGACTGCCGGTGCATATTCAACAAATGGTTCTACATGGACTGCGGTAACAATGCCTACTGGCGCTGGTTCTACTGCTGGTTGGTGGGGCGTAACTTATGGAGCCGGTTATTTTGTTGCAGTACCAAACGGCGCTAGTGCCGGTGCTTACTTTGCTCAATCAGCACTACTTCCTGTAAACTTCGGTATCTACAACGGCCCAACAACAATCAACTAAGGAGAAATAATGTACCCAACAGAAATCCCATCAGGGGCAAAGACAATTACAACACACGAAGGCTGGACTCTCAGTTACTCGGTGGACACAACCGCACCTTTTGCCATCAACGCATGGAACGTCACAAGCCCATACCCAACCAACGAGCCGTTCTGGCACCAGCCACACGACCTCGATGGCTCAGACTGGGCAGACGAAGCCACAGCTCAGGCGTTTGCTGACAAGTGGGTTGACGACAACTTCGTTACACCACCTGCACCAACACCAGCACC
>Ga0208380_1000125_pt1 | contig 22541 bp, 33 predicted proteins | sample CryBogCBE27Jun07_FD_184570 | JGI IMG/M metagenome (GOLD analysis project Ga0208380, IMG submission 184570) | Freshwater microbial communities from Crystal Bog, Wisconsin, USA - CBE27Jun07 (SPAdes) | ecosystem: Environmental > Aquatic > Freshwater > Lake | place: Crystal Bog, Wisconsin, USA... | reverse complement strand
TCAACTCAACTTGCATCTACTCCATATCCTAAAAGGATCTTTTAAATAGGGAAACTCCCAATATAGGATTTTTTTTCATTGGGGCCTGTCGCATGCGACCGCCATATAGGGGGGGTGTGGTAGGGGGTCCCCCCACCCGAAAGAGATTCCTTGGGAAGAGAGCCTACTATGCTGGGAGAGTCTCTGCATCGATGACAGGCCCTGACGGTGGGAGAATCCTTTCCCCCTGTGCCTCCGTCTTACTAAGCGAGACGATGAACAGGAACGGGTTTTGTGCCTGAGGCTCCCGGTCTGCGTAGAAGTCACCGGCGATCTTGGAATCAATCTCGATCGCTCTCAGCTTGTCAACACCTTTGACCCGCTTCGACGTTCCATCCTTGCCTTCGGTGATGACCAACTCTTGCGCAAGGTCGCTTCCTTCGTGGAGTTCCCCCACTGGAGTCCTAACTGCCCTTGCTAAAAACGCACGTTTTTCAGCTAGAGAAAGAGCATCTTTTTCGAAGGCTTTCTCTTTAAGTTTCTTTACGTAGTCTTTTACTCGGTCTTGACGGAGAAGCTTGCATCCGTAGCTTGAGGCGTCTTCGACTCTCCCGGATTTGATAGCGTATCCTGCTAATCTGACACTTTCGGCGATGGAGAGTCCTTTGTTTACGTAGTTTTCTACAAACTTCTTTTGACGGGTGTTTAGTGGTCGCTTTAACATTTAAGCGTTTTACCTTGGTGGGATTACCTTGTCAACGTAGAGACACACCGAAAGCCAACGTGCCCTTTCTGAGGGTCAGTCACTCTCGGAGTGTTATGAGATAGTTTGGGAAGGATTGACTATCTCAGAGTGGAGTCACTGTTGAAACCTCGCGCCTGCTGCGCTCGGTATTATAAAGGACTGGATGGGTGAAAAGTCAAGCATGAAATCTAATCTGTGCATATAAAATATTCTAAAAGATGATGCAAAAGGGTGAAAAGATTAGTGCCTCTAAAACGCACGAGGATGCCCTGTATCGAATTTAGTATGCCTTCGTGGTAGATGATACCCTTTGCAAGATGCTTTTGGAAACTTTCAAGAAGTGTGCCAACTTGGGAAAAATCTTTCCCCATGATGAAAAAAAAGTTTCTCCATGATGAAAAAAGATGTTGCAATCCTTTGCAGAATCTTTTATCCTGTTCCCTGTAATGAACAACACCACGAACACCACGACACCGAACGAAGAAATCCCCACCACCACAACGGCGGGAGAAATTGCATCCACATCCGTCTTTTTCAAGGCAGAATGGAAATTGAATGGACACAATGTCACCGCAGTTCACAGGTTCCAAAATGGAATCGGACTATGGTGGAATGAAAAGAGCGGCCCCTTTTCTGTCATCCCTTGCAAAGGGATCTTTTCAGAAAATCAGATTTTGACCCGATAATCCACCACCCACAACCCAACCCCAAAAGGAGAACACAATGAACAAACGCACCGCCCAACGCTACACCCACCTTATCAAAAGCCTCGCCATGCTAGGCTTCACAATGGACGATACTGATCGCCTGTTGAAAATAGAACGCACCCTTCACCGCTGGCATGAATTGGAATGCGGAACAGGTAACGAACACGGGACAAGCTTCCATGTTGAGCGCGAAGAATTAACGGAAAAACCTTTTTTGGTCACATCATGGAGAGATCGCACTAATCGCAGGCCCTACCCTGACAAAGAAAAAGGTGCATTGAAACGCCTTGCCGAGATCCTCAAGGACAAGCCCGTCACCTTTTATCAGCAGACCGACCCTAGAGGGTGCGCTTTGTACCTTATTAGGCCTTCAGACGTTCCAGAAGGTGAAAGCGTGCATGCCTTCTATTCCCGCGGAATTTCCATCTGCATTGACTAATCCCATGAACCACCCAAGCCCCGCCCTTGTCCAGTACCGGAACGAAAAGCACCTTCGCCAACTTGTGACCCTCGCCGTGACCTTCCTTGCCTTGTGCGCAATCCTCGCCGCCCGTCTTGCCTACCTTGCCACAAACTAGAAATATGAAAAGCACCGAAATCATGCACATTATCCGAGGAGTCGAAAAGATCCTTGAGATCCACGACCAGCAGAGGAACCGCTTGATGGATGAACTCCGCGACCTCTCCCACCAATGGGAACAGGCCCGAAACGACGAGGGAATCCACCTAGACTTGTTCCCAACCCCTAATCTTCTGAAATAACCCACAGCACCCCGAAAACATGACAACAACCTATCCACCAAAAACCCGCACTTGCTCTGTTAAATGGATCACCGATCCGGGACACGCTTGGTGTGCAGTAAACGCTTCACTTATCCGAGAGTTAAAGATTGCCGACCAGATTAGCTCTTTTTCTTACCTTTCAAGGGGCATTGCGTACTTAGAAGAAGATTGCGACGCACCGCGATTTTTCCACGCCGCCAACCTTGCAGGGTTTGAAATCACCACGGAGAAAGAGCAAAGACACACAGGAAACGCCCCCGTGCGCCGCATGGCAAGGTTTACAGAGTACGCCCAAAACTACAGCGAAACGCCCCTATTTTAACCCCCAACCCCAACCCCAAAGGAGAACCACATGAAAGACCAACTACAGAACGCAATCGAAGTGTGCAAGGCCCTAGCCGTTGCAATCCACGCCGCAAAAGAAATCCCCTCAGGTCACTTATACGCTGCAGTTATGGGGCACTTGTCCCTTGAATCATACAACGCTTGCCTCCGAAATCTTGAAAAGACAGGACTGATAAAGGTTGAAGGTTCTCACCTAATCCGCTGGACGGGAGGGAAAATAGCATGAAAAAAGTCACACTCCGAGAACCCGTCACGTTCTGGCCCGATTGCCTTGCCCCTTATAAGTTGACCTTTAACCCCGGCGAGCAGGTTTTCATCTTGCTAGACGAGGGTGAAAAGGTTCTTTTGACTATGAGAGAAAACCCGACCGCAGGAGAGACCCGATGGGTATCCCGTGAACTTGTAAAACAATGAAAAACAAATCAAGCGAGCAGTTCCAGCTTATCCCGGAACAAGAGATGCCTTTCAACCTGACAGGAGAAACCCTTCCACCAGAACCACCGCAGAAAACCACCAGCACAGAAACCCAACCCGACTTGATACCATGACCACGACAACCGCACCAGAAACCGCCGCAAACGACCAGCAAACGCATGATCAAGAACCCGAGCAGGATATGTCCCTAGAGGCTATTCTTGCCCGCTTAATACACAACACCGACCGCATGGCCGAAGAAATCGAAAAACTAAAAGCCATGATCTAATGAAACCAGACCAAACGAAAACCGCCATCAGAACCGCCGCCGAGCTTGTCGCAAACATTGAACCCTTGCTCCGTTGTGAAATATCACAAGCCAAACATCACAACCTTCCGACCATTAAAATATCCGCCGCAAGAGCAAAGGAGATCCACCTTTTGACTGTAATCCTAGAAAAGAGATTGAAAGAGATCCTTGCCAACGAAACCGCCGCAAACCACGCTCTTGACTCTCACCTAGATCGCATCTTTCAACTATAAGACCGCCGCAATGACTATTGACCACACCTGCAAGAATGAAGAGTGCCAGCATGAGTTCCCCGTTCACTACTATCCCGGAACAGGATTGTGGGAAGAGGAATGTCCCAAATGTCATGCAGAAATTGATGCTGAGGAAATCGAATCCCAATTCACTCCAGATCGCGATTCCTACAATGAAGAAGAGTAAAACCACCGCCGCCGCAGACATTGAAGTCATCCAGCGCAGGGTAAGGGTCACTCAAGACTATTCCGCGAAATGGTATGACGGAGAATCCCCTTATATCAACTGGAGCGCATTCCTGATGCACCTTGAAACCAAAGGAAACCTTGAACCCTCACCAAGGTTCAAAAATAATAGAAAATAAAACTTGATTGCCGCCGCCGCTTCCATAAAATCCAACCTTTCAACTATGAACTCAACAGAAACACCCACCAAAACCACGCACGAAACCAAAGAAAGGGAGAATGTCTTCCTCGGACTCTATTTCCCTGCTGACTTGAAAGCCAAAGTCGCCGCCGCCGCCGCTGCAGATGAACGTTCCATGAGTCAGTTCGCAGTCCGCGTCTTCAAGAATTACTTTGACCAGAACCCCACAAATGCATGAGTGCGCGATTCTACGCTAGTGCGATTTTGATTTCAATTCTCATCACCTTGGCCATAATCTTCAAATGAAACCCAAGGGACTTTACGCAAACATTCACGCCAAACAGGAACGCATTGCAAAAGGATCAGGTGAGAAGATGAGAAAGCCGGGATCAAAGGGTGCGCCGACCGCAAAGGCTTTCCGCGACAGCAAGAAAACCGCTAAGAAGAAATAACTATGGCATCCGAAAAATGGCAGACTAAAGCAGGGAAGAATCCCAAGGGTGGATTGAACGCCGCTGGCAGAGCTTCCTATAATAAGGCCCACGGTGGAAACCTAAAGCCTCCCGCACCTAATCCAAAGACCAAAGCAGATGCAGGACGCAAAGCCTCCTTTTGTGCCAGAATGAAAGGGATGAAGGCTAAGATGACAGGATCAAAGAAAAAGAATGATCCCAACTCCCGCATCAACAAATCTTTGAGAGCTTGGAAGTGCCACTAAGATGGAGACAAGAATTTCTTGCAGCAATGCCGCTGAAAGAGAACCAAACCCAAAACCAAAACAAAACCATGCCAAACCTCGCATCACTAAACCAGACCGCACAGGAAATCGCAAACGCACTCGGAACGATTGACCTTGACCTTCTTCAGAAGGTTCATTCTCTCGTCACCGAAACCGCCGCCGCCGACACGCTCACCCTTACTCAGGACAGCATCAACAACGAAACGTCAGTTTCCTAATGCTTACCGAACTCAAGAATTTGATCCGCAATAAATTGCAGTCAAAACCACAACTAAACCACACCCTAATCGACACCAAGCAGATGAAAAAGACCTCAAAGAAGATGATGATGTCCGAAGCAAAGGACAAGCCCATGATGAAGGGCAAGAAATCCATGAGCAAGATGAACAAGCCCACCCGCAAAACCAAGAAGGACTAAAAAGTAACTGGCGAGGGAGACATGAACTAACTCCCCCGCCAGTCTTTTGCAGAAGCAACCACGCATACCGCACATGAATAATAGTCAACTTGTCACGACAAGTCAATATGCACCGATTCCTGTATCGGATATTGAAAAGATGGCTTCTGCCATCACTCGCAGCGGACTCTTTGGAATCCGTAGCCAAGAGCAAGCCATTGCCCTGATGCTTATTGCACAGGCTGAAGGAAAGCACCCGGCATCCGTAGCCGCCGAGTACGACATCATCCAGAACCGTCCTGCTCTAAAGAGTCACGCCGCATTAGCTAGGTTCCAGCAAGCAGGAGGAAAGATCCAATGGACTTGCAGGAGCGATGAAAAAGCCGCCGCCAAGTTCAGTCATCTAGCAGGAGGTGAGGTAGAAATCACTTGGACGATGGAGAGGGCAAAAGCCGCAGGACTTACAGGAAAACAGAACTGGAAGACATATCCTGCTCAGATGCTTTCTTGCAGGGTCGTAGCCGAGGGGGTCAGGGCAGTATTCCCCGCTTGCTTGAACGGAACATACCTTGTGGAAGAAGTTCAGGATTTTGATACCAAGCCTATTCGCATTGAGAAGCCTGTAATCGTTTCCGAACCAGAACCAGAGATCATTACCGCCGAAGTTGTAGAAAGCGAGCCAGAAAGCCTTCCAGAGGCCACTGCTGAGATTTCAAACAGCCCTTTGACATTACTGCAAAGCATGATGTGGAGTGATGAGATCCACGACGCACATATCATCCACTTCCTGATCGCAAAGAAGGTCAAGGGAGTAACAAAGACTACGCTATTGACTGAGGTTGATACCAAGGTGATTGAACGACTCATCAGCAAGTGGGATGATGTAAAGTCATTCAAGCCAGCCCTGTAATGGAATTAATTGCTACAGCAACAATAGCCATCACAGCATTAGTTCAATTTTATCTTATTACTAAAAAATGAGCGAGCGCAACGGAAAACCATCCGCAAGCGGGATGTCTCGTCTGGCCTTGTGTCCGGGGTCATGGAATCTGGAATCCTCCCTTCCCCCCAACGAGGAGAACAAATACATGGCCCTTGGCACAGCCGTTCACGCTGTCCTAGCCGACCAGAAAGCCTTTGAGGAACTCTCTGAAGAAGGTCAGGAGATCGCCACAAGATGTTTGTCTGCTTACGCCGACATGATCAATCAACTGGATCTTGGAACTATAACGTCCAGCGTCATAGAAGAGCGATTCTGGTATGATGAACTCTTCTCAGGAGCCATCGACCGAATTGACTTCTTTGGTGATGAAATCGCCGTAGTGACCGATTACAAAACAGGACGCACAGCACAGAGTAATGCCGCTGAAAATCTTCAGCTTAGAGCATATGCTATTCTTGTTAAGAAAGCATATCCAAAACTGAAAAGGATCATCGTCGCTATCATCCAACCTCTTGCAGGAGGAACAACTCTTTGCGAATACGAAGACATTGATCTTCACATATTTGAAAAGGAAATCGTTGGCATCGTTAATGCTTGCCAAGATACAAATGCTCCTAGAATCCCTTCACCTGATGCTTGCAAGTGGTGCGCTGGCAAAGATATTTGTCCAGAACGCAATGGCAAAGCACAGGCTGATACTCAAGAACTCCAAATCTTTGCTGCTAATACCATAGTAGAAATGCTTTCAGATCAGGAGCTTGTAATTCTTGATGACAAGGCCGAGATCGTAGAAGACTTTATTGCCGACATCAGGCAAGAGATCAAGACACGCTTGCAGTTCGGAAAGCAAATTGATGGACGAAAACTAGGCAAAGGTCGTATAACTAGGAGTGTCCCCGATTCAGTTACCGCCGCTTCTACGCTTTCTGGTATACTTAAACCAGATGAGTTTCTGGCTTGCACAAAAGTATCAATCTCATCTTTGGAAAAAGCATACGCAAAAGCAAAAGGAATCAAATCCAAAGAATCAAAGGAAGCCCTTCAAGAAGCCCTTGGATGGCTCATCGAAACAAAAGAAGGCGAACCAAGTGTCATCAAATGCTAATGTTAATCCTGAAGACGCAAGCGCACTCTGGATATTATTCAGGGGACGTGAATGGATTGTGCTTCACAATGAACATCATTACACCGCATTTCCAGCAGACAACAGAAGAGCAACAAAAGCACAAGCTGATAAACTTTTTTCATATCTAAAGTCGGAAGGCTTTATAGATGAAAAAAACCAACCTAATAAAAACCAATGATCACAGCAAAAATAGACGTTAAAAAGATCCTTAAAGATGAACTCTATCAAGGAGAAAAAGGAACATACCTTGAGTTAGTTATGTATCCCAATACCGACGATACAGGAGCAGAAGTTCCTGATCAGTATGGAAACGATGGAGTCATCAAACAGGGAATTTCCAAGGCTTCCCGCGAGGCAGGGACAAAATCTCCCATCCTTGGGAATTATCGCAAGAAAGAAAACAAGACTTACTTGAAGAGCGTTAAGCCATCCAAGGCATTTCAAAATAAACAGAAGCCAATTCCAATGGATGAGTATGAGGACGACATCCCATTTTAATTAGCAACCACGAAGCAACCACGCAACCACACATGAGGCCCATAAATCAAATCTTGGCATATTGTAACTGCCAAGAAATCAAAGACAAAAACGGGAATGAGTATCCCCGTATCCCTGAATGGCATAATTGCGATTACATACGCAAAAGGAATAAACTCATTCCCAAAGCAGAATTATACGCCATTGAGAATAGCAAAAGTGTATCAGGAAAAGTCGATGGGTATAAATTTACCCAACTTTTAAGCAATGAAATGGATCGTCTAGCTGCTGAATTAGGACTTGTATGAAAGATACATATAGCAAAGAGGCACAAAACTATTGGAATGGAGAACACATCCGTTTCCTTGGAGAAGGCAACAAAGTTCCTGATGTTGAAGAGCGAGTAAAAGGAGCATTTGATGCAGGAGTGAGGAGCGTATTTGAAAAAAGAAACGATCTTTACGCACTAGATTGCTTCTCCAAAGAAGTAGGGCAAATCAATTTTCCAAAGGTGACGCAATGAACTCTGATCTAGGTGATTTATTTGATTGGGTAGCTAAAAAAGTTACCAACGTCAGATCAACCTCGAAAAAGGCTTATGCTGACTTGAAAGATGAAGGGGCATTGGCAGAACAGGAATACAAGATCATCAAGGCTCTGAAGCCGGGATGGAATTATTCCCTGCAAGAGATCAGCAAGCTGACTGAGCTACAGATCAATGCCGTATCTGGAAGGGTAAATGGACTCAAGAAGCGTGGATGGCTTGTCGAATGCGAAAAGCGTCCTTGCTCCATAACAGGAAGAAAGATTCAACCCGTAATGATTCCATGAACCCGCAGACACCCGACAACGAGGTCGCAAGGAAAGCACTAGACGCTTGTCGTGACTACCGCAAGGCACTCTCCGAGAAAACCAACGAGGTCGCAAGGCTCAAAGCAGGGCTTGATGTCATGAGCAAGCTATACGAGGAGGAGCGAGCCGACAGGATTAAAGCAACCAACGAGGTCGCAAGGCTTCGTGAGCTTCTGGATCGTGCCATTGAGATTGCAAGAGTTTTGCGAAAACTGGCCTTTATCGACTCCGAAGATTACTGCGATTGGCATTTTGAGGATCGTTCGAAAGCCGCTAACGACTTTGCTGATCTATGCAAGGAAGTGAACCGACTCGCCACTGCGCCAGAGGAACCCCAAGACGGGGGAACTCATGCATGGAGATGCCCTCATTGCCTAACAATGTGGGAAGGGAATTATATTCCCAAAGGCTTCCAGTGTCCCCAATGCAATCGCGCTAAATAAGGAAAGCAACTAAACTGAATATAATGGAAAAGATAAATACGCCACTTCGGGCAACTCTAATTCTGCATTGCTACGCTCGTGCCGACTGGATTGAAAATGAACAAGCTCCAGCAGTTCAAGAGGAGCTGAAGAGTCTGGTTGCTTCGGGAATCCTTGAACCACAGCAACCCGTCCCACACTACAAACTGACCCCACGAGGTCTTGAGTTTGTGAAAACGCTATTGGCTACTCCGTTCCCCGTGCCAGAGGAACCCGAAACCTCTGCACATATTGATAAGTGCGTAGGAAATGTAACGGAACCAATTAACCCGACTTGCGATAACACCACGCATAAGTTCAGCCATTGCGATTGCAAGCAACCATCCCAAAAGGACACATCCATAGAAACCTGTCCTTCTCAAAAGGACGCCGAATGGCGAGAGCTTGGCCCTGACGAGGAAAGGGTGAACGGCCAATTCACTTTCGACAAACCTGCGTATTCTGACAAATGTCGAATTTGCGGAGAAGAGTATGGATTTCACATGGGAGGCCGTGGAGATGAGGCTTTTTGCCGCCGCACTCAAGCAAGGAAAGGTGTTTGTCGATCCGAAGTGGATCTACAACCTTGAAACTCAACTAGCCAAGGCCCACGAAGAACTCTGCCAAGCAGGACTGCGAGAATATGGAATCTGACATATACCACGATTGCGGACACCGCAGACGAAACACGGACAAGCGCAGAAAACAACTACCTCAAGCTAATAAAACCGAATTACCACACCCCGATAGTATGTCAACGAACGCAGACAATTCACCGATGACAACGAACAATGACAACGAGGTCGCCACGCCTCGCGTAGATGAATTAGATTACAACCAAGAAATTAAATCTTATCGAATCTGGGATTTGGCCAGAGAGTTTGAACGCGAAGTCGCAAGGCTCCGTGAAGAGTTGGCAGAGATCAAAGACGGCATGAAATTCATTATGGATGAAAATTGTGCCGAATCCGAAGTCCATTGCGGATGCGTCCCGTTGCTCAAGATCAGTTTTAAGAAATCGCAACAAGAGGTCGCAAGGCTCCGTGAGGAACTTTCAAAAGCAATGTCCATGATTGACCGAGACATGGAGTGCGAGGCAGAGGTCGCAAGGCTCAGGGAGCTTCTGAACCGTGCGATTGAAATGCTTACGGCAGTAACTTGGGGGGACGAAGGTAGGGATTTCGATTGGCAAAAAGTGATGAAAGAACTTCATAAGCTCAAAGCAGAAGCCCGACTCGCCCCCGCGCCAGAGGAACCCGTCAGTTTAGATTCCGCATCAAAAATCCCCCATGAGGGGAATGTGCATGCAACGGATAAACAGCAAGACACCGAGGTCGCGAGGCTCCGTGATCTTCTGAACCGAGCTTTGGAATGCTTAAAGGTGTATGGAGGTAGTCTTGGCATTGCAGCCGCAAAACAAATCTTCAAAGAACTCGCCCCATCGCCAGAGGAACCCAACTCCATCTCTACTGACTTAAAACATAAGAATAAGGAAAACACAGTTTCCTTAAACGAATGGCGAGAGCTTGGCCCTGACGAGGTGATCCAAGAGGGGGATGAGTATTTTTGGGAGGGGCGGTGGTATTGGCCTAACAAATCTATCGGTTTAACTCCTGAAGGTGCAGGGCTTCGCTTCCGCACACGCCGCCCGTTGCCTGTGCAGAACGAATGGCGACAGCTTGGCCCTGACGAGGTGATCGGAGCCGCCGATGAATACAACCCCGCCTCTTTAGGCGAGTGGATCAAAGTTCCTCACGGATGGATCGGAGAGAAATGCGACATAACAAAAGTCCGCACCCGCCGCCCGTTGCCTAAAAAGGAGGAGATGCCGCTGGAGAAAGATCAAGTGATTGATTACTGCCGCAGGTGGGCAGACAAACACCTTACAGACCACGGCAAAGAAACCTTCTACGCACGCCTCGGATTGCTTGTAGATTTTGCCATTGACCTATACCGCGACGAGATTGAGAAGCTAAAACAAAAATGAACTCTAGAGCAAAAGGATGCAGAGGAGAACGCATGTGGCGTGATGTCTTGCGCGAAGCAGGATTCACAGCACGAAGAGGACAGCAATTTTCAGGAGGTAAAGATTCTCCTGATGTTGTATGCGAATCTCTCCCAAACTATCACAATGAAGTAAAATTCGTTCAGTCAGGAAATCCCTACATCTGGATGGAACAAGCCATCAGAGATGCAGGAGACAAGATACCTCTCGTAGCCCACAAGCGTAATGGAAAAGATTGGCTTGTGATTATGAGAGCATCAGACGCAATCAACCTTATCAAAAAAGCGGAGGGATTATGATTATAGAAGACGATAAATGTCCTTGTTGCGGTAGACCCTATGATATGCCAGAGCCTAAGCCCAAGAAGGCATCTATGGATGACTTTGAAAAGTTCTGGAAGGCATATCCAAAAAAGATAGGCAAAGGATATTGCAAGGACATCTGGAGGAGAAAGAAGCTGCCAGAAATAGAAACCATACTCTTTGCTTTGCGTAAGGCTATAGCCTCATACGAATGGCAAAGAGAATACGGAAAGTTCATACCCAATCCCTCGACTTGGCTTAACCAAGGACGATGGGAAGATGCAGGGATCGACTATGATGCCCTATCAGGAAGAAACAAAGAGCCAACAATAACCATCAGAATTAGCATTAACGAAGAAGAAGCCGCTAAATGGCTGACAGAAAACTATGACTGTATCAACGGAGCACCAAAATTCTCCACTTGGCCAAAGAACCTACAACAAGAATATCTAAACACCATCAAATGAAATACCCAATGAACCAAGAAGACATCATTGAAAGTCTTGAAAAAAGAATTGCACAACTTGAGAAAGCAATAAGAGAAATCTCTACTCTTAATAGCCTTGGAAAGACGCTGAAAATTAATGAAATAATCATTAAAGCCCTTAATGAATAAAGCCATCACAATTCTTCTACCTGTATTCTTAATTGAGGTCATAGCTAATTCAGCTTGGGTTTGTATTAGCTATGACTGGAGATTCAGGAGCAATACAGCCCTTGCTTGCTCACTCAGTGTAGCAGCAGGGGCAATATCAGGAGCAGCTTGGTTCTATATGTCTCGCGGCATATCTCAAAACCAGATGTTCTTTTACAACTTGGTATGGGATTTCATTGTCTCTTCCATATTTATCGCATTACCTATCCTGTTTTATGGAATCAAACTTGATAACCAAACAGCCATCGGAACTGCATTGGCTTTTGTCGGCCTTCTTATCATGCACCATGAGTGATCAAAAAGAAATTACGATGCAGGAAAAGCTAGAAAGGGAGAACTTTGCTTTGAGGCATGAATTAAAATCTTGCGTTGATGCAAACCAAGAATACGCAAAAAGGATTTCAGAGTATCAAAGAAATATAGAAGCACTACAAGGAGCCTTGGATCAGATGACATCTGATGCTGTTAAAGCAGTTGATCAGCGCGATCGTTCAATTGCTATATCTGATGGAGTAATGGCTTGGGAAACAATGCAGGATACACGAAATAGTATGAAGGCTTTAGCTCAACTCAAACAAGACATCAAAGACAATGCCTGATATATCCAAATGTTCTAACCACGATTGCCCTTCTTGCGAAGACTGCTGGAGGTACATCTGCAAGGCATCCGAATATCAATACTATTCCGACTTCAAACCAGAAGAAGGAAAATACAAATGTGATTATTTCATAGACGCTAAACAATATGAGAAGTGCGATTGATAAGATCCTTGAAGAACTAGGCATGGAAACTCCAGAGATGGAGCCTCTCAACAAGCGTGAAGCCCTGCAAAGAGGCATGATCAAAGGATGCGACAAGCCCAAGCAATGTGCCTGTGGCAAGTCTGCTTATCCTTCTGAATCAAGTTGCGATCAAGCTATCAAGAAAAGGCTCAAGCAAGGATTTGGTGGAGCAAGTATGTTACGCTCCTACGAATGCGACATCGTTGCTGGAAATTGGCATATGTCCAGCGTTTGTGTTAAGTATAAGAGATGCTAGAAAAGAAATACAAAAAAGGAGACATCAGAGAAGATGGTAAAATTTACTGGTCACGCAGTAAAAATTCACCAACAGGAGAAGTTTGGCTTATTCCAGAAAAATACTATAAGCGTCATAATAAAAATAATGAATGCGCAAGAAAATGGAGAAAAAACAATCCAGAAAAATCAAGAGGAAGCTCTAGGAAGTGGAAAGAAAAAAATCAAGATAGAGTTTTAACAAATGTAAAACAATGGAGATTAAACAATATCGAAAAGAGGAGGGAATATTCCAGAATCCACACAAGGGAAAAGCTGTTAACAGATCATTTGTTTAAACTTAAAATGTCCATAAGCAATCTCATAAGAATGTCTATAAAAAAAGGAGGGTTTAGCAAAAAAACAAAAACATATAATATAATTGGTTGTTCTTATGAAGATTTCAAACAATACATCGAATCCCAATTCAAAGATGGAATGTTTTGGGGCAACCACGGAAAGTGGCATTATGATCACATAATTCCTATTTCATCAGCAATAACAGAAGAAGATGTTATCAAGTTAAACCATTATACAAATTTCCAACCTCTATGGGCATTGGATAACATAAAGAAAAGCAATAAAATACCAGCAAACAAACTATGAACCCTGTATTTCCACTCTTCACGATAGCATCCCTGTACACAACTCCCGTCCAGCAGATAGCACCTCAAGTCTATTATGTAGCCAATCTATCTGCAACAAGAGGAGAAGATTGCGGTGAGTACATTAGCGTCACACCCATTCCTAATCCTGTAATTCAGGCTCAACCTTTTATTGCTCCTGCAATTATAGACCAAGAAGAAACACAGGCAGAGAATGACTAAACCTTTTTAAAAGTTGGCTTTTTAAATTTGCCCTCGTAGTTCAATCCTTCAATCTCTAGCAAAGGCATCTTTCGTTCCTGCAACCACTCACGAGCGAGTTTGCAATTGCGGAGATTTGAAGGGTCACGATGGAGATTTTGAGGATTCTCCCATCCAGAAGGATGCCGCTCATGGTATATGACCTGATCCAATTCTCTACCACCAGTAGATTTTATTAGCTCTCGCATGATGCGATCCCAGCTATGACGGCCTAAAACCATGTCAGGGAATTGCGTATGATACTTTCTCCACCAGCTTACCCTAAAAGCAAAGAGATCACATCCTGCATACTTTTTGCCAGTTGCTATCTGATCATCAGAAATAGGTGATTCTAAATAATTAAAGTCATAGCGATAGGCATACAGCGGAAGGATGCCCTCCAGTCTCTTTACAAAATCAGATGCAACACAAGTATCTGAATTGGTTAAAACAATTACATCATCCTCTTTGCGTCCTATACAAGCCATCCTGATCATGTCTTTGATCATCGGGATATTCTTTTCCTCATCAGGAATTACATTCCCGGCATGGCGAACAAAACAGTTGTCATCAAGACCACAATCTACCCAACCAATCTTATCCCATGTATTTTTCGCTACAGCATTCCTACGCTTTTCCTCTCCAGTAGCCCAAGGGGTTCTTTGGTAAACATGGACAATATCAGGATGCCTTGGGGGTTCTGGAGGATTCTTAATCAAATCTAAGATCCTAATGACATCTCTAGGGAAGTTCTTATAGCGTGTATAAGATGCATAGGATGGTCTCCAAGCTGATCCATGCCACATCGTAGGGGTATCTGTAACCAAAGCATGTACAGGATTATTTGTAGCATAAGAAAGATGAAGTGGCGCACTATCTGTAAGGATCATCGCATAAGTATTTAGATGATCCATGATTCCTAAAATATCATAGAATCGTTCTGCCTTTATCTTAGCCAAATCAATGACATGAAAATCAGACAACTCATGTCTAATTAACAAATCAAGAAGCTTTTTGTATTGGAATGGACTAGAAAACCCTCCTGTGCTGACAACTATCCAAGGCTTATTTTTAGGAATATCCTTTATGAGTTTTAATTCCCTCTTTTTATCTCGACGATCAAATATCAAAGGAGGCTGTTTAGGCCATAGTTCTAGCTTGCCAGAAAGCCTCCAGAGATCCTTTTGAAAACTATCACAGATTATCTTTGGTGAGTAATTCTCTCCGTAAACTTGAGAAACAATAACAGAACTATCGCCAACAACTTGTGCAGCAGTTACATCAAGACCCATGCTTTTAGCCAACTGCAACGCACCTGTAATGTCCTCAAACCCACCCTGATAAATAATAGGATCTACATACGAAACTCCACCAAGAATGTCTGCGTAGTCTTTCGATATGATGAGTCTAGGCTTCTCACCAGAATCATCGTACTCCTGTTTAAGAACAGGTAAAAACGCAATACAATCCCCGTATCTGCCTAAATTAAGCAGCGTCTTTGGCATTCACCTTCTCAAATTCAGAATGGAATCGCTTAGCCAAATTCACAGCGTGTACGCACAAAGTACGCACACGAATGTCGCCACCTTTCTCTGCCAACTTTTCAGGAGACAACTCGCCATTAGCGACGAATCCCTGAACGATAGCTTCGTAAATCGACTGCAAAGAAGAATTGTTTTTACTCATAGGACTTGGAGAAACGCTTGGATTGTTCTTCAGTTTTTGGGACGACTTTGAGTGGCGGGAATTCCTTTTTCGGTACTTCCTCTTCTGCTTCGGCTCTAGGTTCTGTATGCTGGATGGTTGCTGTATTGTTTCCATGATTTTCTAGCGGAGGTAAAGGCCCGAACTGTTGAGTGTAGCGGAACGTCTCAACCATGAAATAATTCCTCTGTTCTAGCAGAGCCAGAACAACGGCCTGATAAAATGATACTTCAGGCATCTTTTGTTTTTCTCCCTGCTCTTTGATTTGAGCAAGAATAGGATCTTCTTCAAACGACGATTTAAGTGATGGCGGTAGAATATACTTTTTCATAGCGTGGTTGAGACTCAACCATTGCAAATCATGCAAAAGTTGGCAAGAGGATTATTGATTGCCTCTTGAAGAAGCTGAAGAAGATCCACCGCGACTTTTCGCGGCGTGAGATTTTGCCCACGCCTCTTCGTCTTCTCGCGTTTGATAAGGAACGCCAAATATAAGCGCAGATCCAAGTTTTTCTCCAGCACCCGGAGACAACCAATCCTTTTGACTGGATGCTTCTGCGAAAGGAATTGGAGCAAACATTCCCGCAAGAAATTGAGGCCAAGTAAGTTTTTCTTTTCCACGCAAAGGAGCAACAGAAGACCAAGGAACTGCATTTCCTGCAAAGTCCCTTTGGTTCACAAGAACAGCGGCATCTCTGGCAATTGGACTTAGTTTGCTAAAAGCATAGTCAGCCAAATCGAGCGCCGCTAATACGACGTTATTGCCAACCGATTTTTCCAAAGGAGTTTTCTTTCCAAAAACTGAAGGCGCGTAATCACTAAACAGATCATGCGTCTCTTTTGCAACAAGCCTTCCTATTGAAATAAATGGATGCAATGGATTGAATGACCCATCATTGGTTTTAAATGCAAGCCAATCATGCTTTTTAGGATCTGTCACATTTATTTGAGCATTGCTTCCAATTGCCTTTAAAATCAGAGCGTTTAATCCAAGTGCTCCAGCATACATACCTAAGAATTTTGCTTTATTTACAGCTTCATGCCTAGCCTGCCAAGCATCAGCAGGAGAAACTTCCCTTCCTAAAGCCATTCTTCCAACAGTTCCAAGCATTCTTGCTGGATCTCCAATAAGCCACTTGAATTGCGATTTATATAGTTTTGGTGCAAACAAAGCCAATCTAACAATAGGATGAGATCCAAATTTTGATTCGGAATAGCCTGTTGCAGTATTTACAGCATCACCAATAACCTTTGCCATTTCTTCATTCTGCATTGCTGGAGAAAGTTTTCTCCACTCCTTAGAAAAGTATTGCATCCTCATCCAATGAAGTGCATCAAAACCACGACCTCCAGTAATGGGATCAAGAGCCTTTGCCAACAAGCTTTCTGGATTTGATCTTTGTGGCTTTTCTGTTCCATATCTGAATGGATTTACATCTGCTCCACCTTTAATTGCCCACTCATAATCAGGATGATTTACAATATCATGGTTATCAATAATCCATTGAGTCCTACCACTCTTGCCCGTAAAAGTATAACGCATCGCCCTTAAAAAGGCTTTTGTTCCAAGAATAGGATGAGTTGCCCAAAGCGGAAGAGCGTGAGTTGTAATGAATGCAGTCCCGTGACCAAGAACGGATAATTTGAATGCTTGTTCAGCTGCTTTTCCAAATAGTTTACCGATCACGCTTGAGCTTTGATCTATGAGCCACCTTCTTGAGTTATCAAGAACCTGCTTCCTCTTTTGTTGTTGAAGGAATAGATTATTTGCGGCCTTTTTTGCACCTTTTGGCATTGCAAAAGCATCTCTAACTTGTTGATGAGATAATCCAAAGTCATCTGCAATATCAGAAACAAGCCTATGTTCATCGTAGAATGGATCTTCCGTCATCCTTGGGATGTAGAATTTCTTTGCAGATTCCCAAAGTGTCTTTGCTTGTTCTATGTTTAAGTTTCCAGTTATTTTATCTCCTTTAGGGAAAAGTTCTTTTTGCTTCGCTTTTAATTTTGCATCAGCAACTTCTTTTCTTTTCTGATTGTATTCATCTTCAAGAGCTTTGATTTCATCATTAGTAACTTTTTCTACTTCTTTTGTTGTAGAAATTTTACCACTATTAATATCATCAAGAACTTTTTGAGATCTAGCAATTCGATTGCGGAGACTATCAGCCGCCTTTTCAGCGGGAGTCATCTTCTCTACAGGCTTTGCTTTAGATGTAGCTTTGCGAACAGTTTTCTTAACTGTTGAGGCTCCAGCTAATCCCGTCTTATCAACCTCTTCATCAAACTTCTTATTAGAATTTTCCCAAAGTTTTTTAAGATGAGGCTTAATTGCTTCACCTAAAGTTTTTACAACTTCAGAAGACCATTTCGCAAAATCACCAGCGGCATTTTTAAGATGATAAGCACCAACAATAATATTGTCAGGAAGAGAAGATGGATCAACGCCAGTAAATAAACGTCCCTCTTTTTGTCTTTGCTTAATCCTTTTGATTGCTTGTTCGTATTGAGAATCAAGGCTTGAAGAAACGCGATCCATAATCCTTTTTACTAAAGGATTTTGTTTCTCTGTTTCTTCTAATTGTTTTTTAAGATCAGATATTTCCTGCTCATGCTTAGAACGTAATTCTTCAATATTTTTTGGCGAAGACTGCTTTAGATCTTCCAATTCTTTTTTCGTTCTTTCTAGTTCATTATTAACTAGATCAATTTCTTCTCTGGATTTTTTTGATTCTATATTAGCAAGATCACCAACTTGCTCTCTGGCTTCTTCTAAAGTTTCTGGAGTTTTTACATCAACATTAGAAAAACCTTCATCGCGGATAGTTGATAAATCTTCTTGAGCTTTCTTTGTTGTATCTTCTGCTTTCTTGTTTCTTTCTGCAAGTTTAGATGCTTTATCAATTTGAGAAAGCGTCATGTCTTGACCTTTTGTTTGATCATGGAAAGCATTTGCAAAATCGTAAGGGTCTACAAGCCTAGCTTCGTTTAGTTTTGCGCCCGCCCCAACTATTTGCAAAGCACTTCCAGCTTGGGAAGATCCAGCCTGTTTAAGTCTATCTTGATAATCTTGGTGGGCTTGTCTAGCGGCTTTATATTCTGGAGAATTATACCCATATTTCCTCATTGCCTCAGATGCGGCATTTCTTAACTTATTAGCAAACACCATTCCTTGAGCAATCTTATCTGGGATGTTTGCGGCCTTTAAATCTCTGATTACTTGTTCAGGATCAGCTCCAGAATCAAGAGCTTGTTCTGCTTTTGCTAATCTTTCTTGTTGAGAAACTGGTTCTGCTGATGGAGAAACATGAGTAAGTTCACCAGATTCAACCATGCCCTTTTGTGCGGCTTCCGAGATTCCAAAAGGTGCTTCACCTTGACCAACCGCAACTCCAGCATAAGGAGTAGAAGGCTTTGGCTTTCCAGATGCTGATGCAAAAACATCAGATGATTCACGGGAAGTAATGCCGGGGAACTTCCTAGAAAGAAGTTGCGACATTTGCTCTTCAGTAGGAGGCTTGCCTGTATTTTTTACAATTGCATCATAAGCTTTCTTTGCAAATTCCTCACGTTCAGAGGGAGCTTTAGGCTTGAATCTTTCCTCTCCAGAAAGATCAATTGCACCCCTAGTAGCTCCACGCTCAAGGAATCTTCCTCCTCCAGTAGATATGGCATGGTAAATCCTACGCAGGAATCCACGGACTCCTTCTCCAAGACGCTTGACCATCTCTCCAGACCAATCGCGGAATGACATGCCAGCCTTATAAATAAATTCTCCAAACTTTGTTGCGGCCTCTTTTACGCCTTCAGGAAGCTCAAGGAATCCACCTTCTCCTCGCCTCCTATTGGCATCAAACCATTCTTTTAAATCATTTCCCCTTTCCTCTTGATACTTATCAGGATCAGTAGATTTAAGTTTTTCCAGACGCTCATTCTCTTTCTTAGAAAACTTTTCTGCTTTAGCTCTTTCTGTTTGAGATTTTGCTCTTGCGGATTCTTCTTTTGCTAATTTGATGGCATTTTGAGATGCCATATCAATGTGATTCCATAGATCAGAAATACTGGAATCTGGACTCATTAATCCTTGGTCAATCAATTCAGAATGAATCTGATCAATCATTCTTCCTTTAGGGCTATAAATCTGTGATGCATGGCCCCTATTTATTGGGGGAGCATCATCGTATTCACCACCACCTCCTGTAACTTTTCCAGATTTTACACGCCTTTCATATTCTGTTTTAGAAAGGATAGGGTTTTCTTGAAGGTATTGAATAATAGGATCGGTAGCTCCAAAATATCCACCTGAAGTTTCTCGCTTTGCTGGCTTTACTTTTTCTGCTTTCGGCCTTTCTCCTTGATCATGGTAGTCGGCTTCTTGAGAAACAACTTCCATTAACTTATTAGCTGCCTCTCCAGCATCCTCTCCCAGATCCAATGCCTCGCGGTATTTAACAACAGCTTCTTGTAGCGTCTTGTTTTTCTGTTTCTTGGCTATATCAGCCACCGCATTTCCTAATTCTTCATGTGACTCAAAAGCATTCTCTCCTCCCTCATAGTAACGATTCTGAATAGCATCATAAGGATTTGATGGAGCTATTTCTTCTTGGGGTTTTTCAGCTTCTTCGGCAGGGACTTCGGGCTTTTCTTCTCCCACTCTTGGCAATTCCACCCCTTCGCCTTCCCCTGCGCTTTCAGGGCGTAACATAGCTTCCGTTGTGCTTGGCTCTTGAACGGCATTTGTTGGTTCCTCAGTTGGTGCTTCAGTCACAGGAGCTTCAGCGGGTTTTGTTAATGCATCAATCTTTTCCTGAATAGCATTATACTCAGGAGATCCTTCCTCATGGAAAAGTTGCTCCGTAGTCAATGCATACAAATCATCAGCAGCAGGAGCAGGTGTTTCTGGTGTAACTGGCTCCAAATTAATTACAGGAGTTTCAGCAACAGGAGTTTGCGGAACGGGAGCCTGTGCATCTGCTGAAGCAAGTATCTGTTCTTCTCTCTGATTGACTATAGGATTTGCAGATGGAGCAAGACTTGGTTCTGGCTTTGGTTCAGGCGCAGCGGGAGGCTTCTCTCCCATAATTGCGTGTTTTCCAGCAAGGCCACCAAGCACAAGTCCAGCAGCAGCACCAACGCCAGCTTGTATCCTTTGTTGAGGAGTTAATTCCTCATTTGTAGCTTGCTTAATTTGTTCTGGAACCTCTGAAAGCATTTGACCAGAAAACAAACCAGCAGCCCCTCTCTGGATTTGCTTTACGCCTTCAGCGGCAGCTTCAAGCTCTTTTGGTGCGCCCCCCAGCATAACGCCTCCGGGACTCATAAAAGATCCAGCCAATCCAGCGGCAGCATTTAATGCTCCTTTTCCAGCAGCGATAGCCAAAGGATCATTAGGGTTTGGTTGAAATTGAGGGATTTGTTCAACAAAAGGAGTGAATATACCTTGTTCTTTTTCTAATCTGCTCGCAAATGGCTTGTATTGATATTCAACAGAACCATCGGTCATTCTTACTGGAACGGATTCTTCAAATCTTTGTTTTTCAGTAGGCCCAATAAGACCTGACATAGCCCTTCCAATTTGCTCCATTACACCCAATGGTTTCATTTCCGAAATAACAGGGGTAATTTTTTCCTGCATTGTTCTTCCGTCAGGCCCAACATCTCCGAATGTTTGCGGAGTTCCACTAGAAGCAAGAGCAGAACCAAATCCTGATGGAGGCTTTGATGGAATCAAATCAGCATATGGATTTGATGATTGATCAGAAACAAATCCCTGACCCATATTTTGTTTAGGCTCTTCACTTTTAGGAATCAAATCAGCAAACGGATTCTCCATCTGTTGCTGCTCAGGCTTTTGGTATCCACTAGCATTTAATACACTAGCATTCCTTCCTTTACCTGTAAGCCTATTGTAAAATTCTCCAACACTCCCCGTCCAATCAGCATTCTGATGATATGGGTCATTCTCTGCACCTATAGGAGCATAAATAGATCCAACTTCACGAATCGTAGATGCCCCGCGATAAGGGCCGTTTGGTCTAGCAAGCGTAGATGCTTGTTGGAAAATAGAGTCTTCAGGAGAATTAAATCCATAAATAGGCCCAGAAGCATTTGATATTCCCATGGCATTATTCCCACTCCTAAATGCCCTAGATGTTCCACCTCCAGTTTCATTCCATGAAATAGCAGCAAGGAAATTAGGATCTATACCATATTGTTTTCCTGCTTGAACAAATGCAGGAGCATATGGCTTCAAACCGTCAGGCAACGCATCAACATTAATATCATCCGCACTTACGGAAGGAGATGGATTGACAACCTGTTGTGATGCCCCTTCAGGAATAAGGTCGGCAAAAGGATTGTCGGACATAATTATGTTACTTGTTCAGCCGTTTGATCTTCTTGTTGATCTTCTACATCTGGCTCTACCAATTCAGGCTCATTCTCAGCTACATTTCCCTGCATTGATCCAGATGCGGCAGGAAGCATTCCTGTAGACGGAGTAGATGCACCAGTATTAAATTGAGGATTAATCTGCAATCCAGCGGGAAGTGGCACAGGGGTTTGTTTTGCAGGAATAGCAGAAGGATTTGTTACTTGAGGCGTCATTGCCTTTTGAGCAGTTCCAAGAGACTTATATTTTTCCAATACCTTTGAAGGATCAGCACCAGCGGCAATAGCTTGTTTGGCCATCAAAACATTCTCAAAGTTTGGATCAGCCACTCCTGAATCTTGTTTCATAGCCTGATATTTATTCAATGCAGAAGCAAGTTGTGAAGATCCAGCAGATGTTTTCCCGGAAAGAAAATCATCAACATTATCCCTGTTATTATCCCAAATAGCATTCAGATCCTTACGATACTTATAAGTATTAGCCGCTTGCTGTCCTCCCGTCATTGCCTTAACACCTCCAGAAGTGGAGCCTTGCGATTTCAATCCAGCCCTCATCAAAGCACCAGCTTGAGCAGCCCGAGTTCTCAAAGTATGTTGAGTCTGAATATTTGCCATGCTTGCCAAGTTAATCGCATGGTTTGCCATAGGAGCCAAAAGCGGATTCTGTGATGCCGTCAATGCAGCACCATAAACATCAGAAATACCA
>Ga0208380_1000123_pt1 | contig 22754 bp, 30 predicted proteins | sample CryBogCBE27Jun07_FD_184570 | JGI IMG/M metagenome (GOLD analysis project Ga0208380, IMG submission 184570) | Freshwater microbial communities from Crystal Bog, Wisconsin, USA - CBE27Jun07 (SPAdes) | ecosystem: Environmental > Aquatic > Freshwater > Lake | place: Crystal Bog, Wisconsin, USA... | reverse complement strand
CGTACTTGATAGTTTACTCACAGATAAAATCACTGGAGTTGCTTCCGGACGTGCCGAGTTTGGACCAAGAGCCCTCGGTAATAGAAGTCTCCTCGCCGACCCAAGAGGACCAGATATAAAGGACAAAGTAAATGCAATCAAACGTAGACAAGAATTTAGACCATTTGCGCCGGTCATTTTGGAGGAGCATGTTAACGATTATTTTGACATGCCTGGTGGTTTCGTTAATAGCCGGTATATGCAAATCGTCGGTCGTTGCCGCAGTCCTGACTTATTTCCTGCTATCGTTCACCACGACGGCACTAGTCGTATACAAACAGTACCGAAAGATGGAACTGGAATCCGAGAGCTACTAGAAAAATGGTATGTAGTAACAGGTTGTCCTATGTTGCTAAATACTAGTCTTAATATCAAAGGCGAGCCTATAGTAAATGATCGTGCTGATGCTGATCGTTTTGAAAAACACTATGGTGTTCGAGTACATTCATGAAATCCGCTAAAGAACATTTTGAAGAATCGGGAATGGGTTACTGGGCCCACCTTGGTCATAGTATTAAACAAAGTAATCGATTAATAGTACTTGCTGTTAAAAGTTATATACACGGCGTTTTACCTTGGTTCTTTGCCAGCAGTGGTCCCGTGGGAATCTATAGAATTTACAAAGAGATAAAACACTTACATCACGTACAACGAATATTTAAAAATGAAGATCAGTGATATACTAGTAGTTGGTGGCGGTAGTGCAGGCTGGATGGTTGCGAGCTATCTAGCGACACAAACTAAATGTAAGATTACTCTAGTAGAAAGTCCTAACATTCCAATAATTGGTGTTGGGGAAAGTACTATACCTAGTATTAATGATTTTATGGCGGCTGTAGGAATTAAAGAACAAGATTTAATGGAACATTGCTCAGCGGTTAGAAAATATACCATACAACATAATAACTGGAACGGTAACAATGATTCTTGGTGGCATCACTTTTGTTTTGATGAAAGCGAACACGAAGAACAGTTAGAATGGATGCGTACACTCGCAACACCCGATAAAAAATGGCGCCATGCCTATCATTTAGATGCTACTAAGCTAGGATTACTCTTACGTGATAAAGTAGGAATACCCAATGGTGTGGTACACATCCTAGATGATATTGTAACAATAGAACATAATGATCGAGGTATTAGTGCTGTAGTTGGAAAAACAGAAACATATACAGCGGACTTGTATATAGACTGCACTGGCTTTAAAGGCCTACTACGAAATGCATTGGGTGTTACTACATATCAACACCCGGGATTAATTAATAACTATGCACTTGCAGGACCCGGGGACTTTGTAGAACCGCAGGTAAATTATACACAAACGTATGCAATGGATCACGGTTGGCGCTGGCGTGTATGTATTCAGCATCGTACAGGGAATGGCTACGCATTTAATCGAGACCTGGTCAGCATTGAGGAAGCACGTGAAGAGTTTATTGCTAAAACTCCCGGACTATGTGTAGATAAGATATTTGAAGTACCTATGTTTAATCGATTTAATCCCAGCCCTTGGAAACAAAATGTAGTAGCCCTAGGATTAAGTTGTGGTTTCCTAGAACCTCTTGAAGCAACAGGTTTGTTCTTGATACATGCACCGCTAAAATTATTAGCAAGACTACTTGATGACAATCAAGCTGAAGAAAAATATAATCGTGTTTGGACTCGTATGTACAATCACATTGCAGACTTTTTGAGTCTGCACTTTACAACAAGTAAATTAAATCATACAGAATACTGGTGTAGTATACCAAAAATTGATCGTGTTAATTTGCCTGTAAAAGGACAGATACTTTTTGATCAATACAGTTATAGAATGTTGGCCCGTGGGCGGAATATAGAAATAAAATGAAAAAGATTATAGTAGTCGGTGGAGGAACAGCTGGGTGGATAACACTAGCATATCTTGCAGCTACTGTTGATGCAGATTTAACGATTATACATAGCGATGAAGTAAACATCATTGGAGTAGGGGAAAGTACTACCCCAATTGTTAAAAATGTTGCAGATACAGTTGGGTTAGATGATCGCACTTGGATGCGTGATTCTAGAGCATCATTTAAGTATGGGATCGATTTTCACGATTTTAACGCTGTGGGTAAACGTTGGCGTCATCTTTATGATGATTTGCTACCTGCACAAATTTATAGTAATCCGTTAATTGATAATGGCAAAGTTGAATTTGAAAACGGTCAGACCAGTGTTGAGTATTTTTTAAGTCAACGTGCTACAGGTAATCCACAGTATAATATGGAGTACTATAACATTAGCCAAGGCGGTTGTAGTTATCTAGTAGATAATCGTTTGAGCCCGTATGACCAGGATGGTCAAATGAATTTTAGCAGTAATCATAGATATTCATATCATGTCAACGCACATTATTTTGGACAGAGTTTACGAAATCATACTAGTATAGACAAATTTAAAGAAATTCGATCAACTATACGTCATGTGGAATTTGACGACAATGGTGTTAAGAATTTAATACTTGATGATGGATCAAAATTAAGTGGCGACTTGTACATAGACTGCACAGGGTTTGCTAAATTGTTAACTAAAGAATTAACCAAATACATCAAACATGATCGATTATTAAATAATGCAGCAGTATGGGGACAGGTTAAAGGACTAACAGTAGATACTCCTTATACTGTATCAACAGCTAAAGAGGCGGGCTGGATTTGGGAAATCCCCACCTGGGGACAAATTGGATCCGGGCACGTCTACTGCAATGACTTTATAACTGAAGAACAAGCACTAGATACAATTACACAACATTGGGCTAATCGAGGATTAGTTTGGACTCCGGATAAATCAGTTAAGTTTGTTAGTGGACGTCTAGAAAATGTTGCTGTTAAAAATGTTGTAGCCAACGGTCTAGGACAAAGTTTCATTGAACCTCTAGAAGCAACTAGCATTATGATCACTTGTTATACGGCTATTAATATAGCACGTCTGTTTAATAAACATCAAGGTTGGACCGACCAGGTAAGTCGTGTAATGAGTAAAATGATGGACCAATATATCGGAAGCACTATGGAGTTTGTATCAGCACACTATACCTTAAGTGATCGTAGAGATACCGACTACTGGCGTGCCTACAATCGCGAAGGTGCTTTAGAAAAGGTCTGTGCAGATATTGAACAACAATTAAAGCGCGGCTGGTCCCAGCGAGAAGAAGTTGTGCTAAATGCCTATAACTGGACCAGTATGTTAATAGGATTTGATAAACCATATTTAGGCAAGCTACCTGCATTGTCACAAAAAGAAATTAATAATTATGAATTTTACACTCAACAGTTAATCAATAATTATCAACACATTTATAAAAATAATGTTTCAATTAAAGAAAAGTTACAACAAATACATGGCTAATATAACACTAATAGGTAGACCCGAAGCGGTACTTACTAACGACGTTGCTAATATGATATCGGCGCAGACGGGTTCCACTGTAAACAAAATACATCCAGATGATTTCCTGGCAGATCGTTACAATGCTGATGATGAATTTTTAATTACTTATGTAACTACTATGGATCGTCGACAAGCTATAGCAGACAAAATTGATGCGGATGGTCTAGCACGTGCTACATTTATACACAATTCTGCTATTGTTGATCCTACCGCAGTTATTAATTCAGGCACATTTGTTGGTCCATTTTGTATAGTTGCGTACGAATCAGTTATTAACAATGATTGTTTAGTAGCACCTTACACGTTGGTTAGCCATCGCGCTAACCTTGGGCAGGGTACTGTAACTAATCCTGGAGCAATGATTGCTGGCGCAGTAACCGTGGGCAAATATTGTTTAATGGGAATACGTAGCACTACTGTTGATCAAATTGAAATCTGTGATCGTGTACAAGTTGGTCCTTGCGCATTTATTACAAAAACTATTACCGAGCCGGGACGTTATCTTGGTAGTCCTGCTCGTCGCGGATGAAATACTTAACATATATATCTCGACCGGGTGCTAATGGTAGCGGGTTAACAGATTTCTTTCCATCATTGAGCGAGTATACTAACTCAGGACGTGTTAAATTATGTGGATACCGTGCTGCAAAGTCAATGGAGTTTTTGTATTATAATACCGACATAATTGTTATTGCTATGTACGGCGACTATGAGCCTGAGCAATTAGATGACATTATGCGTTTATCTAGAATCAGGCCAGGGCAACACGTTATAGTTCCAAGTCCATTGGCACCACCAATTGAACTACCTGACAATGTACATTGGTTGACTTTTAAATCAATGTACAGCATATATGCAAAAAATAGCAAGTTCATTGAACAGGATCGTCCTGCTATTAAGAAACATTTTATAAGTTTAAATCATAGACACATGTGGTTTAGACAAGAGTTGCTATACTTTTTAAAATATAATAACTTATTAGATTCTACTTATTTTTCATATACTGGGAATGATCGTTTTAACGAAGGGGCTCGCAAATTATTTGACCAAGCTGATCAAGTAATTGGTTCTAGTAGATATACAGGTTTAAATAGAGATGATGTATATGATATGTTACCTTATAAAAACTTTGTTGAAATAAATCCTCCAGAAAACAATAAACAAGTAGTTGATTTTTGTAACATACAGGATTTATATAATACAGCCGCAGTTGGTATAGAGTCTGAAACGTATTTAGAAAAGCACTTAGATAACAATCCCGGGCTTACTGAAAAAACTATGAGACCATTGATGCTTGGTAATCCGTTTTTAACATACAGCAATCGTGGTACACTAAAAACTTTGCGAGAAATGGGATTTGAAACATTTGGTAATATTATAGATGAAAGCTACGACGACATTTTCAGCCCGCAACAGCGATGGGAAGCAATACTTGATCAAGTAACAGCGTTAAGTAAATCTGATCCACAAGGATTAATCAATCAAGTTGTTGACGTATGCAAGTATAATCAAAATCATATGTTGGTTACTTTACAAAATAGTCTTGAAGAAGACGATCAAACAATATACAATTTAATAAGGAGTTTATTATGAGTCAACGCATTTTAATTATGGGCCTTCCTGGCTCAGGTAAAACAACATTAGCTGGCGCTCTCAAAAAGTATTTAGAACTACACGGGTCTATCGGTTATAGTCGTGCCATAATGGAACCAATGGATAATAGTGTAAAAGTAAACTGGTTTAATGCCGACGATGTGCGCCGTAAGTACAATGATTGGGATTTTAGTAATGACGGTCGTATTCGTCAAAGCCTACGTATGTTTCAGTTCAGTATGGAAGCCGGCGGCGACTATGTTATCTGTGACTTTGTTGCACCCCTAGTGGAAATGCGTAATAACTTCAAAGCCGATTGGACCATTTGGGTAGACACTATCCGCGAAGGACGTTATGCTGATACTAACAAGGCCTTTGTTGAACCTGAACAGTATGACTTCCGCATTACAGAACAGGATGCAGATAAGTGGGCAGAGTTTATTGGTAACCATATTATTGAAAACCGTCGCCGTCCCGTATTTGATTGGAAGAAAGAAACTGTGCAGATGTTGGGACGTTGGCAACCATGGCATGATGGACACCGCGCACTATTTGAACGTCTAATACAACGTACAGGACAAGTAGTTATTCAAGTACGTGATGTACAGGGTTGGCAAGGATCTAATCCATTTGAAATTGACAAAGTTAAATCTTTTATACGTAGAGATTTAGATCCTATCTATCAAGGACAGTATGAAATACAAGTAGTACCTAATATTGTACACATTGGTTGGGGTCGTGGAGTAGGTTATACGTCAGGTGAAGAAACATTTGACGATGCAATCACTGATATTAGTGCTACAAAGATACGCAAAGAGCTAGGTCTTAAGTAATGGATACTGCCAAACGTAGTTTAATAAAAACCATTAGCTGGCGCATAACCGGCAGTGGTGCTACGTTTGGAATTGGTTATTTGATATCTGGAAATTTTCTTGTTGCTGGTAGTATTGCTAGTATTCAATTATTAACAAATACTATATTATACTTTGTACACGAGCGTGTATGGAATAAAATTACTTGGGGTCAACAGGAATAGCCTGTCCAAGTCGCAAGTTTAAACGATAGGGTGGCTTATATTCATACAGCTTACACATATCAGCAAGTTGTTGTTTTAAATGATTCCATTCACGTTTTACAAACTCTGGATCATTGAATAAATTATAGTTATGTTCTAATATAGGTTCCATATCACGCAACATTGCTTTTTGTTGTTCAGGACTCATAGTAGCAATATCTTTAAGTATAGCAACTACCGCGTTTAATCTCTTGATAGGATCTTCAATGGCGTCATAGCTTTCGTCCCAGAAGTCACTGAATGTTTTGAAACCGTAACTACGTAGATACTCTAAGTTGTGAGCACAGCCCAGTAACAGGAACGGCATACGAAGTACAATTGGCTTAAACACTTTTTCAGTTAAGTGTGTTTTACTTTGAAAGTAACAAGTTTCAGTAACAACAAATATAAAACTTTCCATTAGTTTATCAAGAGGACTTAGCAACATACTTTGATTTGGGATATACTCGTCTTCGTTAAAGTCTATTCTAAGCTCAGGCAATTTAGATATATTTTTAATTGCTTGATTGACTAATTTAGTTGGCAATTTATATTCAGGTACACCCTTACGTAAGTTCTCAGCAAAGTCACCACCATCTGGACAATCCTTGCTATAACTAACGTAACCCGCATCTAATAATTTGTTTTTGTATAATTCGTTTATTAACAAACTGCGATATATTCTGCGATTACTAGTTAAACGATTAAATGTAATGTATGTTTTTTTAAGCTGGCGATCCTCGGGTGCAATGATGCCAGGGATATATTCGTGTCCGCGATACCAATCGGCAGCGGCAAATATATGAAAGAAGTAATTGAGTTCTGCAAATGGGTAATGCTCTATTAAACGATCTTTATCTACACTAGTGCGTTCTGTGTTTACTAAGATCCAGGGCCCTTTGGTATTTCCGGATATATAGTCGAGTAAGGTTTTGTTGTAATCAAAATCCAATGGTTCTTGATCATAGAATATAAAAAGTGGACCGCGACGATGCAGATCCACCGGCTCAGAATCATCATTGAAACTAACGTGATTTGATTCTGAGTCTAGTGTTATAGTATCGTCTCTAATAATTTCTACGTTTTCTGGTTGAGTTGATCCAAAAGGATGTAGATAAGCGACCCTCGGATCTGTTATAATAGTTTTTAAGTAGTGGTATATATTTTCGTAATGATTGGATAAGTTATACATGTTTGATGTTTTTTATTGGGGACCGAAACCGGGATTGTTTGCTTTTGAACAACCTGCAGAGTCTCTTGACGACGCTGCAAGCAAGTGTAAAACTACTCACTACTGGTATATTTATGGGGGTAACGATTACACAGGATTTGATTTTGACTATACTCCTGTGCCCTGGGAAACTACACACATACATGTCTGGCCTAGTCAGTGGCAAAGAGATGGCGGGGTATACTTGGCAAATCGACGCACAGTAAGTGCTCGTGAATGGCATTTTAGAAGTGAACAAAGTATTACTAGATTACCCAATCAAGACCTGTGGCACATTCCCGAGAATATTGACACTGATAAATTTGATTTTTCCTGGCACCCAGATCCGCATGAACCCAACTACGAAAGACATTTTCCAACACAGTGGCAAAGTAGCGGTGGCCCAATTTGGCCAGGCTCTGCTGGTATTAAACTAGTTGACGATCAAGTTGCAACAGCATTACCAAGACAAGAATGTTGGACAGTACCTGAAGAAGTAAATGCCAGTGCTGTAGATTTTAGTTGGCATTCTAACCGATTAGATCCACCTTACGTATATCACTTTGGCACAGATTGGCAAGCCAGTGTGGGATTAACTTATACTGTACCTGGCGCTACAGAAATTAAATTTGCCGGAACTATTCCGGGAACAGAAAATGCACTGGAAGTGCAGGACATATTCTTTATTGATAAAGGTAACGATACTGCTACTACACGTTATGAACTATTGCGTAACAAATACGGAGATCGTGTAACTCGTGTAAGATATGCTAATAGTCTAATAGACACTATTCGGCGCTGTACTAATAGAACAACTACAAATAAATTCTGGATCATTAGTAGCGAATACGACTATACTAATTTTGATTTTGCTTGGCACGCCGAGCCCTGGCAAACATATATGACTCACGTATTTCCTAGCCAACATCAAAAGTGGTCAGATACATTTTTAATTAACCGTTGGGAATTTAATCGTCACACCGAATGGGCTAAATCCTTAGAAGAGTTTCCTAACTTAAACTTTGTTACTGATCAAACAGTTGTTAAATCTGATTCCAAGGTTACTATTTACTATATTGATCACGGAAACGAAACTAGCCAACATCAGTATGATTACCTACGTGCTGATATTGTTCGTGATATTCCTATTGTTAAAACACGTTTTGTTGATAACTACCTTGATACTTTTAAACGTATTATGGCCACAGCAGAAACAGAATACGTTTGGATTATCAACAGTATTTGTAACTATACCGCTGGATTTGATTTTACCTGGGAACCAGAACCGTGGCAACGAGAAATGATTCATGTATTCCCAAGTGGTAATCAACGTCGTGGTGATACATTCTATATACATGTCGACTCTTTTAAAAAGCAAATGGTTGAACTTGAGTTATTAGATTGGTTTAACGTAATTAACTATTGCGAGGATCAAGCAGTAGAACGATTCTCTATGCCCACACATCAATACTCAACTGATGATTTAGTTACCGAAATTAAAAAGTATAAATTTGAATTTCCTTATGCACTTTTTACAAACCAAAAAGATCTACAGTTAGCTGACAGTCCGTGCTTATGGGCAAAGAAAGACCGCTCTGTAATTCGTATTAGTACCGCAGGTGCTACTGCGATAGTACCTCGTGATATCATGGCGAATTTAAAGACGCAAATCTACGATTATCCCTACATTGAGGACACGAAACCTAGGTTAAACGACTACCTAGGAGGCCAGTTTAGTCTAGACATAGTCTATATCAGCAACGGGGAACCGGACGAAGAACGTTGGTACGATCATTTATGTTATATGAGTAATACCACAGCAAAATGGGTTAGGGGTGTAAATGGACGTACTGCTGCTTATCAAGAAGCTGCACGTCGTAGTACAACACCTTGGTTCTTTGCTGTGTTTGCTAAACTAGAAGTTTTGGGTAGCGACTTTCCTTGGACAACCTGGATGCCTGACTATTTCCAAGAACCAAAGCACTATATCTTTAACAGCCGTAATCCTGTAAACGGATTAGAGTATGGACACCAAGGTATCATTGCCTATAACAAACGTTTGGTATTAGAAAATAACACTCCTGGTATTGACTTTACACTAAGCCAGCCGCATGAAGTAGTTCCTATATTGTCAGGCATTGCCCACTATAATCAAACACCTTGGATGACTTGGCGTACTGCTTTCCGCGAAGTGGTTAAGTTAAAACACTTTATGGCAACTGCACCTACACTAGAAACTAGCCACAGGCTAGCAACATGGTCAACTGTTGCCGAAGGGGATTTTGCCGAATGGAGTATACGTGGAGCAAAAGATGCTATCTTGTACTACAATCAAGTTGGGGGAGACTACGAAAAGCTAAAACTCAGCTTTGAATGGAATTGGCTACGGGAAAGATTTAATTTAAGTAAGCCGTAATGTTTTCAACTACGTGTTCAACTTCGTAGTCGGTCATTTCAGGATAGATAGGCAGACTTAAACATTCTTTACTGTGTGCTGTACAACCGCGTAGAATATCCTTGGCATAGTCAACATAATCCCATCCTACTGCATGTTCAAATAATGGAGTATCGTAATGTATCTTAGTTTCAATACCTTTACTTGCTAACATGCCTTGCATAGCACTACGTGAAGCTGTGCGTATTACAAATTTATGCCAAGCGTGATCTACTCCTTGATTAGGTAATAGAACATCAACCCAGTTAGTTAAATTCTCAACATAAAAGTCAGCAATTTCCTGCCGACGTCGTTGCCATGAATCGAAGTATTTTAACTTAACCAACATCTGAGCTGAATCAGACTCTGACATTTTACTATTAGTTCCAGCAAAATCATGATTTAAGACTTTACCATTATCTCTGAGAGCCAGGCAAAATTGATAGATATCAAAATCGTCAGTTAGTATCATACCACCTGACCCGTAACTGTTTAGATTTTTTGTAGGATCAAAACTTAATATACTTACATCACCTAGTTTACCACTAGGTATACCATTATATGTAGCACCAAATGATTGCGCTGCATCTTCGATAATTTTAACATCTTCATTAAAAAACTTGGTAACGTTTAATAGCCTGTCATAGTCTAATACATTTCCAAACATATTAACATACATTACAGTATCAATGTTGCCATCTAACGCATAGTCAATTGTTTCTATATCTAATAGAGCATTATGATCAACGTCACAGTATACAGGTTCATTCCCGGCCATAATAACTGAATTAAGTGTAGCAACGAAACTAATTCCAGGAATCATAATTTTTTCTGCACCCTTGTCACGTGCTGTGGCTAACTGTGCAAATACCAATGCCTGTGTGCCTGAGTTTACTGCTACAGCATATTGACGCATACAACGATTGGCCATTTGACGCTCAAACATTTGAGTATATGGACCATCAAGAACTTGCCCGTTACGATATGCCCGGTCGCTGGCGTCTAAGATCTCATCTCTAAGATCCTTGTACTGTCTTGCTATACCAGTAAAGGGAATATCATAAGTATTCACTTAGTTTTTCTTTCCAGTAAGTTGATTTTAGGAACCATGCATAGTATCTTTTAAGACCGTATTCTAAATCAATAGTTGGATTAAAATCAAAATCTTGACGTGCTTGGTCAATATTTAATGAGCCTCTACTAGGAAATTCTGAATCTTTATCACGTAACTCTATATTACCTTGTCCTACAATTTGCTTTACTAATTTTGCAGCGTCGCCTAAGGTAATACCTTCGCCACGTGTAATATTATAAGTTTTGTTCAAAGTGTTTGGACTTAGTGTGGCAGATACAATGCCGGCGGCTGCATCTTTAACATAAGTAAAATCCAATATCTCATTGGCACCATTGACTCGTAGTGTTTGCCCTTTAATAGCCGACAATATAAACTTGCTAATCACGCGATCTTCAACATCGTATTTTCCATATACTGCACTAGGACGTAGTATAACATGATCAAAATGTCCACGACGTGTATAATCTTTAACAATATCTTCGCCCATTAGTTTCATAATGCCATATTGACCTAAAGGACGACAAACAACATCTTCAGTGACGTCGCTTTCAAAGTCTCCGTAGACCATAGAACTACTAACATATACAAATTTTGGAATATTATAAAATTTGCAAACTTCTAGTAGATTTATTAAGCCTGTACTCATTACTTCACTGCCCCAAACTGGATTAGAACTGACTACTTTTTGTCTTGGGAAACTTGCTAGGTGTATAACAGCATCGCATCTAAAAGAAAAGTTACTAAAGAACTGTTTAACCATTGCGTGGTCGCAAAGATCAACGTGATGGTTTGCAGCCCACATACGATTACTTCTAACTTGATATAGATAGTTTAATTCTTCTTCGGGAATGAAGCCGTAGTCGGTCACGTTGTCTAATACAAAACATTCGTGGCCTAATTTTTCCAATTGGCGTACTACATTATGTCCAATAAAACCACATCCGCCGGTTACAATAAAATTCATATTATGTCTTTAGTAATGCTAATTTTTCTTCTACAGGAATATGATCCCAAGTTGGACCTAAAAATATACCCTGCTCTAACTCTTGATCAATTAATTTTCTCACCTGCTCAATCATTTCTGCTCGGTCTGATTTTTGCCAAACAGGTTGTCTATCAATATTTTGTTGCATAGCTATTCGAGTCTCCTCGGGTATGCTAGTACCGTAGACTTTTAATCTAAATGCATTAAGAAACTCAATATCGTTAATGTCTTTAAAGTCTAGCCAATGATCATACTTAGACCTGTAAGGTTGTCCTTGCATATCATAAAAACAAAAGAAATGCACACAGTGATAATACTTTTCGCATAATTGCATATCTTTATAATGCGGATTACGTGCAAACAATGGAGCATGTTTTATAAACCAGTTATGTGCAATTTGTAAACTTGGCCCAATACTAGATCCATTCCACTGATTGTTTTCATCAAACAATCCTGAAGATATTCTAACCTTTACTGTATCGGGTGTATCAAGAAATGAATAGTCATCAACTACATGTACATTTTTATAAGGAGTACCTGTTGGTCTTTTTATTGACCCGTCGTTACTTTCTTTTAAAGTATCATACATTGCACCAGCAAAGAAATCTCCGCGTCCGCCTGGTTGATAATGAATTATTAATACCTTATCCATTAAACTGCCATTTCTGCTCGAATAGCATCGTGGCTAGTATATCCTGTTAATTGAATATCTGCCATTGTAAACTCGGTAATATTCTTAACATCGGGATTAAGTTGTAGTTGCGGGGCAGGTAATGGTTCACGGTTTAACTGTTCTTTTACCTGCTCTACATGATTAAGGTATATGTGTGCGTCACCGAGGACATGAACGAACTCTCCTACATCTAATTCACACACCTGCGCTACGAGGTGTGTTAGCAAACTATAGCTTGCGATGTTAAATGGTACACCTAAAAACATGTCACAGCTACGCTGGTACATTTGGCAAGATAACTTGCCGTCTTTTGAAACATAAAACTGTGCAAATGCATGACATGGCGGCAAAGCCATTTGATCTAATTCGCCTGGATTCCATGCACTTAATATATGTCTACGACCATATGGATCTTGTTGAATGCCGTTGATTAAATTTGTTAATTGATCTGTTTCTTTGATAGTAACCCCACCTTCAACACTAAAGGTATGACCAAAATCATTTGAGAAGCTACCGCCTTTTATTACTTCCGGGGTACGCCATTTACGCCACTGTACTCCGTAGACACGACCTAAGTCACCCTCAAATTTGGCCCGAGGTTTCCAATAAGGTGCAAGTGCATTTGGTGTCCAGATAGTGATAGTGCCATCTGCTGTACCGTGTGTAATTTCTGCTAGACGACGTTCATCGCCAGAGCCTTCGATCATCCATAGTAGCTCGCCTACGCAGGCTTTCCATGCTAATCGTTTAGTAGTTACTGCTGGGAATGATTGACTTAGATCGTAGCGTTGTTGCATACCAAATAGGCTAATAGTGCCTACACCGGTACGATCATCACGGACTTCGCCGTGGTCAAGAACTTGTTTTAGAGCGTTTAAATATTGGATCATAGACAGTAAATGTTGAAGAAAAATCTCGACTAACAGTAGCACGTACAGGAGTAAATCCTGCTAAAAACTCTTTTACATGCATTCTAGTATCTACTTTATACGATCCTTTGATGTGTGTCAAGTATATTCTGTCCAATAATGGTTTTGCTGATTCAATTAATTCAACTCCGCCAATAACAAATATAATTTTGTCCGGATGTTGGGATTCTATTTCAAGTAGTTTTGTTGGTATGTCGCCGCTAAAAGGCATAGCGTATGTTACTGGTCTATGAGTAGCAACATATACAGTACGGTTAGGTAATGGCCTAGGCATTTTGGGATCGTCCCAAGTCTTACGTCCGCATACTACAACGTGTCCTGATGTAATTTTTTGGAAGTTGGCTAAGTCTTCAGAGTTATGGGGCCATGGCAAAGAGCCATTAAACCCCATACCGCCGTTGAAGTCAACGGCAAATATGGCATTAATCATAAGTCTTTTAAGAGTTGATCTGTGAAAGGTTGTACTACTTTGGATACTGCATCTACACTAATATGAAAGTCAACGTCTTGTATAACATCATCTAGTGCTTCTAGTTTACTATTAATTAGTTTCTCTACAAATTCAGGTTCAGCGCCATCTTCGATCATTTCTGCGATATTAACATCGACACTGGTTCCGTCTTTGAGATTAACTGTAATGTAGCGTAGGACACCAATGGGTACTTGTTCCTTGTTTACTTCTTTGAGTAACTTTTCCCACTGGTCCTTGCGGTTTAAATTAAGCCGCTTGCTTTTTTGTTGTCGCGGTTTTTTTGGTTTTTGTTGGGACATTTTTCTTAACAGGTGAAAGTGATTGTGCTTCTTCAGTCAAACGTTTTGCTTCAGCTAGTAATTGTGCAGCCTGAGCTTGCATTGCCTGAGCTTGGTCTAAACGTTGTTGAGCTAAATCGCCATCGCTTAATGCACCTTTAAGATATGCAGCGGCACTATCAGTTGCTTCAACATCAATGTTAGTACGACTTTGACTTGTGTTGTTTGGTGGCATACCAACTTCGCGACCTTCTGTGCGACGTTGTTTGGTTTGCATACCTGCATTTTTATCAATGTCTGCCATTTTCTTAATAGCTTCTTCGCCTTTTTCCATTTCGTCTAAGATGTCATTTAATTCATCTAAGCGAACTGAACTTTTAGCAGTAGGAGTGATCAATACTTGGCTTGTTGGAACCTTCTTGATAAATCCTTCTTTATGCATAACTTCCAAAGCATTACGACCATCGGCCATAACTGTACGGAATAACACATCGGAAAACTCTTTGGCGTTTTGGCCAATTGGGCTTTCTAATTGTTTCATAACTTCGTCATGGATCATGCGTGGAAGTGTATCACTATATGCTACTAAGCACATATGAGCTTCGTTAGGCACACGACGCCATAGAAGTACTATCTTTTTATTGTTGTGTTTACCGACATGTTTAATCATTTTAATTTCCTTAATTATTCAGCTGGTGTATTTTCAGCTGGGGTTTCACTTGCAGGCTCAGCTGGTGCTAATGCGCCGCTAGTTTGTAAGAAATTAACTAAGCGTTCGTATACACCACCTACATTTGTGAATTCTTCGGCACGGAATGCGCCACGTGTACTAGCAAGCTGAATAATTTGAGCCGCTGCTAGGATGTCTTGTAATTGCAATGTAACCTGCTCTGGAGCGGCTACTGCTGTATCTGTTGTTACTTCTGGTTGTGTTGTTTGATCTGACATAGTATCTCCGTAATAAACTATGCATATATTTACGACCTACGGAGACACCGGAAAAATTTTTTTAGCTCAAAAATCGTATTCGAATTTATTAAGTTGATCTAATACAAGTGCAAACATGCTGGCTTCCCCTGCTAACTCAAAAGCGGCACATTTTTGCAGTATTACATTATTATCATCGTCTTTAAAATACATATCTCCAAAATAAAACCGTCCGGTCAGATTGGACCAAATCCAATCTGAAATAGATTTTTCTGGAGCCTTTAAATTGAAGTTAACCTGGGTAAAGTGAGGAGGACAAAAGTCCAATTCACGTATACCAAAAACTGCAAGCGGGTTTACTTCGTTATGCTTTAACATCGCCGGCTTTAATTTGATCTATAGTTTCTTGACTAATTTCGCCTTCGATGATCTTGTATTTTGTATTACCTTGCTCGATTTCGGGTAAAACAATGCGGTCTTTAAGCAGTTCTTCTGCGTCACGTACAAAGACCTCAGTTACTGTGTATTGCTTAGTATACTGTGCAATCTCAACCGAACGCATAAGATCATCCAGTGTATTCTCAAGTTTGAGCATACGAATTTGCAAGTCTAATGCTAACTGACGTGCGGCTTTAGGTTTTAATTTTGTTGGGTCTTGAAATTCCATTATGAGTTCCTTTTAAGATTGGTAGCAAGTACAAAGACTACTAATAAGAGTACACCAAACATACCAAAGATAGCCGGTGCGTGGCTGGAGTGTTCGATATAACTACCGATAATAATACTTTGAATCCAAATCTCAGTTAATATTTCATTCATTTATCTTTCCTTAAGGTTTCCCACATATAAGTAGGATCGTTTTTGGGTACAGCGGCCACACATTCAATATAACCTTTCGCTAATGCATGTTGAATAGCTGCGGCTAAATTTCTTGGACAATCGGGTGTAATCAAAATGCCCGCACGGTTAGCTACAGTAAAATCACCTTGTAGTTGAAAACTTGGATCACCTTTACGCAGGGTAACCCAAGGGCTTTCTGATACAGTAAATGTCATATTAGAATTTTCCTGCTATGACTAATATCAATACTAATGCAATAATGGTACATATCATGGGCAGATCTTTCTAATATCATCTGCTGATCTACCGGACTTGGCTAATTCAAGTCTACATTCTGTTGCATTATGCACTCCTAATCCTGCGCTAACAGCCATAACAATAATAATAAAACCAATGCCCAGGAATACCCATCGTTCAAATTTGGTAATCATTTTTCAGCGTCCTCGTAGTGTGCCCAAACACCAAACTCTGGTTCTGCTGACTTGTTGCCTTTAATAATCCAAACGGTATCGCAGTACTGTTCTACTTCGTTTGGACTCCAACCAAAGAAACAAAAGTCAGTAAACATAATCAATTTCTTGGGTTCAATGTCATTGGCTTGCAAATAATTCCAAACGCAATGGGGATCTGTGCCACCACCACCGCCAGGTTCAAAACTAGCAATATCTTCTAAATTGTCTGAAGTAAATGTAGCTACATTATGCACCTCAGTATCCCAGCCCATTACTGTAATACGATATTCGTCATAGGCTTCCATAATACCCTGAATTTCACTTAAGAATACCTTAAGATCTTTATCAGTAATAGAACCAGATGTATCAATACCAATAACAACGTCAATTTGATCACCGGGCTTCATACCAGGCATAACAGCATCCATATGCCAAGATCTACGACTTGGACGTGCCCAAGTAAAGTCAGATTTAACTGTAGACTCAATTTGTTGCTGTAGCAGTTCACGCCAGTCCATTACAGGCTCAACCAAGTCCTTGATCATACGCTTAACACCGCCTGGCAAATTACCTGCACCGGACGCTTGTGCCGCGGCTAGTACTGCTTCTTTAATCTCGTCACGGATTTCTTTCTTTTCTTGCTCGGACAATTTAGGGCGACCATTACCTGGTTTCTTGCCGTCACCGTCACCATCGCCTTCTTCGCCTTCGCCATCTAAGTGCTCGTCAAGTAGACGTTTCATTAATTCATCAATATTGATCTTGTCTGCATTTTCGTACAAGTCATCGTAAACTTCTTCTGCACTCATGCCTTTGTATTTAGAGTCGTAAAGTGCAACAGGAATCTTATCGCCAACACGTTGTTCTACCAAGTCCCAGTTCACGCAATAGTCGTCGGCAATATTCCACAGTTTAGGATCGCGGTTACCACGACGTCCCATGTGATCATATACCGCATGTAAGACTTCATGGCCTACCAAGAATTCTAATTGCTTGAGTGGCAAGTTATTAACAAACTCTGAATTGTAGTAAAAACGACGTCCGTCGGTTGCGGCAGTAGGACACCATTCGTCTGCATTGATCAAGTTCATGCGGGTAGCTAGGTTACCAAAGAACGGAGCACGGAGTAAAAGACCAATACGTGCGGTAACTAATTTTTCCTTAGCCGCCGCATCAATTTTGGGATCTGTTACTGTTTTTACTTTGCTTTTTTCTGCTAGTGTAGTCATTTAGTTCGCTCCTTAATTATATATATTATACATTAAAACGATTTATTGGTCTGTGGCTTTTTTACAACGGTTTTTAACCCCATTTTAGCACGAATGCACTTAGAGTCGCATCATCCTTAAAATATAACCGCATTTCTTTGTACTCAGTATTCCATGCCCAGCAAGTAGTTGAAACCATGCGACATTCTCCATTAGGTCCAGCATCTTCTGGCTTTACTACAATCCACTTGGTTTCTGTGCCTGGACCAAATGCCTCCCAACACCAAGCTCGCCATTCTTTAAAACGTTCTATCCTTGCGTCACTGCCCCAAATATCGTAAGTGACTTCTGCATAGTACTTCATAATTTGATTACAGTTATGACGTCGATCTAGCTTAGTGACCTTCATTTGCCCGCCTTGCTCTTGCTGCGAATATGTCGTTAGTTTGTTTAACCGTGTCATAACTTGTAGAAAATGGCGCTGATACGGTAACAGAGCTTTCGGGTTCCTTTTGGCAGATTTTTTCATCATGTACTACCCTTGCTATTTTACAATCCTTATTGGCTACAGTACTAATTGCATGGTCAGCTAGGCCTTTGCCAGTGGTTTCATAACTAACCACACTCGATATGCCTAGTGCAAGAACAATAGTTTCTAGTATCATAATAGAAAAACGGAGGACTTACGACTTACGTCTGCCTCCGCGCCTGTGAAGTGACCTTTTACTTGCCGCCAGCAGCAATAATGTATTTGCCGTAACGCTTATGGAACTCATCAAAGCTCTTAAGTTTACCTGGTACCAATGGTAAGTTATAAGTAGTCAATGCAACACGAGCACCCATAACAACCAATTCAGTAGTAAAATTATCCATCATAAAGCGGAAGAAGTTATCTGCTTGCTCATGCCACTCGCCGATCTTCTCTTTGCCAAGTTTGGCATAGTTATCTTGCAATTCGTAGCACATACTAACAGTCAATGAGTACATAGCTGATACTTCTTTGACCTTGAGCTCTTTAACCTTACCTGCTAAGATTTCGCTTGGGTTGGGCATTTGGCTAGCATGTTTACGGTGCGCCATAAACTTAACACCTAAACCATCGCCAACGGTACCAGAGATTAAGTCCGCCAATTCTGCATCAGTAGCATCTTCATCGTACAAGAACTCTGATACGAAGCTCCATGAACGTGGTGTAGCAAAAGCACGTGAGCTTGAACGTGGGTTAAAGTCCATCAAGTCTTGTTTAGCAAAACCAATGTAACCTACGACGTCTTTATGTACACGATTCTTAACAGCCCACTCGTTCCATGAATCGTAGTCTGCACGTACTTCTAAGTGAACAAAACGATTTGCCAACGGCATTGGCATACGGAAACTTACACCCTTGTCTGATTCACGATTACCGGCCGCTACAATTACCACATTGTCTGGCAAGTGATACTTACCCAAACGACGGTTCAAAATCAACTGATACGCCGCGGCTTGAACAGCTGGAGCCGCTACGTTCATCTCATCCAAGAACAGGGTTACTACAGGATACTGATCTGCCAATTCCTTAGTTGGCAAATCAACGGGCTCGGCCCAGTCCATTTTACCATTGTCTTTATTGTAAAATGGAATACCACGCAAATCTGTCGGCTCCATTTGACCAAGACGCAAGTCAATACAAAAACCACCAAGTTCGTCAGCTAAGTCTGCTACCAACTCAGACTTACCAACACCAGGAGGACCCCATAAAAATACGGGACGTTTTACTTTAAAAGCACGAAGCAAACGGCTACGAGCTTCATTTGGGGTTACAGTACGATTTTCACTAACACTCATCACAGGCTCCTAAAAAATAAGAATTTACTACTGAAATAACTACAATACAACTATTATACATTTAAACGATTTTACGGTCTACTAAATTTTCACGATCGCTATAAACCTTGTTGCCACGCTCCCGGATTAAATCTGCCATTGATTGTGGATTTGATTCAAACATTTCTTTAACATCGCTTTCAGTAATACTGGAGTCCATAGTTACAGTATACACTTCGTAATGCCGCTGAATATTTGCACGAGCACGATGTATAATACCGGTTACAATAGATCCTAAACTTGGGCTAGGTTTATCTTGCAAAGTATTCCAAGCAACCTCTTGTTCGTAGCCAGTAATATTGATTACACTTTCAATACCATAGATATCCCAGCTTAATAAGAAGACGTTGCCTTCCATTATACTTCTGCGATTTCCCAGTTATTAATACGACGCTCAACTTCGTTGTTGAGAATGTCACGAATGTCGGCTTCGAGGGTACCAACAGAAGTTGATTGGTTATACTGCTCAGCCAATTCCATCAACTCTTGTACACCTAAATTGCGAGCATACTCACGACGTTGTTCTAAAGTATATTCTTTCACGACCAACTCCTTATCTAGACAAATTAATAATACGACCTTGAAACTCGTTAAAGCTCACATGCCAAGGAACAAACATTTCGATACCAACACGACCTTTATCTTCAGCATCTGACCATGAATCTTTGGTAACTAAAATCTTATAGGCTTGATAACCCTGCTCGGTGCTATGAGCATCAACTACACGACCTTCGATAAAACAGTCTTCACGACCTAACATTGGTTTGAAGTCGTATGCACGAATTGTATCGCCTTCAATAACTGTTAATCCAACCATTTTTAGCTCCTTATTAATCACTATACATACATTATACATTTAATGGAATTATGGCTCAACCAGAATTTTACCCCATAAAAAACCGCCTAAAATGGCGGTATTTGTTGTTGTTTTTTGGCAACATCTATATTTGCACTAGATTTTCCTTAAAAATACGCCAACATTCTGCCCAAGTCCAATGTAAGCTGGATTGTTTAACTTGAGCACGATCTAAGGTTAAACACATTTCGACTGCACGTCTAAGGTTAGTATCCATGTAACCGTTTACACCCTGTTCAATTATATCTACTGGCCCTTGCACAGGAAATGCCGCCACAGGAGTACCTTGTGCCATTGCTTCAATCATAACTAGACCAAATGTATCTGCACGACTTGGAAATACAAATACATCTGCTTGATTGTAATAGTCAACTAGTTCTTGTCCTTGTTTATAGCCGATAAATTTGGCATTCGGCAATAACTCTCTGGCTTGAGGCATAAAAGGACCGTCACCAACTATAACTAGCGTATAATCATCTTGTAAAGGAATTAATTCGATTAAGCCCTTTTCTGCACTAACACGACCTACATTAAGTAACATTGGCTTTGAACGGTTTTCGCACCATTCCACACCAGGTTTAATATCTCTACGAACTCCGCGTGTCCATATGATCATGTTGTTAAAACCGTGTTGAGTTAAATCTTGTTCTATTGTTTTAGTAGTAACTAATACGCGATGACTATTCTTATGAAACCAACGTAAGTACCAATAAGTTAACAACTTTGGTACATGATACATAGTCTTTAAGAACTCGGGGAAATCAGTATGATAACTAGTATTATAAGGAATATGATTGCGCTCACACCACCACCTTGCAAAAAATCCTACAGGGCCTTCTGTAGCGATATGTATAAAATCCGGCTGTACTTCTTTAATCTTCTTACTGATACCGTGCGGCCAACAGAGGCGAACTTCAGGATAGCCAGGACAAGCAAAATTAGGGAACTGCCCGGGATGACAATAAACAACACTATACCCGTCATGGCAAGCAAGATCTTCCAAGTTTTTGAAAGTTGTGACCACGCCGTTAATTTGATCTGGGACATTATCTGTTATGATTAAGATTTTCTTCGACATTCTGTACTTATCTTAAAACCGTCGAACTTTAACTGATATTGAACTGTAGCTCTAGCTTGCTCGCAAGCCTGTTCGTTTGGGAAATCAATCGTCACTCGACCTGGTGCGTCGTTTGGATTGTTTATGTTGACTGCTAGTAGTATCAGTATCCACATTGTCGTGTGCCTTTGTCCAAGTTACTATTTCCCATCGACCGTCATGATGTTCTACTAGGGCTGTCATTGACTCTACCCAGTCTCCATCGTTCATATATGTAACACCATTTATTTCTTTTATTTCTGCGTGATGTATGTGACCACAGATAACTCCATCAAAGCCACGCTTACGACAATAATTAGCAAGATTAAGCTCAAACTGAAAAATGAAATCCACGGACGATTTAACTTTATGCTTAAGGTACTTAGATAAACTCCAATAACCAAAGCCGAGACGGTGACGAACCCAATTAAAACGACTGTTAAGGCCAAGAATAAAATCATACAGTTTGTCTCCTAGGAAATTTAGCCATGGTGCGAGTTTGCTAATACCATCAAATAAGTCACCGTGTGTGACCAAATAACGGCGCCCGTCCTCGCCTACGTGTTCTGCTTGATTTACTATTTCTACTTGACCAAAGCCCATACCATACGGAATTAGTGGACGCAAAAATTCGTCGTGGTTGCCAGCTACATAGATCACACGAGTTCCTCGTTTAGCATGGCCTAAGATTCGTCTAATAGCGTTGGTGTGGCTTTGCTTCCACTTCCATTTATTTTGTTGAATCTTCCAAGCGTCAATGATGTCGCCTACTAGATAAAGTGTGTTGCAGGTATTGTGTTTAAGAAAGTTGTTGAGTTCTTCAGCTTTGCAATCGCGTGTGCCAAAGTGTATGTCTGAAATAAAGATTGAGCGATAAGTTTTGCCTGGCATAGCAATATTTACTTATTTTTTAAGAAAAAACATATTACAGTTATATTACTCCTTTTTACCAATGTATTCGTGACTGTAGCATACACGATAAGCATCTCGGACGGTGGTTGTACCGCCATAACCCTTCATCTCTCTAGCGGTACCGTCTTTGTTTAAGTAACTACCAACACGACTCTTCCGATTCATTGATGTAGGACGCCACAGATCTGACTTTTCACGATGCTCACCAAATGATGGATGTGCTGTTTTACTAAAGTAACGTAGTCCACGGCTGACATAGATTTCAGCAATGGCATCACTAAATGCTGTTCCTATACCCATACCTTGGAACTCGGGTAGGATTACAGTACGATGGCCACGCCAGTAACTGTGAATATCACGATTAGTTGAATGTATAGCGGCATGAAAGCCAATGGGTTTATCACCTAGGAGTAAAACATAGTAGTGAGCACTTTTGCTGATTGC
>Ga0208380_1000122_pt1 | contig 23015 bp, 22 predicted proteins | sample CryBogCBE27Jun07_FD_184570 | JGI IMG/M metagenome (GOLD analysis project Ga0208380, IMG submission 184570) | Freshwater microbial communities from Crystal Bog, Wisconsin, USA - CBE27Jun07 (SPAdes) | ecosystem: Environmental > Aquatic > Freshwater > Lake | place: Crystal Bog, Wisconsin, USA... | reverse complement strand
TAGATCCCTCCGCTACTCAAGCAGGGGGGACGTCGGTGACACCGCGAAAGGCGAAAAAGAATTTAAACACAAAATAAACGACTGGGAAGCCGGCGCTCTCTATTGGAATTGTCTAAAAAGCCATGGTGAACGTTGGGAGATCCCGTTCCGAGAAAAGCTTGAAAAAGACCTCGGATCAAAGGATCTGATGTTGCTTATGGGTAATCAACATCGCTTTCAAAATCAATGGCTAATCATAAGTCTGATTTACCCACCTAAGCAGCCGCTCGCCGTATAGAGGCAACCTTTTCAGACCTAGTGTCTGACGCGGTGATGTGCTCCACGGCCATAGAACCAACAATCGAAACCGCGTGCGCCACCATCGAGCGGTGACAGAAATTAAAATCCGCCTCATAACAAAGCAATGCGCAATTCTTAGCGGAGGCTAATAGAGCCAGTTCGCTGATCGCGCGCTTTTGCGTCTTCAGGTATTTAAGAAAACCAACGGTGTACCGTTGCCAGTCCTGATCCTGCCGATATCGGTTGCGGATATCCTTAGGGCAACCCAGGCTGGCCCAATGAACGTAGCCTATACCAATTTCGGACAGGTTATTAGCGAGTGACGTCTTGGAAAATCCACGCTTCCGGGAAAGTGGTAACTCGCGAACATCCACTACAGTATTGACGCCGTAGTCCTTAAGTGTCGCTAGGAATTCATTGATGGATCTTCCTTCGTACCCGATAGTGAAAATAGTCATTCGCTGATTTCCTCTTTTAAGGAATTATACCGAATAAACGGGTATGGACAACCGAGCTTAGATGAATTCAGTTTGCGCGGATAATTCCTGAGTCATTGTATATCATGAGAATGATTATATAGCTGCTTTACTAGAAAGAAAATGATATTATCATTTTGTGCGAACATTGTTTTATTTCCGTATCTGAATAGTGCCAAGAGCAAGTTGTCTGAACCGAGCGGCTCAGCCACAAATATACTAACTTTTAATTGCAATGGCTTTTTTGCAGTCATAGACCGGATGCTAAGACCGTCATGGAGCAATTACACGGCTGGTTCGAGGACTACAACGAGAACCATCCACACAAAGGTCTACGAATGCAATCTCCTCGTGAGTTCATCCGTAGTGTTCAACCCGCAGCCTGTCCGGTTGCATAGGGGCAACTCCAGAATGCCATTTATTTTATTCTCAGCAACTAATGGCATAGTATATTGGTGATTTACTTTAATGACGATTATTTAATTGCAAATTATTGTCAAGGTGGTGTCGGGTTATTTATTATGACTTTAATGTAAGTCGCCAATAAAGCAATTTTTGCAACGTTTATTTGGTTTTTGTTGTTTGGGTATTTTTTGCTTTCATAAAAGTTATTGGTTTGTAGCTGGTAGATCCTAGATCGCCATATCGTTAGTTGGCAGCTTGATCTGGTTGTTAATATAATAGGGCGCTCAACTTCGTTCGATTTTTGGACGAATGGGGGGCCATAGAGCCCCTTAATCCCCCGTTTTAGGGGGCTACTTTCCTTTAAAATAGCCCCACGCTGACATGGAGTAGCACAGTGGCTTGGTTTAAATCTCCCCCTCCGTCCGTCTCTCCCCCCGCAGAAGTGGGGGTATTGGTCATGAACTTAGGTACCCCGGAGGCGCCCACGTATGGGGCGATTAGACGCTATTTGTGGCAGTTTTTAGGGGATTTGCGGGTGGTGGAAGCCTGCCCCTACTATTGGTATCTCATTCTGTTTGGGCCGATTTTGACTTTCCGCCCGTTAAAGACTGCCCGGCTGTATCAATCCATTTGGGGTGAACACGGATCGCCCTTAAAAACCCACACCGAGGCCTTGGTTGCGGGCTTGCAGCAGTCTGTGGGGAGCACCGTGGCGGTGGAAATGGCCATGACCTACGGCAAACCATCCGTGGAATCCGCTTTAGAGCGGCTCTTGGCCCGTGGCATCACAACCCTCTACGTTCTGCCGCTTTACCCGCAGTATTCCGGGTCGACCACCGGCGCGTCCTTTGATGCGCTCGTCAACGCGCTGAAGCGGTACCGCGTGGTTCCGTCGCTTCGTTTTGTGAGCGAGTACCACGACCACGACGTTTACATCGAGGCCTTGGCGCAGTCGGTTAGAGAGCAATGGGCCAAGACCGGTCGCACCCATTTGGTGATCTCCAACCACGGCATCCCCGTAAAATACGTCGATAAAGGCGATCCCTATAAACGCCAGGTGGAGCGGACCGCGAGCGCGTTGGTCAACGCCTTGGGCTTGGCGCCGACCGAATACTCCTTAACCTACCAGTCGCGCTTTGGTCCCACCGAATGGCTGACGCCGGCCACGGACGAGGAACTCAAGCGGTTGGCGCACGCGGGCGTTAAAAACGTGACCGTGATTACGCCGTCCTTTGCGGTGGACTGTCTGGAGACCTTAGAAGAAATCGCCATCGGCTCCGCCGAGGCGTTTGCGCACGCCGGTGGCGAGTCGTTGGTGGTGGTGCCGGCGTTGAATGCGAGTGCCGCACACGTTACGGTGCTGCGTTCCGTTTTGAAAACCCACGGGCTCAGTTAAGGCGCGGTGCTGCGAGTTCAGCACCAACGTGGGGTTTAACGTTAATCATTCAGATCAGAAGGATCGACCATGTGGCATCTAACCGTAAAACTCATTCTGGCCTATGCCTTGGGTTCCTTGGTGGGGGCGTTGATCATTGGGCGTTTTAAAGGCGTGGACATTCGCACCCAAGGCAGCGGCAACGCCGGTGGCACCAACGCGTTGCGCACCCAAGGCAAACTCTTCGCACTCGGCGTCATGGCCATCGACGTGGGCAAGGGGGCGCTGGTGACGGGTTGGTTGGCGCCCTTTGATTTTTACGGAGCGCTTGGGCCCGCATCGCTTCCGCAACCGTGGTTAACCGGGGTTTTGGCGATTGCGGTTATTTTGGGCCACATCTATCCCGTGTTTTATGGGTTTAAGGGCGGGAAAGGGGCCGCGACTCTGGTGGGCGCCTTGGCCGGAGGCAACCTGACCTCGTTGATTCCATTATTGGTGGTGTTTTGGTCGGTGGTCTTTGTGACGGGGTTTGTGGGGCTGGCCACGATGCTCTCCACCCTGAGCCTGTGTTTGATTCCTAATTTGCCGTCGGAATGGGGTCTGGTGATGCCCTGGCCGCTGGAGATCATGGCCTTGATTTCGGCGTTGATCGTCTTCGCGCACCGGGGCAATGTGTGGCGCATGATTCAAGGGACCGAAAACCGAGCCAAAAAGGCTTGGCTGTTGCGTCCACGGCATCGTGACTGATCCACTGGTACTCAACGCCCTGATCGAGCGCGTGCTGCGCGAGGGACGTCTGTCGGCGGAGTCGCTGCCGCCTGACACGACTCTGGCCCGCATCGCCGATCAATTCACGGCGATGGGCATGGAGGTCGAGTGCGCGCCGCACGAGTTGCGCGTGTCGCCGTTGGATTGGTTGCGGGCGGAGGCGATTCCCACGTCCTGGCTTGAACTGCGCCGCGTGGTGGATTCCACCCAAACGGCGTTGATGCAGGCCGCGGTGCCCGTCGGGCAAAAGCGCGGCTTGGTCGCCGAATACCAAACCGCTGGACGCGGTCGCCTCGGACGGCGCTGGTTAAATCCCATCGCCTCGGGCTTGACCTTGTCGATCGCCGCCTCCTATTCAGCGGCCTTCGACCCCAGTGCCTTAGCCCCGTTGCCCTTGATGGTGGGGGTTGAACTCGCCGAGCGACTGAACGCGCACGCCGCAGTCTCCCTCAAATGGCCCAACGACCTGGTGCTGCAAGGCGCTAAGGTCGCCGGCATCTTGTGTGAGTCGCTAGTGCTAGAGGGCGCAACGACGGTGGTGGTGGGGTTGGGGATCAATGGGCCGTTGCGCACCGACGATCATCGCCAAATTGCCGCCTTGGGCGGAGCGCTGGCGGCGACGTCGTTGGATTTAGGTCACCACAGCCGCAACGCCTTGTTGCAGTGGGCGGTGGAGGCGATCTGCGCGGCGTTGGATGCCGCGTCAACCCACGCCGGGTTTGGGGCGTATCAATCGCGATTTCACGCCTTGGACGCATTGAACGGTCGCGAAGTGCGGTGGCTGGTGAACGGCGCCCCCTGCCGAGGCCTTGCGCAGGGCGTGGATGCCGAGGGTCGATTGAAGGTGCGCACCGACCGGGGTGTGGTGGCCATTCATTCGGGCGAAGTGGAGCGATGGTCATGAGCGATCCTACCCATTCCTCGTCGTTCCCTGGGCCGGTGTTTTTACTGGATGAAGCCGGAATCCAATGGCGCGACGACAACGGCCAGACGCAGTACGCCGATCCCGATGAGGGCGGCTTGAGTGCGGCGGTGGCGGGGATTGCCGCGGCGATGCGCGCCCGCGTGGTGGTCATGGGCGGGCAGACCTGGCGTGAGCGCGTCGATGCGCACTTGGCGCCCGTGGCCGCCCGCGTTGAGTGGGTAGAGCGGTCGTGCCTATTTGCCGAGGGCGTGGACGCTGGGCCGGTGATTTATTTGGGTTCCGAAATCTGGGCATACGCTGCCCCCACGTGGCACTGCGTGCATCAAGCGGCCGTTTTAAAGCAGGCGCTGTTTGAGGCCACCGCGGGCATTGAGCGCTTGGCGACCACCCAAGTCCCGCTGACCCACAATGGGTTTGGGCAAAACACCGCAGGTGCCGTCACTGCCGGTGTGCAGGCCTTTGGGGTTGCGGCGCTGGAGGCGTGGCTTTTGCAGCAACCGAAGGCGTCAACCAATGGCTGGGTGGTTTCTGGACCCAGTCTGGCGCTGCAATCGAGGCTGGCGGGTCTAAACTGGCGGTGGGTGCCGGACTTTTGGCTCTCCGCCTTAGCGCGCTTGCGCAAAACCGATGCGGTAGAATGAATGGCCGATAGCCGCTGAACGGGGTGCGTGTGCGGATTTTTTTAATCGTTTTGGTGGTGGTGAACCTCGTGCTCATCACGCTCAGTCAGTCGTCGATGATGACGTCGGGCGGAACCGGTCAAGCCCCCAATACCGCGTTGCCGAGTTTTGCGTTGGTGTCGGAGTTGCCGCCACCGGAACCGGCCTGTTACCGCATTGGACCCTGGCAAGGCCTTGCGATGAAGCGGGCCCTGATCGACTGGTTCACCGCGCAAGGCCTTGCCTTCGACGAACACCTGCTCGGAGCGGAGACGCCCACCTATGAGGTGTGGGTGGAAGCGGCCAAAAAACACACCGCCGACATCAAAGACCGTCTGGCTCAAGCGTTGATGCCGGTGTTGACCACCCAAGAGCGCGCCAATCAGGTGCGGTTTTTAGTGGGTCGGGTGGCAACGCAAAGCGATGCCGACGCGTTGTCCAAAAAACTGTCCATGCGCTTATTCAAACCCATCGTGGAGCGGCCGAAGTGGATGGCGCAATCGGGGTATTTTGAAATTAAAATCCCCAAAGACCAAGCCCGACCCGACGTGTCGTTGACTGTGGCGCCGTTTGCGCAGGGCGATAAAGTCACGGTCGAAAGTTGCCCCGAATCCACAGCGCCCGCGCTGCCGGAGCCTGGGCGGGATCCCAATTCGCCGGGCGCGGAGCCCGTTAAGGGGCGCGCGGCAACGGCCTAAGGGGTTGAAAAATAGTCTAAAATAGCCTCTCTCGACGCGTTGGTTTGCGGGTGAAATCGATCGTTTACTCGCCTGTGATAGCATGTTTTCAGCTGCCGCTTTAGCTCAGTTGGTAGAGCAACCGCCTTGTAAGCGGTAGGTCGTCTGTTCGAGTCAGACAAGCGGCACCAAATCCCACATCACGACACAAATTCACTGGAACGCCTATAGGTTCGTAGGGCGGTGTAATGCCCATCGACTGCGCTGCGGCCGGCGTGAGCGCGACCACCATTTTTTTGAAAATGGAGATGTTGTTAACGTTGCTGCACGCAAGCGGCATTGGCGACGGCGTAGGCTAGGCGCAAACGAATTGATTCGTCAAAGATATTCTAATATTTGTCGATGTAGCATATTATGCTATTTTATTGAGCCCAGCGGATCACGAATTGGTCTCGATGGGCTTAGCAGATTGTGGTTCGATGGCGCGCAGTTCGGATGTAGTTGCTTGCGTTTAAATTGTCAGCGACGATGTAAAGAGAAAACATGAGACCATTTAAACTGGAAATTTTTGTACCGTCTGGCGATCCAGATGGCGTACTGGTCGCGGAGATGAATAATTGGCTGGGAAAGGCCACTATATTTCCGCGAGGCCTCATCGGTGAGGTTAAAGGACGAAAAGAATATAACCAACCGGGGGTGTATCTATTAATTGGCCCTAGACGAATTTATATTGGCGAAGGTGATCCAGTCGGTCCCCGCCTTGAGTCTCATGTTCGCGAGAAAAATTTTTGGAGAAAAGCGATTTTCTTTAATTCAGAGGGAGGGCGGTTAAATAAAGCGCACGTTCAACACCTAGAAGCTCGTCTAGTCCAGATTGCGAAAGAAGCTAAAAAATCTGATTTAGAGAACAGTAACTCGCCAATTGCACCTGCTCTATCAGAATCCGAACATGCCTTTGCGGAAGGTTTTCTGAAAGATATTCTTTTGATTCTTCCGCTAGTGGGTTTCCATCAATTTGATTTAAACGATGACGACGACCTCATTTCTCATGACGATGACCAAATTGACACTTCCGATGGCTTGGAGAGCAAATCCGAGGGTAAGCGATCGGCTTTGTATTCCAGTTTGCCGATTGGTATGCGATTTAAGATGGACTATCAAAATTTAAATGCCACCCTAGAAATTGTTGAGGGTGGTGTCGTGGTTAAAGAAGGTAGTCAGGCTATGGAACCGGTCTATCTTACTTTCGAGCAGCAAAGCCCATCCTACGCTGGCCAACGGCGACAATTGATGGAGTCTGGAATTATAAAAGTGAATGGCGACAGTGCCGTCTTTACTAAGGATCAATTTTTTTCATCGGGATCGGCCGCGGCAGCGGTTGTACGCGGTAAAACATCAAATGCAGATTGGTGGAATACTGAGAACGGGGAAAGTCTAGGTGGTTTGATTAGAAAGGCCAAAAAACAGATTTAGTTAGCAGATATTGTTATTGGTTCCGGTGGTCGCATAACTGCACCAGCGCCCACAAATTCCAAGGTTCTGGCTCTGCATTGCATAAGCAGAGCCAACATATAGCTTAGAGGTGCGCTTATCAGGAATTACGTATACTCCGTCGTGATTTGAAAAGAAACTATGCCAATCGCGGCTTCCTTGCGGAGAATCAGTAATTGCTTTTAACGTCTGATGCGAATTGCATACACGTTTCGAGTCGGGAAAGGAGTCTCAAACCCTTATGGCTATAGTGCAAGGATAGTTTTATTTAATTTTCGTTGGTACCAGCTCCGAGTGCCTCTGCCCCAATCAATGAGTAGCCGATTCTTGTATTGGTTCATAAAATCTATTGGCTCTAAATCGTAATAGACGCTATTTTTGTTTTTCTCAATATTAATTCCTCGTTGATTAAGCCAGTTCCAAAACGCTTTGTAGGAGGCGCCATATTTTTGCTTGAATGAGCCAAAATTAATTGGGCCTTTATTTATAAACCCGCCCGCAAATACACAGGATGTGCTCTTATCTGCAACAAAAGCTAATAAAACATTATTTGACTTAAACAGGTCAGATGGCTGCTGAGCGGTAAATATTGCAAGGATATCTGGTTCAGATTTGAGGCGCTCGTCTAAATCATGCCAATTCCCATCCTTGCGATTCTTCAAGGTGTGACGGATGAGAATCACCTCTTTATTGGTAAATAAGGCTTCCCGTCGCTTCCAATATCGTCTAAAAAATTATTAAGCAGCATAAGTCCGTCTTCTCTACAGCTGTCGCATAGCTTGCGGTATAATTGCATTAATTGCAGTGTTAAGTAAAGGTGCTAAGGAATTGCGAATGCTCGCTCTGGCTTAAAGCCTATTAAATCGTGTTATTTTTCTTGTTTTTCAATGCATTTGATGCAATTTAGGTAAAATTTTCGTTATTGGTTGTTAGATTGCAATCACATGGGTTTTCGATTGATGTCGTTATCCGGGTCATTCGGAAGCGCTATAGAGAGGCAATTTTAATAATGAAGTGCGACAGGTAATTCAAAGGGGTCCTCGTTGGGGGGGGCTTGAGGTGGTGCCATCTCAATAGATCGTTGATTTCGTTGGGCGGCATGCCTCTGCTGGTTCTTTAAGCGATCAGGGCCCTACCCTTGGACAACCGTGACGTCAGCAGATGAGATGGCGCCAAACCGCGAATGGGCGGCCTGGCCTAAAGGTCAGATTCTCGTTGATTTTTGTCGTTTATTAGCATCTTTGTCGCAAATTGATAAAAATCGCGCCATTTTCAGAGTTAAGAGTGGCGCGATTTGCGGAATCGCGCCATAATCGCGCCACACCAACCTCAAATCGCGCCAATTATTATGTCAGCGACCGGCACTGTACTGAATCGCATTCGATCAGCAGAGGAAGGGCTGAGCATCGCTCAGATTTTGAGCGCTCACCCGGAAATCACCAAGCGCACGGCGCAGCGTGTAGTGTCCAAGCTCATCGCCAATGGCCTCGTGGTTGCAGTGGGGGATGGTCGGGCACGCCGCTATATCGGTGTGAGCCCCCATCGCAGCGATGCGGGGTCGGTTGTCGCAGATCGCTTCCCGGCGTTTATTGCCGTCTCTGTGGACAGCCTAGAAATCCTTGACTACATTGACCGGCCGCTCGAATCGCGTAAGCCCATTGGGTATCAACGAGATTTTTTAGACGCGTACATCCCGAACAAAACGGGGTATTTGTCGGAGTCGCTGCGTCGTCAATTGCATAATATGGGCAAAACCGCGGACGCGTCCGCGTCCGCTGGAACCTACAGTCGCGCAATTTTGAATCGTTTACTCATTGATTTGTCGTGGGCGTCGAGTCATTTGGAAGGCAACACCTACTCACGCCTTGATACCCGCGAACTCATCGAATTTGGGCGAGTGGCTCAGGGTAAAGACGTCGTTGAAACGCAAATGATTTTAAACCACAAAACAGCGATTGAACGGTTGGTTGAAACCATTGATGAGGCCCATTTTAATCGCTATACGCTGATGAATTTACACAGCGCTCTTGCAGAAAATTTGTTGCCCAACCCGGCGGATGAAGGCCGATTACGGCAGCATCCAGTGGATATCAGCAAAAGCGTTTATCGTCCGTTATCAACGCCCCAACAAATTGAAGAGGCGTTGGATGTCTTGCTGGATAAAGCCAATCAAATTGACGATCCGTTTGAGCAGTCGTTTTTCATGATGGTGCACGTGCCGTATCTTCAGCCGTTCTCTGACATCAATAAACGCACTTCACGGTTAGCGGCCAACCTGCCGCTCTTTCGCGCCAATTTATGCCCACTGACCTTTTTGGATGTGCCGGAGCAGGCCTACAGTCGAGCCATTTTGGGGGTTTATGAAATGACCCGCGTCGAGCTGCTTCGCGATGTGTACGTATGGGCTTACGAGCGATCGACGCAAGAATATTTGGCTATTAAACAACAACTTGCCGAACCCGATCCGCTGCGCTTGGCTTGGCGTGACCTCATCAAGCAGACCATCCGTGAGGTGATCAAGAAGCCTACCGCGGATCCGTTGGCTGTGATTAAGCGCTCGGTGGCCGATCACGTGCTGGCGAGTGAGCGGGAGGCCGTGGAAGCGCTGATGATCGAAGAACTGCGACGGCTGCACGAAGGAGTTCTGGCTCGCTACGGCTTGCGACTCTCCGATTACATCGCTTGGAAGGTGGCTCAACGCCATTGATGTCACTCGTGACTCGTGAGCGGTTGAGACGCCGATGGGTTGAACGGTTGATTTAGTGAGCTGTTATGGTCGAGTCGGATGTTGTGGGATATTTCTAACCTGTCGTAATAATCTACTAATTGACCTTGTCTTTAACTAGAATGGCTCAGGGTGGTTGACCATTGGGGCTAGAGGCAGTATATGAATTCAACGGTAATGCGCCTTGTTCAGGCTGTGGTGGGGGTCGTGATGGTGGCCATCGCGATTCCGGCGCAGTCGCTGCAACTTTATAGAACCATCCATCGCTCGGTCCCCCATGAGGTGCCGCAAGGCGGGTTATTGCTGTTGGGAGGCGGGGAGTGGCCTCAAGGCAGCATGGCTTGGTTTGCTAGTCGTGCCGGACACGGGCGCGTGGTGAGCCTTGGGGCGTCTGGGTCGCAAGAGACTCATGAAGAATATCTACAGGCTTTTGGGGCACTGAGGTCGTTGGACACGGTGGTGATTGAGTCGGCTGCCGATGCCCGAGATCCGCAGGTCTTGGCCTTGCTCAAACAGGCCGATGGGATTTTTATACGCGGTGGGGATCAGGCGCGTTATGTGCGCTGGTGGACGGGATCGCCGATTCCTCAGATTCTGGAGGCGCGGTTTAAACGCCACGCGGTCATCGGCGGCACGAGCGCTGGATTGGCGGTGTTGGGGCGCTGGGCCTATGGGGCTTTGGACGATGGCAGCACAACCGCCTTGGAAGCGATCACCGACCCCATGGGGTCCGCGCAAACCCTCGTCGAGGGGTTTTTGAAGTTTGAGCCGCTCGCGAACGTGATCACCGATTCCCACGTGGATCGACGGCAACGGTTGGGGCGATTGGTGAGTTGGGTGCAACGGATCAACGCCCATCTTCCCCCAGAGCGCGCGGTGTGGGGGCTTGGTGTGGATGAAGGCGTGGGGATTGAATGGGAGCCCACACACCAAGGGCGTGTGGTGGGGTGGCAAGGGGGGCAGATCCATTGGGTTGGGCCGGGATCCAGGTGCAGAGTAATGCCGGAGCACACCTTATCCGTTCAAGAGGTGCCCATCGTACACATTGGGGTGGGTCAGACCACGACTTTGCCGCTTGGTAAAACCCAAGCGCCAACGCAATGGTGGACGATTAACCCAGAGGACTGACTGGTGCGGTTTGGCTGGGACTGCTCAGGAAATCCTGCCACTACGTATATCAGCTGTGGCAACAGATCCCAATAAGTGGATACATCAGAAAGCGAAAACATAGGGCGTGGTGCTGATTTTGCTCGCCTCATTGAGTGTGGAGGAGTGTTCGGTATAGGCCAGATGCCTCTATAGTTCCCGATCGGGAAATATTGGACGAATTATGCTTGCATGAGCGTATATATTCCCGATCGGTAAATATTGCTTGCTTTGAGATCGGTTGTGTGTGATAATTTCCCGAACGGGAAATTAATCAAACCATGACAACCATTCAATCCCCTCAGCAACTCGGTGCGGCGCTTCGGGCCGCGCGAAAGCAAATCGGACTGACTCAGCCGCAGCTGGCGCTGGTAGCGGGGGTAGGGGTGCGCTTCATTGTTGACCTCGAGGCTGGCAAGCCAACCGTGCGATTGGAAAACGTGTTGCGGGTCATTGATGCCCTGGGTGGAGTGGTCGAGTTGACTGGGTTGCCAACAGTCGTGGCAGACGATCAGCGTGAGGGTAACGAACATGGTGCACGAGCTTGATGTCTGGTTGTTCGCTGATCGCATCGGCAGCTTGGCCTTAATCGATGGGCGACTGAGTTTTCGCTATACGCCCAGCTGGCTTTCACGTCCTGAAGCCGTTGCCTTATCTGCTTCTCTGCCTCTGCAAGCAGAGCCGTTCGACGATCGCAAAACACGCCCGTTTTTTGCCGGTCTGTTGCCGGAAGGCCGCATGCGACGATTGATTGCACAGCAATTTCAGGTGTCTGGTCAGAACGACTTTGCTTTGCTTGATCGCCTCGGTGGCGAGTGCGCCGGAGCCGTGTCTTTTCGGCAGCCAGGTCACGGGTTGCCGGTATCGACCCACCGCGATGAGGTTCAATGGCTGAGCGATGACGACGTCGTTTCCATCTTGGAGGAATTACCCCGCCGTCCCATGCTGGCGGGCACAGACGGGTTGCGGCTTTCATTGGCGGGCGCTCAAGACAAACTCCCAGTGGTTTTTGATGGGGCGCGCATCGGTTTGCCTCGCCAGGGCTCGCCAAGTTCGCACATATTGAAGCCAGCCATTCACGCGGTTGAAGACAGCGTGATCAATGAGGGGTTTTGTATGGCGCTCGCTGAGGCCATGCAGCTTAATGCCGCGAAAGCCACCGTTCACCGCGTTCTAGATCACACGTTTCTGCTGGTGGAGCGCTATGACCGATGGGTTGATGTGAACGGACAAAGACAACGGGTTCATCAAGAGGATTTCTGTCAAGCAATGAGCGTGGAGCCCGAATTAAAATACCAAAATGAAGGTGGGCCAGACTTGACTCAATGCTTTGATCTGGTTCGCCGGTCGACGCGGCCGAATGGGCCGCAGATCCTGCGTTTGTTGGACGGCGTCATTTTTAATGCGTTGATCGGCAATCATGATGCGCACGCCAAAAATTTTTCACTGCTGTATTCCAGTAAGGCTCCCATAGTGGCGCCGTTTTACGACTTACTTTCGACGGCGGTGTATCCAACGCTGACGCCAAAGATGGCGATGAAGATTGGCGGCAAGTATAAATTCAGCGAAGTCCACACCAAACATTGGGAACAGTTTGCGGAAAGCGTTGCACTCACCAAAGCCCAGGCCAAGCGACGCATTTTGGAGTGGGCGCAGTCCCTGCCAGGCGCGGCACGAACACTCCAGTCTAATCCCACAACCTGCTTTGCGGGCAACGCCGTCGTGGAGCGAATCAATGTCTTAATTGAGCAACGTTGCGCTTTGACGATTCGGCGGCTCACGGCGCCACCAAACGACGCATAGGCTTTGCCAAGGCCGAGGGGTTGCTTGTCTGGAATGCTGTGCTTTGGCTGGCCAAGCGGATTGATCGATCCGCGACGGATGTCAACAGCGCTTAGCGCTGAAGACTGACCGTCGCGGTTCAGGTATGCTCCGACATCAGACACTCGATGAAGGGAGCGCAAGGATGAAGCTTATGACGCATCGCAAGGTTGGCGTGGGACTGGTGGCGATGGCTTTGGCGTGGGGAGCCTCGGTGCAAGCGGCGGAGCCCAGTGATCCTGGGGTTCAGGCGCTGTTGGGGCGAGTGTCGCTGGAGCGCTACAAGCACACCATCAAAGAGCTCACGCGTTTTGGGGACCGACGTCAAGGGACCACCCGCAATCGACAGGCGTTGGACTGGATTGAAGGCCAACTCAAAGCCTATGGGTGTTCGTCGGTCGAACGGCTCACGTATGAGTTTAAAGAGGGTGAGCCCAGACGGTTCGCCTCGTCGATCAACCCGGGGTTCCCGAACGCCCAAGTCGGTGGGTCGCGGATGCGTGGACAGATCGCAAAAACCAGCGTGAACAACGACCCCCTCAAACAACCGGATGAAGCACTCCGCGCGCTCAACGCTGAGCCGTCTACCCCCGGCACTCGCCAAGAGATTTACTGCACCAAGGTGGGGGATACCCATCCCGACGAAATGGTCCTTGTGGGCGCCCATATGGATGGGATTGGCTACGGGGAGGCGGCCAACGACGACGGGTCTGGAACGGCGTTGGTGATGGAATTGGCGCGGGTGTACTCCTCCCCCGATGTGCACACCGACCGGTCGATTCGGTTTGTGTTGTGGAACAACGAAGAGACCGGTTTAAACGGCGCTTACGCGTACGTGGATCAACGCGCGGCGTTGCAGGGCATTGAAAGCCCTCCGGGCTCACACCGCTATCCGGAACCGAAGTGGATCGCCATGATTCAGCACGACATGATGTTGTTTGATCATGGGATGCCCAACCCCGACGGGTCGTTGCCCGCGCACCAGCGAGCGGAAGCGGATGTTAACGTGGAGTTTCAATCCAACTCGGCAAAGGCCAGTGAGTCGCAAGCGCTCGCCTGGCGGTGGCAGCAAGCCAATGAGCATTTTGCGAGCGATTATCCGGCGTCGGTCGGTCCGCACATGACCAATACCGACAGCACGCCGTTTATGAACCTCGTCCCGTCGATATCCGTGCGCGAAAACGAACGCGGTCGAGAAATCGGCGCGGGCTGGGATCCGCATTGGCACCAACCGACGGATGTGTACGCGAGCTTTGAGGATGCGGATTTCCGTCTGGGCTTCAATGCGCTGCAAACCACCTTAGGCGGGGTCGGTCGCCTGGTTGAGGTGCAGGTTAAGCCCTAATAAAACCAATCACACCGAGCCGATCAGACCGCTCTCCGCTTGGCGGCGAGCGGCGCTCCAGGCGCTGTCGGGTGCGCGACTCTTAAAGTTATGATTTTTAAAGATAAAAAAATAAAATGTAAAAAAAATGCAGATCAACGAGAAATTATGATAATTTTATGTCTCAGATGGCTTTGAGCTGCTAAAAAACCGTATGTTAATCGAGTTCTCTGTCGAAAACTTCCGATCAATCGGTCCGCGGCAAACCCTAACCATGGTGGCGCATTCGCGCCTCAAAAACAAAGCGCCCGTGGTGGATGCGGGCATCGCCGACGATCCTCGATTTCCAAAATTGCTGAAAGTCGCCGCTATTTATGGGCCCAATGCATCGGGCAAGTCAAATCTAATTCGAGCGCTCGGGGTCGTGCCAGCGTTGTGTCGAGAATTAATCCCTAAAAGGTTGATCCGTCATTTTGAATTAGACAAGCGTTACGCCGACCAGCCTTCGATGTTTGAGGTGCATTTTGTCGCCAATCAGAAGCGCTACAGCTTTTACCTTGCGGCGACCAGCGAGCGTATATGGGAAGAGTCGCTGACCGAATATCGCAAGAATACTGCGGTGGTTTTGTATCACCGGCAATTCACGCAGGATGCCGATCGCTATGCATTCGATGAAAAAGCGTTTGAGGCGAATGAAATGTTGAGAGACGTTTGGATTGCGCTCACCAGCCCAACGCAATTGTTTATCCATCAAGTAATGAAAAATTCATACAGCGAGTTTAAACAAATGCGAGCCGCCTATGCGTGGCTGAGTTCCATGCAGATTGAGGAACAGGGAGTGCATCATTGGACTGCCCAAGCGCTGGAAATACTGGATCAACATCCCGAAAGCCAGGAATTTGTAACGAGTTTTATAAAGGAGTTTGATATTCCGATTAATGGAATTATTCAGACGTTATGGCAACGCAATGCGGACGGCACCGGGGAGAAACTGATCATTAAAGACAGAGCAGCTTTAGAAAAAATCGATCAACGCGATAAAAAAATCGGACCTATTATTTTTAAGCATGCCACCTCAACGGGCGATGCTTATTTTCCAATGTCTGAAGAGTCTTCCGGCACGCAGGCGCTCGTTGGCATTGCTGCGAATCTTTTTATGAGCAATAAGGGTCAACCGAACGAGTCCGACAGCGTGATGGCAATCGACGAGTTGGATCGCAGCTTGCATCCCGAAATCATTCGAGAACTGATTGATTTTCAAGTTCACGATGAACATCCAAGGCAATGGATTTTTACTCTGCACAGCACCCACGTCATGAATGCGGATTGTTTGCGCCGCGATCAGATTTGGCTGATTGAGCGCGACAACACTGGAGCGACACAATTAAGATCCATCCACGACTTTGCAGGACGCGAAGGCGAAGATATAGAGAAGCGCTATTACGAAGGACGGTATCGAGCGCTTCCGCATATTGTGCGGAAGAGCAAACGTGCCACCGTCAAAGCGAAACAGACATAGTTTTCATCGATCCGGCAATACGCTCAAGGCGGAGACGAAAACGTTAATCATCTGTGAGGATGAAAAGTCCTGTCGGCAGTACATTGAGTCTGCGATTAATCATTACCGAGTAACACACAAGTATGAAACCCATCACTGCGGACGTACGGATGCCCTTGGTATAGTGAAATTTGCAGTAAATAATCCTAGCAAATTAAAATTAAATCGGAGAAGAATTAAAATTGATCAACTCCTTTGTGTTATCGATGAGCCATCAGCGGTGAATCGAGTTAATTTCGATAGAGCGATGGAACTGGCAAAAAAGAAAAAGATTGAAATGATTGTTTCTTATCCGTGTTTTGAATATTGGCTGCTATTGCACGTTAAAGACACCACAATGCAGTTTGGAGCCACTCCGGGCAAATCCCCCGCAGACGCGTGTATCTCAGAATTAAAGCAGCATTCCAAATTCAAAAATTATGATAAAAGTAACGTAGAAAGTTATTTTGTTGATTTAGGAGAGTCATTATTAAACTAGGCAATAGCGCGATCGGAAAAAATATTAAAGGACGCAATGAAAATTGGGTCGATGCATCCCAGTACGGCGATGCATCTTCTCATTAATAGATTTCGGGCGGACTCAATCGGTCCTCAATCCGAACAGTGAACCCAATGAGGTTGACTGGCATTCTTAGACCTAGGCGCGGATTGAGTAAACGCAACTGCTGAGGTGTTCTTTGGCAAGGTAACGAGGTCTCCTTGAGCGCTGCCAAAGACATATATTCATATAAATCAGATGGTTAAACGACAGTAAAATTCTGTTATATTGTATTAACGCATTAATACATTAGTTCACAGGATTGTCCATGAAGCTTCGCCGTGACCCCTCCAAAGGATCCCAAAGCGCCACCGCGCTCTATCGGGCGATCCTGACCTTAAAAACCGAGGCCGAAGTGGCCGCGTTTTTAAACGACCTGTGCACCCCCGCCGAACTGCAGGCCATTGCGGACCGATGGGGCGTGGTGGCCTTATTGGAGCAAGGCGTCTCGTACCGCGACATCCACGCGCAAACCGGCGTCAGCGTCACCACCATTGGACGCGTGGCGCGCTTTTTACACGCGGGCAACGGCGGATACGGCATTGTGCAAGACCGGTTGAAGGAGCGTGCGCGTGGATAAGCAAGAACGTTTGCGCATCGCCATTCAGAAAAGCGGTCGCTTGACCGACGCCTGTTTTGATTTGCTCAAGCAGTGCGGTCTGAAATACACCCGCGGCAAAGATCAGTTGTATTGCTATGGGGAAAACTTGCCTCTGGACGTGTTGCTGGTCCGCGACGACGACATTCCGGATTTGGTGCGCGAGGACGTGTGTGATTTGGGCGTGGTCGGTGAAAACGTGCTCAACGAGCACCCCATCTCGCACTCGATTGAGCGTTTGCGCGCACTCGAGTTTGGGAAGTGCCGTCTGTCCATCGCCGTTCCCGAGTCGTTTTCTTACCGCTCGCCCCAGGATTTGAGCGGATTGCGCATTGCCACGACCTATCCCAACAGTTTGGCGCGCTGGCTTCAACACCACGGCGTGGCCGCGCAATCCGTCTCCTTGTCGGGGAGCGTGGAGATCGCGCCGCGCTTGGGGCGGGCGGAAGTGATTTGTGATTTGGTGTCTACGGGCAGCACGTTGATCGCCAATCGGCTCAAAGAAGTGGAGACGATTTTTCACAGTCAGGCGTGGTTGGTCAAAACGCCCCAATCCTTGAGTGACTTTAAAGCCGCGTGGGTGGCTAAGCTATTGCAGCGCATTGATGGCGTGATTCGGGTCAAGGAAAGCAAGTACATCATGCTGCACGCGCCGGTACACGCGTTGGCCAAAATTAAAACGCTGTTGCCCGGCTCCGAATCGCCGACCATCTTGCCCCTGGAAGGGCAAAGCGACCGCGTGGCGGTGCACGCCTTGTGCCACGAAAACGTGTTCTGGGAAACCTTAGAGAGCCTCAAAGCCGCCGGCGCCAGTGCGTTGTTGGTGTTGCCGGTGGAGAAGATGCTGCCATGACCACGCCCCATGCCCTCGTGCCCGCGGTGTTGGAGTGGGCAAGCCTGACACCGGCGCAACAACAAGCGCAATTAACGCGCCAAGCCGGCAACGTCGATGCCCGGGTATCCGAGGCCGTGGCCGAGATCATCGGCGCCGTGCGCGCCAACGGCGATGCCGCGCTCATCGACTACACCGCGCGTTTTGATGGGGTTCGATTGCACGAGCTGTCGGTGTCGGCGGCGGAAGTGGAATGGGCGTTTTCGAGTGTGACGGCGGTTCAAAAAGAGGCCATGCAAACGGCCATTGATCACATAAAAATGTTTCACGAGGCGCAACGGGTTGCCCCAGTGTCCGTCGAACCCGTGCCCGGCGTGCGCTGCGAGTTGCTGAGCGTGCCCTTGCGAGCGGTGGGGGTTTACGTGCCGGCGGGCAGCGCCCCGTTGCCGTCGGCGGCGTTGATGAGTGTGGTGCCCGCGCGCTTGGCGGGGGTTAAACAGTGCGTCGTGTGCACGCCGGTGCGGCGCGATGGTCGTGCCGACCCTGGGGTGGTGGTCGCGGCCACGTTGGCGGGGGCGCATCGGATCTTTAAAGTGGGCGGCGCCCAAGCCATCGCGGCGATGGCCTTTGGCACCGAGACGATTCCGAAGGTGGATAAAATCACCGGGCCGGGCAATCGCTATGTGACCGAAGCCAAATTGCAGGTGGCCTCCGATCCAAAGGGCGCGGCCTTCGATTTGCCCGCCGGCCCCTCGGAGGTCATGGTGATCACCGATCGCAGCGCAAACCCCGCCTGGGTGGCGGCGGATTTGTTGGCGCAAGCGGAGCACGACCCCGATGCGCAGGTTGTTTTGATCTCAACCGATCGGGCGCACTTGAACGCTGTGCAAGCGGCGCTGGCCGCGCAGTTGCCGGGGTTGCCCCGTCGCGAACTGTGTGCGCAAGCCCTAGCCCACGCGCGCTTGATTCACGTCGATGAGGTGTCCACCGCGGTGGCGATTGCCAACGACTACGCGCCGGAACATCTGATGTTGTCGATTCAGGACCCGCGGGCGTGGGTGAGCCACATCGTTAGTGCGGGCTCGGTGTTTTTGGGACACACGACGCCGGAGACTTTAGGCGATTATTGTTCGGGCACCAATCACGTCCTGCCGACCTACGGCTATGCCAAGGCCTACTCGGGTTTAAGTCTCAAAGATTTTTATCGAACGATGAGCGTGCAAGAATGCTCGCCGGAAGGCCTCAAGCGCTTAGGGCCTGTGGCCATCACCCTGGCGCGGTGTGAAGGCTTGGAGGCGCACGCCCAAGCGGTCGCCATCCGATTGGCGCAGAGTGGTTAAGCGAAAGGGGATGCGATGAACTGGTGGATTGAACGAGCACGCCCAGAGATTGTGAATTTGCCGGCCTATAAACCGGCGGTCTGGAACAACGCCTTGGTGCGCCTCAACGCCAATGAAAACCCATTTAAACCGCAAGGCGATCCGACGCAGCGTGGGCTCAATCACTACCCCGAGCCGTATCCATCGCAAGTGGAATCGATGCTGGCGGCGTTGTATGGTGTGCCGGAGTTGGTTGTGACCCGTGGCGCAGACGAAGCGATCGACATCCTGATCCGCGCCTACGTGCGCGCCGCCATCGACGAGGTCCTCATTTGTCCGCCGACCTTTGCCATGTATCACTACGCCACCGCCGTGCAAGGGGGCATCACGCGCGAAGTGCCGCTCACCGAGCGCTCCTGTGACGTGGCGGGCGTGGTGAACGCGTTGACCGACCACACCAAATTGATTTTCCTGTGTTCCCCCAACAACCCCACCGGCATCCGAATTCCGTGGTCGGATATTCAAGCGATCTTAACGGCCGCGCAGGGTCGCGCGCTGGTGGTGGTGGACGAAGCCTACGTGGATTTTGCCGACGACCCGCCGTTAACCCACCACTTGAGCGCGTACCCGGGGCTGGTGCTGTTGCGGACGCTGTCCAAGTCTTATTCGCTGGCGGGTGCCCGCTGTGGCGCGGTGCTCGCGCACCCCAGCATCCTTGCGGTGCTCAAACGGGTGTTGCCGCCGTATTCCATGTCGATTGGGTCCATCGAAGCCATCAGCGCGGCCTTAACCCTAGAGGGCGTGCGGGTGGCGCACGAGCGTCTAGGCATCATCAAGGCGGAGCGCGAACGCGTGCGCCAGGCGCTGCACGACAGTCCCTGGATCCACTCGATTGGGCCGTCGGAGACCAACTTTTTATGGGTTCACGCCGTGGACGCCGAGCGCCTGTGTGAACGGGCCGCGCAGGCGGGGTTGCTGATTCGAAGTTTCGCTCACCTCCCCCAAACCCCGCAGCGCGTCCGCATTTCGATCGGCAGCGTCGATCAGAACAATTTACTCATTGAGGCCTTACGCCATGGATAAGATTTTATGGATTGATCGCGACGGCACCATTGTGGAGGAGCCGCACGATTTTACGGTCGACGCGCTGGAGAAAATTCGCTGGGTGCCGGGGGTGATTCCGGCGTTATTAGCGCTGCAGGCGCACGGGTTTCGGATGGTCATGGTGACCAACCAAGACGGCATCGGGTCTGAGCGATTTCCGCGCGAGCGGTTTGAGTTGTGTCACGAGTTCATAATGCACACCCTGCGCACGCAAGGCGTTGCGTTTGAGGCGGTTTTGGTGTGCCCGCACACCGAGGAAGACGGCTGCGATTGCCGCAAGCCGAAAACCAAAATGATCGACGAGTATTTAAAGGGCGCCGCCTACGACACCGCCCACTCCGCGGTCATCGGGGATCGATTGACCGATCTGGAGTTGGCAAGACGCTTGGGGTGTCAGGGCATACGCATTGGCGCCGACGATGGCGACACGCGGACCTGGCCTGAGATTGTCGCCCTACTGACGCGCTCGACGCGCGCAGCCACTCTTAAACGCCACACCAAAGAAACGCAGATCGATGTGGCCATCGACTGCGATCAAGTGGATCCCGTCTCCATCCGCACGGGTCTGGGTTTTTTCGATCACATGCTGGAGCAGGTCGCGCGGCACGGCGGTTTTGCGCTGACCATCGCGGCCACCGGCGATCTGCACATCGACGAACACCATTTGGTCGAGGATTGCGCGCTCGCGCTCGGCGAGGCGCTCAAAACCGCCTTGGGCGATCGCCGCGGCATCCAGCGCTATGGGTTTTGGGTGCCCATGGACGAGTCCTTGGCCGAAGTGGTGATCGATTTGTCCAATCGACCGGTCTGTGTTTTTGAAGGCCAGTTTGGCCGCGAGCAGGTGGGGGCCTTGCCCACCGAATTGGTGCCGCATTTTTTCAAAAGCGTCTCAGACGCCTTGGGAGCGGCGGTGCACGTCAAGGTCAAAGGGGACAACACCCATCACATGATTGAGGCCTGCTTCAAAGCCTTTGGCCGCGCCTTGAGGATGGCCATGGCTCGTCAAGGCAGCGAGGTTCCCTCCACCAAAGGCACCTTGTCTTGAAATCCCCCGAGCTCGTCGTCATCGACAACAGCGGCGCCAATCTGGCCTCGGTGATGGCGGCCTTTGATCGCTTGGGCGTGCGCGCGCAGCTCAGCGCCGAGCCTCGGCGCATCAAAGCCGCCCAACGCGTGGTGTTGCCCGGGGTGGGCGCGGCGGCGCACGCGATGGCGCTGTTAAAACGCTTGGAGCTGGCGGAGTTGATTCCCACCCTCACGCAACCGGTGCTGGGGATTTGTTTGGGCATGCAGTTGTTGATGCGCTACTCCCATGAGGGCGACACCCAGACCTTAGGCGTGATGGATGCGGATGTGGAAGCACTCACGGCGTCGGTGGAGTTTCCCGCGCCGCATATGGGGTGGAACCAATTAGAACCGCGGTCGGCGTCGCCGCTGTGGCGGGGCCTTTCGGCGGGCGACTACGTTTATTTTGTGCACGGCTACGGCGTGCGCCCGATGGCGCACACCAGCGCAACGGTGCGCCATGGCGAGGTCTGGTCGGCTGCGGTTGAAAAAGACAACTTTTGTGGCCTGCAGTTTCATCCAGAGCGCTCCAGCGCAGTGGGCGCCAAAGTGTTGAGCAATTTTCTATGCTGGAACCCCTAAAGCGATGCAATTGATTCCCGCGATTGATCTGATGAACGAACGCGTGGTGCGTTTACGGCAAGGCGACTTTGGCCGCTGCGAGGTCTATCCGGATTCCCCGCAGACGGTGTTGCGGCGCTATCAACGCGCGGGCGCGCGCTTGGTGCACGTGGTGGACTTGGACGCCGCGCGCACCGGGGAGTTTCATCACCACGACTGCATCCGCGCGCTCGGCGCCGAGGGCGTCGCGCTGCAGGTCGGGGGCGGCGTGCGCTCCCGTGAACGGGTTTGGGCCTATCTCAACGCGGGCGTGTCGCGCGTGGTGATCGGCAGTCTGGCGGTGTCGGATCCGCAGTTAACCCAAGCGATTTTGGATGAGGTGGGTCTAGAACGGGTGGTGTTGGCGCTGGACGTGCGCGTGGTTGAGCACACGCCGATGTTAACCGTCTCGGGTTGGCAACACTCCACCCAAATCGCGTTGTGGGACCTGTTGGCCTCCTATCCGCGCGTGCGCCACGTGTTGTGCACCGATGTGGACCGAGACGGCTTGATGCAAGGGCCCAATCTGGAGTTGTACCGCGCCGCGCAGGAGCGCTTTGGGCACATCGCCTGGCAAGCCTCGGGCGGGGTGTCCTCGGTGTCGGACCTTCACGCCCTGGCGGCGCTCAACGTCTCCGCCGCCATCAGTGGCAAGGCCTTGTTGGACGGCACCCTTGCGCTCGAGGAGATCGGATCATTTTAAGCAAACGCATCATTCCCTGTCTGGACGTGCGCGATGGCCAAGTGGTCAAAGGCGTGCGCTTTCAAGACCACCGAGTCGTCGGCGACATCCTCGAGTTGGCGCAACGGTATTGCCAAGAGGGCGCGGATGAGTTGGTGTTTTACGACATCAGCGCGAGCCCGCGCGGCGAACGGGTTTCGCGGCGTTGGGTGTCGGCGGTGGCGGCCGTCTTAGATATTCCCTTTAGTGTGGCGGGCGGCATCCGCTCGGTGGCGGACGCGGAGCAGGTGTTGGCGGCGGGGGCTGAAAAAATTTCGATCAACTCCCCAGCCCTCGACGATCCGGCGTTGATCACCGAATTGGCGCAGCGCTTTGGGTCGCAATGCGTGGTGGTGGGAATGGATTCTTGTTGGCACGCGCCGATCAACGATTACGGCTTGTGGCGCAACGCCGGGGACCCCAGCCAATCCGCCTTCGCGCAGCGCAAAACGCTGGAGTGGGTGCGGGAAGTCATCGCGCGGGGCGCGGGCGAAGTGGTTTTGAATTGCATGCACAGCGATGGCGTGCGCCAGGGCTACGATGTGGCGCAGTTGCGGGTTGTGCGCGCCCAGTGCACCGTTCCTTTGATCGCGTCGGGTGGCGCGGGGC
>Ga0208380_1000119_pt1 | contig 23203 bp, 24 predicted proteins | sample CryBogCBE27Jun07_FD_184570 | JGI IMG/M metagenome (GOLD analysis project Ga0208380, IMG submission 184570) | Freshwater microbial communities from Crystal Bog, Wisconsin, USA - CBE27Jun07 (SPAdes) | ecosystem: Environmental > Aquatic > Freshwater > Lake | place: Crystal Bog, Wisconsin, USA... | reverse complement strand
TTCTTCAAATATAAATGATGGGGCGGGAGCAAGAATCTGTCCAGATTCGTGCAATTCAAATAATCCCTTAGCATCAGCACCTAGCTTATCTGCAATAATAGATAACATATCATAATTACGCTGGGACTGAATAAATATTGCACCTAGAAGTTCACGGATATTTTCATGTATATCAAGTATATTCTCCAATATAGGCGTATTTAGTTCTTCTTCTATATTACCCATTATCTACCCTTACTATCTCATGTGTTATATGATCCCATTTATTGGCTTCCATTCCCGCCGAGTTATTTATAATCAAATCCCCATTTTCGGCGTTATCCATATGAAGCCAAGCAATATCATGAGTCAATTCTACTTTTGCTGCAAATATGTGATCATTTCCCTGTTTGATATGGATCAATATTTGACATTGTTCTTCTTTCTCGTCAAACGGCTCAATGTATGCCCGCTCAATGTATATTTTGGCCATGTGAAGATTGAGACAATAGTGGATAATCTTCCGACATCATATTATTGAACTCCTCTGATCCTATCCAAAATATATTTCCCAATACCCGCCATGCAAAATTTGATCCTTCTGAGAGATGTTTCTCAATTGCCCAAGACAGAACTTCTGAATCCAGTTTCCGTCCCGCCTCAATGAGCATCGTATAATCTATATCTTTAATTGTGCGAGTTGAGAATATAGCATTACTTCTTGATGGTTTAAATGTATCAGGAATTGTTTCATCTGTCAAGTAATCGCATCTAAATACTTTACATGGAATTGTTGGTCTATCTTCATAATCTCCGCATCCTTCATTTATCTTTACAAAGAAGCAAGGTTTTATGGTACCATCTTCCATCATTCCCATAGGATGCCCTTTAATATCTGCCCTAAGATATCCTTCGCAGCATTTCGTACATCCTTCACAGGATCTATTATTTACAATAGGAAGTAAATCCATTTCTTATTTTTGGCTCACTGATAAATTAGTCGTTCGGCTAAATCGCCAGGAGTTACAGTATTATCAGGATTACCAGTTAAATCCACTCCAACAGCCTTATAAGCCAATGAAACCAGTTCTGAGCAGATTACCCCGTGACGCATTGCAAGCCGTTCTAAAAGGCGAGTATTTGCCAAAACCTTAAGTCCCAAAATTCTAAGGAATATGTTTCCAATATCTAAAAATCCATATGGCTTTCCTACAAAGCTATGTGCTGAATTAATTATATTTTGACGAGTTTGAGCATTTAATTCTTCATGTTGATTCCAAGCAATTTTTGGATATTCAGATGCAAGAGAAATTACTACTCCTGTCGGACGAGCCTCAATTATTTGACCATTGCCAATATAAATAAAAGCATGATTCCATCTTGAAAATGTTCCAAGGCGAATTAAAAATCCCGCCCATCCATTTGTCTTAACTACTCCGTAGTCTCCAAGTCTTGGTTCATACGCCATTTTGTACCCTCTTCATTCTCTTTAATAAATTTTCATATAATTGTTGTCCTGCTACATTTTTGTAGCCACATGCTAAACATTGTAGCACAACTTTTTCATCTTCGTCTTTATGTACCAGTTGATAAATTAAGTCTGGTTCATCCTTGTGCATAGGACAGGCGAGAGGTTCTACCGCTCCCGCCTGTGCTAAATTGTAATACTGTGAAAAAACTTGAATTTTCATCAGTATGCTATGTTCGCCTTTTGAAATACAGATGTGACATATTCACGGACAGATGGGTTGCCTGGAACTGGTTTGCTCCAAGTAGCCATATTGTCAGCTCTTGATGGGTATAGGTGTGCTGCAACAACCTTTTTCCAGTCTTTGTACTTTGCAAATGAAACCTTTAGCTCACTAATGATTCTTGCATCTTGTACCCATTCTGGGGCTTGGCAGGCACTCTTATATCCCATAAAGTTGTTCCATGTTTCGTTCATGTATTGGAATGCTCCACATGCACTACTGGAATAAGACTTGCGTACATAGGCTCCAACGCCACCAGTTTCCTGGGACTTGATTCCGTTTGCTAGTCTTGAGATTATTACCCTTAAATCTACTCTTTGTTTTAAATTTAGCATTTTGCTATAAGCGGGCATTTGAAAAGTTTTTCCAGTGGATAAATCATTGATTAAATAAATTGTCTCACTGTTTTTTCTTTTATTATTTAATATATCTATATTAATAATATCTTTAATATTAACTAAATTAATATATTTATTAATATATAATATATTTTTATTATACACGATAGTTGGTGCTGTTAAAGCGTAAACCTTGGAATTTACTCCAAAAATTAATGTGATAATCATCACACTTATCATAGTCCACGCTGTTCTTATCCTTGTTCTGTTCTCATTGTTCATTTTGAACCTCCTTGAGGAAAGAGTAGTAAAATCTATCCTATCATGATATACTGGTAAAAACAAGTCAGGAATTTAATGAAAATCTCATTTACTGGTGCTCCAGAGTATATGGATCGCAATGTTGGATATGGTGAAGCTTCTTATCATGTATTCAAAGAGTTTGAAAAAAATGATATAGAATGTCTAATTGGATCACCTAAACTAAAAATTGGAATGTCATTTATTCAACCTCCTTTATTTAAATTTGGAAAACATCAATATAAAATTGGTTATACACCTTGGGAATCTACAGATGTTCCCAGGGAATGGAAATCTAATTTAAAAGATGGCATAGATGAACTTTGGACAACTTCTGAATGGTGTGCATCTGTATTTAAAAATTTTACTGATAAACCTGTTTTTGTATATGAACATGGAATTGAAGATTCTTGGGTGCCTGTAAAAAGAAAAATTGATGAGTCCCGCCCATTTAGATTTTTGCACATAGGAGAACCTTACTTTAGAAAAGATGCTCAAGCAGTAGTTGATGCTTTTATAAAATTGTTTGGCAATAATCCAAATGTTGAATTAATATTAAAATGTACCAGAATGAATACAACCAGGGTGTATGACCCTGTTTCAGGCAGAATCCAAGGCTCACCTGGAGCATTTTATCCAAACATCAAGACTATTGAGTCTTTACTTTCCACAGAACAAATCAATGGATTATATGATTTGTGTGATGCTTTTGTATATCCAAGTTGGGGGGAAGGTTTTGGATTCAATCCACTTCAAGCAATGTCAAAAGGCATTCCAACAATTTGTACAGAATCTTGGGCAGCATATGCAAGATATATTACAGCACCATTGGATTCTAAATTAGTTTCATCACCTTGGCCAATATTACATCCAGGTGAAATGTATAAACCAGATTTTGATCAACTAATGTTTTATATGAAAGATGTTTATAAAAATTATGAAAATTATAGTGACATAGCTTATACTAATGCATTTTTAGTTCATAAAGATTATAATTGGACTAAAGTTACAAAGCCCGCCATAAAAAGATTAAAAGAAATTCAAAACTCTGAATTTTAAGAATACCTTGTGGTACACTTAAGTTCTAATATTTTAAGAGGAGTCTCCGTGTCAAATACAATTGAAAATCCCTATGAAAACTTTATTGCATTATCTCGCTATGCAAGATGGTTAGAAGATGAAAACCGTCGTGAAACTTGGGGTGAAACTGTAGACCGTTACTTTAACTTTATGGTTACTCAATTGCGTGAAAAACACGGATATACTCCAGATCAAAAAATTGTTGCAGAACTTCGTGATGCAGTATTCAATAGAAATGTTATGCCATCCATGAGATCTGTTATGACTGCAGGTGCCGCATTAGAAAGAGAAAACGTTTCTGGATATAACTGTGCATTTCTTCCTGTAGATAATGCTCGTTCATTTGATGAAGCTATGTACATTCTTATGTGCGGTACTGGAGTAGGATTTTCCGTTGAATATAAGTACATCAATAAACTTCCCGCCCTTCCAGAAACTTTAGAAAAATCATCAACAACAGTTATTGTTGGGGATTCAAAAGAAGGATGGGCTAAAGCCTATCGTGAATTTTTATCTCTTTTGTGGGCAGGACAAATTCCACAAATTGATATCAGCAAAGTTCGCCCTTCAGGTGCAAGACTTAAAACAATGGGTGGAAGATCATCAGGTCCACAACCACTAGTAAGTCTTTTTGACTTTACAATTCAAATATTTAAGGGAGCACTTGGTCGCCAATTAAAGCCTATTGAATGCCACGACTTGATGTGTAAGATTGGTGAAGTGGTTGTTGTTGGTGGAGTACGTCGCTCTGCAATGATTTCTCTTTCAAACATAAATGATATTGAAATGGCAGCAGCAAAATCTGGTAATTGGTGGGAAAAGAATGCACAACGTTCTTTATCAAATAATTCAGTAGCTTATTCTAGAAAACCAGAAATGGCTCAATTTATTGCAGAATGGAAATCGCTTTATGATTCAAAATCAGGTGAAAGAGGTATTTATAATGTGGCAGCAGCTCAAAAACAAGCAGCCAAATATGGTCGTAGAGATCCTGAAATCCACTATGGAACAAACCCTTGCTCAGAAATTATTTTACGTCCTTATCAGTTTTGTAATCTTTCAGAAGTCGTACTTCGTGAAAAAGATACAGTGGAAGATGTTGCAAATAAAGTCCGTCTGGCATCCATTTTAGGAACATGGCAATCAACACTTACAGATTTTAAATATATCCGTAAAATTTGGAAAGATAACACCGAAGAAGAAAGACTTTTAGGAGTTTCATTAACTGGACAATTTGGACATAAGTTTTTTTCAGGACAAGAAGGGCTAGATAAACTTTCTACAGTTTTAGATAATCTTCGTCAAATGGCAGTAGATGTTAATATTGAAGAGGCAATGAAAATTGGGATTCCCGCCTCAGCAGCAGTAACTTGCGTTAAGCCTTCGGGTACAGTGTCCCAATTGGTCGGGGTGTCTTCAGGAATGCATCCATGGCATTCAGATTATTACATTAGAACTGTTCGTGGATCTAAAAATGATCCTATTTCAAAGTTTTTAAAAGATTCTGGAATTCCAACTGAAGATGATGTTATGAAACCAAACGATACTTATGTGTTTTCTTTTCCAGTAAAAGCACCATCGCATGCTATAACCAGAGATAAGTTGACCGCTTTGCAACAGCTTGAAATTTGGCTGGTATACCAACGTCATTGGTGTGAGCATAAGCCATCAATTACTGTTTCGGTAAGAGAAGAAGAGTGGATGGAAGTCGGAGCTTGGGTTTATAAGCATTTTGATGAAGTATCAGGAATCTCATTCCTCCCATATTCAGAGCACTCATATGTTCAAGCACCTTACCAAGAAGTTGATAAGGCTGGTTATGAATCTGTAGTTGCCACAATGCCAAAAACCATTGATTGGGCAGCTTTATCAATGTACGAACTAGAGGATTCAACCACTGGAACCCAAGCACTTGCTTGTGTTTCGGGGGAATGTGAAATAGTAGATATTAATCAGTAAAACTTAGGGATTTATAGCCCAAGATGTTATAATAATTTATAATCCTACCTGTTGGGAAAAATTAGTTTTAAGTTGGTATAAATGGCGGTAAGTTCTGAAGAAAATGTAAATTTTAGGGTTACACAAGGAGAAACCTTTAACCTAGAATTAACTTATGCTCATACTTACCAAGATACATATCAAACAGAAATAATTGATCCAATAGATATTACTGGGTATAACATCACTATGAAGTTCTATGACAAACCAGGAAGTAGAAATTTAGTTACTTCTTGTACTATAGGAAATGGAATAACAATAGTGGATCCAGTTACTGGAACTCTTGATATTCAAATCACACCCGCCAAAACTAGTGTATTTATTTATCCAAGAACTTATTACAAAATTGAAGCAATTGACGAATATAACCAAGTCTATGTTTTTTTACAAGGTTGGTTTGACGTAGAAGCAGGAATATTGTGAGTGAAAATGTAATTGTAGTCAGAGCCAAGGGAGCCAGAGGATCATCTGGTGCTCAAGGCGTACAGGGTATCCAAGGTTTAACAGGATCTGGTGTTCAAGGTGTGCAGGGTATTCAAGGTGCAGCGGGAACTTTAGTATTTAACGTTGCATTAGTATCTTTTACATATGAAAAACAATCAAACTCAACAACATGGAATATAACACATAACTTAGGTTTTAGACCAAACGTTATTGTTATGGATTATGGTCAAAATAACATAGAATGTGATATAGCACATATTGATGAAAATAGACTAACTCTGACATTTTCAGACGCTATTTCGGGATATGCATACTTGTCTTAGGACATAAAAACTAAATAAAAGGGGAATAAAAAAATGGCAAAAACATTTTTAACAAATATCAATCTTAAGGGTAATCAGCTACTCAACGCAGTTATCCATTCTGCTTCTTCAGCACCTAGTGCTCTAGCAGCAGGACAACTTTACTTTAACACTGGAGATAATACATTCTATTACTCAACAGGAACAGGAACAGGAAACTGGCAACCAGTTGGAGTTCAATATATATCAGCAGTTAATTCTGATTTCTTTACAGTAACAGATGGATCGTTAGATTTCACAACTACTCCAGTGTTCAGCAGAATTACTACAAATGACGATGGTAATGGAACAAATATTCTTGTAGGCAACGATGCTTATATTGGTGATATAAATGTTGCAAATTTTGTTGGAATTAGAGGTTTTACAGATGGTACAAAAGGCGGTATTAAATTTGGTAGTGCTAAAACAGAAGCTATCTCTACAGATGGAAATAATTTAACACTTACCGCAAATAATGATATTGTACTTCTTCCAGGAAGCAATTATGCATATATTGGAACACCATTAATTGATGGAAGTAATAGAATTGCAACTATTGGTGATATTAATACAGATTTAACAGGATATGTCACAGAAACTGGCGTAGAAACTTTAACAAATAAAACAATTGGCGATAAATTAAATTTCACTGGATATACAAATCCAACAGATGGTTATATTTGGTCAAATACAAGTACAGGCGCAATTGAAGTAAATGCTGAATATGATATTCAACTATCTCCTGGTGGTATTGTAAATATTGGATCTGGTTACGGAGAACTTCATCTTCAAAAAACAGAGTATTGGAGAAACGGAACTCAACAAGGTATTATTGCTGCTCAATCAGACAATTCATTAAGATTTACAGCAACTGATGGTCAATTACAACTTGAGTCTAATGATGGAGATGTAAGAATCAATCCATCTTCAACTGTCACATGGTTTAATAATAATTTAAATATTAACGGTGATGGTGGAGTTATTTCTACAGATAACAATTCATTACACTTAAATGCTGATAATGGTGTTATTACAACTGACACAGCAGAATTCCATACAACTAAAACAGAATACTGGCATGGTGGAGATACTTCAGGAACCCGCCTAGGTATTATAGTTGCACACCCATCGGATGGAAGTCTTTCAATTGCAGCAAGCAATCAATTAGTACTTGAAGCACATAGTGGAGATATTAATTTATATCCAGATGGAAATGCTTATATTGGTTTTTCTATTGATGGCAATAGAATTGCAACAATATCTGATGTTCATTCAGTAGCACAAGGTCTTAATGTTAAGAATTCTGTAGCAGTAGCTACAACTGCCAACATTACTATCGTTGGCGCCCCACTTTTACTCACAACCAGTATTGATGGCTATACTGTTCAAAATGGTGACCGAGTTCTTGTTAAGAACCAAGATGATGCCACTACAAACGGTATCTATGACTTCACGGTTATTGGTGGTTACACCCGTGCTGCAGATGAAAGCACTCCTGCAAAGGGTGACTTTGTATTCGTAGAGAACGGTACCGCTAACGGTAAGACTGGTTGGATTCTATCTAATACAGATAGTTTAGATTACACCTGGACACAGTTCTCTGCTGCTGGTGAATACTCATTTGCAGATGGCGTGTATCTAGATGGTAATACCGTAAAAGTAGATTATGAAGGTCTTGAATCACAACTCGTTACAGATGGATTTGTTAAGACTTCAGATATTACAACCGTTACTCGTAAGTATGCATTAGATATTACACCAGCAACACCATTTAATACAAACACATTTACAGTTACACATAACTTAGATACAGTAGATGTTATTGCTCGTGTTTATCAAACATATGGTCCAGACAATGGTGCTGATGTTGAAGTAGATATTAAGCGTACATCCAACAATGCTTTGACGGTATCATTTGCTACCGCCCCAGCATCTGGAGAAACTTACACAGTAGTCGTAATCGGCTAAATAAGATATAATAAATTATATGGGGGGGAGCGGGAATAATCTTCTCTCTCCCCTCAAAATTATCAAAGGGGTAAAATGGCTAAAAAGTTTTTAACACCGATTGAATTAGTTCCACTGCAAAGTGATCCTTCTAATTCTCAATCGGGTACATTTTACTTTAATTCTAACCTAAAAAAAATAAGATATTTTGACGGAAATGTTTGGGGATCTTTACAAAAAGAATATGAACTTTCTCATACAATATCAAATAACACATCAAATGTAATTGACGAGTGGAATGCAACAGCATTTACAACATTAGAATACACTTTACAAATTAAACAAGGAACAAAATTACGTTCTTCAAAATTAATGGTTTTAACAAATCAAAGTTTGTTTTATTATACAGAATATAGTATAATTGAAATTGGCGGACAGATAAATGGTTTGCAAATTGATACAATAAAAACAGATTCTAATGGACAATTAGTAATTCAAATATCAGATGCCACAAGTAATAATGCCCAGGTAACAATTGTTAGATCTACAATAGCCTAAATTTAAAGCATTATTAAAAAGGATAAAATAAAGACATGTCACAAGTAAATTTTAAATTAAGTGAGAATATTGTACTTAATGGATATACCTTATCTGCAGAAACTTTAGATAATGGTTTATACTTTAATGGAGATAAACTCGCAACAGAAGGTTATGTAACTTCTGCTATTTCTGGTATTTCTATACCACCCGCTTATATTACATCAGTAAGTTCTCCATTAGCAGTTGATTTAATTGGAAATCTAACTGTAGATTTAAATTCATATCTAACAACTTCTGATGCATCAAGTACATATGCAACCCAATCTTCGTTGAGTTCATACCTAACAACGTCTGATGCTTCAAGTACTTACCTGTCACAATCAGATGCATCTTCTACCTATCAAACCCAATCAGGACTTGATGGAGCAGTCAGTAGTTTAGGATATATTACATCTTCTGGTCAATATATTCAATCAACAGATTCTAACTTTACAGTTACATCTAATGAATTAACATTAAATAGCACAATTTCAGTATCTGAAATTGATGTTGCGGGATCTGGTGACTTTACTGTTACTGGTTCTGCAAATATTGTTTTGAATCCCGCTTCAGGAAGCAAAGCTTATATTGGTTCAGTTTCATCTAATAATGAAATTGTTACAATGGGCAATGTTCCAGCAGGATATACAAATACAGATGTAGATAATCATTTATCTGGCGGAAATGGAATAAACTACTCATCTGGAACAATTAGCGTACATAACGGTTCTGGATTAACATTTAATATTGCTAACCAATTAATTGTTGATACAGACACAATTGCTACAAAAGATTATGTAACAGGATTAGGATATGTAACTGAGACGGGAACAGAAACTCTTTCTAATAAGACTCTATCTAGCCCAACAATTACTGTAGGTTCTGCACCAGTTTCTTTGGATGCTACAAACATTACATTTTGGGTTGCTACTATTGGCGGAGGCGTAAAGCAAGCCAATTTTGAGTTTGATAACGCATCAGCAGAAGCAATCCACACAGCATATCCATCAGGTGGAACCGCACTAGTAACCTTTACTGGTGCTACAGACCTAAATGGTACTTGGCCTCTAACGCTTGGTACTTACTACCCAGCACCAGGTGCACAAGTTGTTGGAACATCAACAAACGCTCACTGGGCTACAATCAGCGCAAGTACCTATCCTGATGCTAATTTAGCCACTGCTTACTCTGGAATATCTGCGTCTGTTGGTACCTTAAGCACCATTTCATCAACTGAGATTTCATACCTAGATGGTGTTACCTCTAATATCCAGACACAGTTAAATTCTAAGCTTGTTTCTTCTGATTTAACTGGTTATGCAACCGAGACCTATGTTGGAAATCAAGGATATATTACATCTTCTGGTCAATATATTCAATCTGTTGGAACACATCTTTCAGTTGATGGCTCTCATGTATTAAATGTAGATCTTTCAGGATATGCACTTACTTCAGACATCCCGTCACTTTCAGGATATGCAACTGAAACCTATGTTGGAAATGCAATTAATGATCTTGTAAATGGTGCTCCAGCAGCACTTAATACATTGAAGGAGCTTGCAGATGCTATCAATGATGATGCTTCTTATGCTTCTACTATCACTACCGCCCTCGGTAATAAGCAAGATACCCTTACCGCTGGTAATGGTATTACACTTACTGGCTCAACAATTTCTCTTAATCCAGATGTTATCATCAACTCTGTATCTCTTACAGATGTTGCTGAAGGTATCAAGGCAGAGACAGTATTGTTTGGTAACAAGGTTACTAGCACATATGCTAAGGGTTCAGCACAATCGCTTTATACCTTTACAACTGGCACAGTAGCTTCTGATATTCTCTTGAATATTGTTGACTCTGCAGGTAACTCACGCACATCTAAGCTTACCGCCGTGTTTAACGGTGGAGCTGCTCCAGTATGGACAGAATACGGTATCGTAGACTCTGCTTCAACTGGTGCTCTTTCTGCAACAGTTTCATTCTCAGGCAATGCAATGTCTGTAAATGTTGCAGGTTCTGGTACATATGCTGTTTATGGTATGGCCTCAAATATGGCAACAGCCTAAAGTTAAATAGTGGGGCGGGAATTAAAAACTCCCGCCTTTACTAATATTATGATAAAATACAATTAGAATTAGTATAGTGGTTGTCTGCAGACAAAATTTAAACCATTATATATTAGAAAAGGGAAAACAAATGGCTTTAACATATAGAATAGAAGATAATAATGCGGTAAGAATTTTTGAAGAAGGTCAAGAAGGTTCACTTTTTCAACCACAATGGCCAAATGGTGATGCATGGGCAAATGCAGAAGAAGCATCAAATTGGGCAGAGCTTTATATAGCAGCAGCCTCAGATAAAGATGCCCCATATGCTCCAAATGCAAGAGGAGAATCTGGAAAACCTAAGCCAAGTGATGAAAAAATTGAAGCAATTCAAAATGCACAAAAATCTTTACAAAATGCTAAAACTTTAGAAGAAAAAATGACGGCACAAAAAGCTTTGGCAGACGCTTACAATTTGTAAATAAATTTGAAAGGGTATAAAAATATCATAGATGTCTAAGACAAATTAAAACTATGATACTAATAAGGAAAAAATAAATGTTATTAATAGCAATAGGAAATGAAACAAAACAAACAACAGCCTTTACTTTGTTGGCAGATAAGATATTGGGTTATACCCTAATAAATATACCAGGTGGGGCATACTATGCAACCATAAAAAGCACAATAGATATAAATGCCATACAGTGGTTAGGTAATTATTCAGGTTACTATATAACTGGCGATGGAAACACTTGGATTGAAGGAAATAGACCTTTTGATTCTCAAATAATTGCAAATCCAGTGGTTACAAGTAGTGGAGTATATGTAGCATTAGCACAAAATTCCACACCTAAAAAATCTATAGATGGAGTAAATTGGTCAACAATATCAGTTTTATCTGGATTTGATTCAGAAAGTATTGCAATTGTAAATGATCATATAATTATAACTGATGATCAAAATAACTTAAGAGTATCATTAGATGGAATAAATTGGACATCAGTAACAATCTCTAATGCAGATAGCTTACGTATAGCTGTGGGTAATTCTTATTCACAAAATATTCAATATTTTCCAATTTCTCAAAAATATGTATATTACAATGTATATGGAGGATATTTACTTTACTCAACAGATTTAATAAATTGGAATAAATCTGTTATAACTAATGAAAATAGTTATGATGATAGTAATAACTACGTTGTAGAGCATAACTCACTGTATCAAACAGGATTTATTGTTTCAACTGATACAGCAGTTTATTACTCAACAGATCTTCAAAATTGGACACAGTCAACAACTGTAGGAACATTAGCACCTAATGAATTTAAATGGCTACTCAGTAATAATATTGGAACAACAGTACTTTTTACATCAAATAATGCATACGAAATGGTTGGTTTTCAAGAATCTGGTTGGACTGCACATTTAAACAATAATGGAAACAGTACATTAGGGTATCCAGTAAAAACAATTAATGCTGTATTTGATGAGTTAGAAAGTGTATTTGTTCTAACTACACTAGCTAACTACGATAATTCTAATACTTCATATTTAAGGGTAATTGCTAACGGATCAAGCAATTGGAATGGAAGTAATTATGTTATTTATGAAAATCAAAATTTAACTGCAGCTCCTTACAAAGGAGACGCATCTTGGTATCATGTAGGATCATCAAGATATGAATCAATACAATTTTTAGTTGCTAAAAATAGAAGTACTGGAAGAAGAGTTGTTTATGCAAAGGATCCTTATTATTATAATCATAATAATCCAAGTAGTTTTAATCAAATTACTACAGACATAAATGTCTTTGGACTTGGATTTGATGATTATCCAGGAATAATTAGTTATATAAATGGATTATATGTATTTACATTAAAACATGGTGATTATGAAACACCAGTTTCACTTGCCACCTCAAAAAATGGACTAAGCTGGAAAATGCATCAAGTTCCTGGAAACTATAACCTATGGCAATTTGCTGGACCTTATAAAAAAACTATAGAGGTTCAAGCAGCTATTGGAAATCAAGCAGCACATGGTGCAGAAGTATTAGCACCAGTTAATGTTTATACTGTTCCAAGATTTTCAACAGCTTCTTTGAATAAAATATCTATTAAAAATAATTCAGCACATTCAATGACATACGATTTAGCATTGTTAGATGCAGGTCAAGAATTAAATCAAGCAGATTCAATTAAATGGGATAGTCAAATTGGAGCAGGAGCAACAATTGATATTACAACAGGATTAGGAACATTTAATTCAGGTAAAAGAGTAACAGCTCTTCCATCATCAGTAGATGTTGTTGATGTAAAGGTATATGGAACAGAAACAAAACTTCCTGTATATGTTGCTTTTGATCCATATGATAGTTCAAGTTCTACTTCATTTAACTATTCATCAAACTATGGTGTTACATGGACAAGCTCAGCATTAAATGCTTATTACACATCAATAGAATTTTTTAATGGAAAATTCTTAGGTTTAGGCCAAGGTATTGGAATTAGTGATAACGGAGGAACTTGGAAACAAGTTGAGCCATCAGGTATTTGGTCACAATTATTAATACATAATAATATGGCTTTTGCTGTGGGTTCTCCAGGATTTAAATATTCAACAGATGGAACAAATTGGCACTCAGTTCCTGGTATTACATACAGTAATGGTTTATATGTAGCAAACAATACTTATTTTCTTTCTTCAAATACTTCATTGTATCGTTCCACAGATGGAATAAACTGGACATCCGTAACAACTGGATTAGATTATGTATATGGTGTAAGTTATGATGGTGGCAAGTATATTGCATGGAGTGGTTATTCTACTAATGGAATTTCATATTCTACAGATGGAATAAATTGGACATATGTTAGCGGAATAGGATCAATATGGTATCAAGGTTATTACGATAATAAGTTTATTGCACTTTCAAGACATGATAATTACGGAGATCAATATAACATGTATGTTTCAACAGACGGTGTTAATTGGACAACTCACAATATTAATCAATTTACAAATGCATATATTCAAAATATAATATATTCAAATAATAAATATGTAATGTATATTTCACAAAGTAGAAATGGATATAGCTTCCCATATGCTTTAGCATCAACAGATGGAGATAATTGGGTAGATCAAGGATTTTCTCATCATATTTACAATGTTAAAAAAGTTCAAAATTATTATTTTGCTGATGATAGTAATGGACACATGTATTATTCTACAGACGGGCTAGCTTGGACGCAAATTAACCTTCCTACAGATGGATCTAGTGAAATTCTTTATGTTAATGGTCATTATTTTGCTAAAAACTATAATTGTATTGGCATTTCATCAAATGGAATTGATTGGACAGTAAGCTCTATAGGTACTCATGATAATATAAATATAACAAATATATAAAATATTTGTTATTTAATAGTTAAGGATAAAATATGTTCAGAATGTCTTTATATGCTCACCCGCATGTGAGACGTTCTGAATCATATTTTGGATACGCTTATACATATCAAGAAATACACAAGCACCTTAGAAACTATAAATATAATAATGAATTAATTAATATTGATATAAATTCTCCAAAATCAAAAGTACAATTATATTATGGTTCACCAGATGGATTTTTTTATGATCATCAATATAAAATACAGATGACTCAATGGGAATCAACTTTAGTACCCCCACACTGGGTTGATCATGCAAAAAGATACGACGAATGGTGGACTGCAAATAAATTTGGAGCAGATGCTTTTATTAATGCTGGTGTTCCATCTGAAAAAGTACATGTTTTTGAGCACGGCGTAGATAGTTCTATGTGGACTCCTAAAAAACGTGGTTTAAATGGAACAATTAGGTTCTTACACGTAGATTCAGGTTCACCTAGAAAAAGGGGCGGATTAGCAGTAGATGCTTTTAGAAAAGCATTTGGAAATAATCCAGATTATGAAATAACATTAAAATATAGTCATCACGAAGCAAGCAAAGTTGATTGGTTTGATGAAAAAATTTTAGCAAATCATGGCGAATGGGAAGGCATCAATATTCGCCACATAAAAGAAAATTTAACATTAGAGCATTTAATAAGTTTATTTCATTATCACGATGTTCTTATATATCCTTCAGAAGGAGAAGGCTTTGGGTTAATTCCACTGCAAGCACTTGCTACAGGAATGCCAATAATTTCAACTTCTGATTGGTGTTCATATGATAAATATTTTATAGATAATACAATTGAATCTCACAGAGGTATTTCTGATGTAGTAGAAACATATACTCGTCACGGAGAAGTTATATTGCCACATTTTGATTCTATGGTTGATATTATGAAAAATGTTGTTTTAAATTTTGACAATCAATCAAATAAATTTTTTAATCAAATACCGCAAGTAGTAAAAGACTATGATTGGCAATTAAGAACAAACGACGCATTAGATAAATTAATATCCAGAATTGGTATAGATATGTTTGAGAATTCTGGATTTGTAAGATGAATTATTTAATAATACATATAAATGATAGGTCTAAAAAAAATATTGAATATAATAAAAAAATACTAAAAGATTTTAATTATATTTCCAACGTAGAATTTTTTAATGGAAATATAGGAAATGCAGGAGATGTTTTAAATCATAAAGGAATAAATTTAAATTCTTGGGATCCATATGATGGAAGAAAAACTCCCCCGCTACCAGGAGAACTAGGTATTTGGGTAAGTTTAATAAATGTTTGGGAATATATAGTAAGTAATAAAATAGAAAAAACTTTAGTATTAGAAGATGATGTTTTACTACAAAATGATTTTGTAAAAAAAATAAATAACGTTAATAAAGATTTACCAAAAGATTTTGATTTTTTATCTTTATATTATTTTGAAGAACAAAATAAGATAACAGAAGAAACGGAAATTGGTTCAGATTATATACATAAATCAAACAATCAATATTCTGCGGGTCAAGCCACAGTATATTCATATCTGGGTGCAAAAAAATTATTAAGACTTGCTTTTATAAAAGGAATACAATACACAACAGATTGTTTTATTTTTAAACAAGCACAAGAAGGGCTAGTAAATGGTTTTTCTATAAAAAAAGAACAAAATTATTTTTTAAAACATGATTATAAAAAAATAAAATCTTTAATTGATCCAGAAAATTTAAGAAATACTTCATTATTATGAATAATCTGCCAAAAATATATTATATTAATTTAAAAAAAAGCTTAGATAGAAATAATTATATGATTAATCAATTTAAGCAATACAAAATATCAAATTATGAAAGAGTTGATGCAGAAGATATTTTAAATTATAAAAATTTATCTTTTTTAAATGGAGAATTGCCAAAAGGAATCAGACCAGTAGAAGCTATTGTTACTTTTTCACACTTAAAAGCAATTAAAAAATTTATTGATTCTGAAGAAGATTGGGCAATCATTGTAGAAGATGATGTTGATTTTTCAACATCAAAATATTGGAATTTTTCATGGGAAGAAATTTTTAAATTATTGCCTAAAAATTTATCAATACTTCAAATGACCTTATCTACAAGAAAAAATAAAGATATAAACTTTCACTTACATATCAGATCTTTTTGGGATTTTAATGCAACAGCATACTTAATAAATAAAAATTATGCAAAAAAAATATTTAATTTATATATAGTTGATGATAAATTAGATATGTCTTTTAATAAAAAGATGAATAAATATGATAAAGATAATAAAGATACTTTTTTGCAACAATCTTACGCTACAGTTGAAGAAATGATTTATGGATTAGATAAAGAAACAATTTATTCTTTACCAATTTTTTGCTATACTATGGAATATGAATCTTTACAAAATCCAGACCATTACGATCAAACTCTAAATAGTAGAGATAGAATAATTAAATATTGGAAAGAACAGCATAAAAACTTCACATTAGAGGATATATTACAGCCATAATTATCATGGCGGATAGGAAAAAAATGAAAGAAACAAGACCATGGGGATATTACTATATCTTAAATGAATCAAATAATCATAAGACTAAGTATATATTTGTATCTCCTAATAATAGATTATCTTATCAAAAGCATGCACAAAGAGCAGAGCATTGGTTTATTGTTTCTGGATTACCGTCCGTTACAATAAACGGAGATATAAAAGTATTAAGTCCTGGAGATTCAATAGATATAAAAGTGGGGGATGCTCATAGAATAGAATCTCTAGACACCCCTGTAGAATTTATAGAAGTACAAACAGGTACATATTTTGGAGAAGATGATATAGTTCGCTTAGATGATGATTATGGAAGAAATTAATGAAAATAATAGTAACAGGCGGAGCGGGATTTATAGGATCCAACCTAGTAGATAAATTAATATCCTTAGGTCATAATGTAATATGTATAGATAATGAATCTGCTGAATGTCATGAGCAATTTTATTGGAATCCCGCTGCAGATAATTACAAATATGATATATGTGATTATGAGAAGATAGAACCATTATTTGCGGGAATTGATTATGTATTTCATGTTGCAGCAGAAGCTAGAATACAACCATCAATAGTAAATCCACTACAATCAATTAAAACTAATATACTTGGAACAGCAAATATATTACAGGCATCTAGAACCCATAATGTTAAAAAAGTTATTTATTCAACTACATCATCTTATTATGGTAAAAAAAATACATTGCCAAATGTTGAAACTCAAATAGAAGATTGCTTGAATCCATATTCTGTATCTAAAGTAGCAGGAGATAAGTTGTGCAAGATGTATTTTGACCTATATGGGCTAAAAACTGTCACCCTTAGGTATTTCAATGTATATGGTGATCGCCAGCCTACAAAAGGTCATTATGCACCAGTTATAGGGTTATTTTTGAAGCAACGTGAAAACAATCAACCTTTGACAATTGTCGGGGACGGGACTCAAAGAAGAGATTTTACAAATATCCAAGATGTAGTAAATGCCAATATACTAGCAATGACCACAGAGTTAGATACATATGGAGAAGTATTTAATGTGGGATATGGAAAAAATTATTCTATTAATGAAATAGCAGGAATGATATCTGATAATGTTACATTTATTTCCGCCCGCCCAGGAGAAGCAAAAGAAACACTTTCTGATACAAATAAAATTAAAACACAAATGGGCTGGGAGCCAAAAGTAAATCTTCAAGATTGGATTAAATCCCATCAATAATTAAGATGGATACAGATTTGTGGGTTTTGGGTGGAGACCTTTCTTCTTAAAATATTTACAAAACCTATCTGATAGGATATAATAAAAAAATGAACCTTGTTCAAAAAGCTATTGAATCTGGTGGATCAATTACCCCACTAATAATTCCCGCAGACGTATTTCCTGGGACGGGTTTAATGAATGCTTCAGTTTTTAAAGACGATGACGGTCAAATACTATGCATTATTAGACATATAAATTACACCTTATACCATTCAGAAAATAATAAAAATTTTCCTTCAGTTTGGGGACCACTAGCGTATCTTCATCCAGAAAAAGATATGAATTTAAGAACTACCAACTATTTATGCCGTCTAGATGATGACTTTAACGTTGTTGATTCTACAAAAATAGATACAAGTATTTTAGATATTTTGCCAGTTTGGGAGTTTGTTGGCTTAGAAGATGCCAGATTAGTTAAATGGGATAATAAATATTATGCAATAGGTGTTCGCAGAGATGTAAAGTCAAATGGCGAAGGTAGAATGGAATTATCTGAAATAGAGTTAGATAAAGAAAAATGGACTGCTAAAGAAATATCAAGAATTAGAATACCATCTCCAATTGATCAAAATTCATATTGTGAAAAAAATTGGATGCCAATAATTGATAAACCATATCATTTTATTAAATGGACATCTCCAACCGAAGTTGTTAAAACATATCCAGAATTACCCGAAAGATGTGAACAAGTTTTTAAAAGTAATTCAAAACCTTTTTCAATAGATCAAAGAGGCGGGACACAATTAATTCCTTACGGCAATAATTATATAGCTATAACACATGAAGTAAATTTATTTAATAATTATTTAAATCAAAAAGATGGAAAATATCGTCATAGATTGTGTGTTTGGGATAAAGATTTTAATTTAATAGGAATTTCACCTGAAAGTTTTTCATTTATGGATGCAGATATTGAATTTGCAGTTGGAATGACTTTTGTCAATAGCGATTTAATTATATCTTTTGGTTTTCAAGATAATGCAGCATTTGTATTAAAAGTTCCAAGAAATGTTATATCGGAAATGTTTGATGAGGCTATAAAATATGAATTCAATTAAAAAAATTATTGAAGATAATTGTTCAAAAATTTTAGACCCAATAGTAAATTTTGATATAGCAAATGAATATGAATATTTAAATCAAACTGCATCTGCCATATCTTTTTATTTAAGAGCATCAGAATATGGATATGAAACAGAACCCATAATTACATATAATAGTTTGCTTAGAATTTCAATATGCCTTGATAAACAAGGAGAAAGACCAAATAGCGTAATAAATTCTTTATTACAAGCAATACAGTATATGCCAAATAGACCAGAAGCTTATTTTTTGCTTTCAAGTTTTTATGAAAGGTTGGCCAGGTGGCAAGAATGCTATACCACCGCAGAGCTAGGGCTTATAAACTATAAAAGAGATCAAAAATTACCCATAGGGGTAGACTACCCTGGACCAAATGTATTCTTTTTTGAAAAAGCCGTAAGCGGTTGGTGGTTAGGAAAAGAAAAAGAATCTTTAAAAATATTCAATGATTTATTGGGTCAAGATTTACCTCCAAATTATATAGAGGCAATTAAATATAATTTAAAGGTAATGGGAGCAAAATAAATGCTTTTATTTATCAATTTGGTATACTTATAGGATATGAGCCTGCAAACTACCAAGGGTTTTAATTACCCCGAATATACAGATACACCAGATGTCCCAAGAGACATCTTTGCCTTGGCTTCAGAAATTGATAATTATTTAACAACCAATAGAGGTCCACAAGGTATTCAAGGTGTACAAGGTTTGCAAGGTATTCAAGGTGTACAGGGTTTGCAAGGTTTGCAAGGAACACAAGGAACACAAGGTGTTCAAGGAACACAAGGTTTACAGGGTTTACAAGGAACGCAAGGTTTACAAGGAACACAAGGATCACAAGGTTTACAAGGAACGCAAGGCGTTCAGGGTGTTCAAGGTTTACAAGGACGACAAGGTGTGCAAGGCACACAGGGCGTACAAGGCGTTCAAGGTTTACAGGGAATACAAGGATTAACGGGTCCAGCAGGTCCAGCAATTGCAATTACCCCAGTAGAAGCTGCAACAACAGGACCACTCTCTAATTCACCAACATATACGGCGGGAACACAAATAGGTGCTGATGGTGGATATGGATATCAATCTAAATTAACAGCAACAACATATGGTGCATTAACAATTGATGGATATACTCCGACATTTGCAGATATTAATGATAGAATTCTTGTTAAAAATCAAACAGATCCAAAACAAAACGGTATTTATAATTTAATTCAAGGTGACTCAACTCATTATTGGGTATTGACTCGTTCATCTGATTTTGATAACTATGGAACAATTGAAGTTCAAACTGGTGTATTTACAACAGTATACGGTGGAATAAATAATTTAAATTCAACATGGATGATGAATAATCAAGATGGTTCAGGAGTTGATGAAGGAATAGTAATAGGAACAGACCCAATAACTTGGATAGCAACAAATGGAGTTGCAATTCAGGGTATTCAAGGTATTCAAGGACAAGCAATTCAAGGAATTCAAGGTATTCAAGGAACTAATGGAATACAAGGAGTTCAGGGAATTCAAGGAATTCAAGGAATCACAGGTTTGCAGGTACCAGTAGTTTCTAATGCAAAAACAAACAATTACACCATTACCTCATCTGATTATAATAAATTTTTACAGATGAATGGTTCTTATACATTTACTGTAGATACATCTTTAAGTTCCGCCCCAACAGGAACACAAATAAATTTATTTGCTTTAACAACAGGAGTTTCAGTAGTATTTTCTGGAGTTACTGGATACTACACTCCAGGTGCAAAATTAAGAGACCAATACTCTTTAGCAACTTTAGTTTGTATTGCAAGTAATGTTTGGGCTTTAACAGGAGATTTGAGTATATAATGCCAATTTTAGGTTCAATAGCAGGAAGCGGTAAATTACCACCTAGCGCACCAACAATAGTTTCAGCCACAAATGTTGGGATAAATAGACCATTTAACAATGGAGCAGTAGTAGTTACCTGGACAGCGGGAGTTCAAAGAAAATACCCAGATACATCTTATACAGTTACTTCTTTTCCAGGAAACTATAGCACTACTGTTTCAGCATCAAATTTAACAGCAACAGTTCAAGGATTGCAATCTGGAGTAAATTATGTATTTACTGTAACAGCAAATAATCAAATAAGTTCTACTACTTCATCAAGTTCTTCTTCTGTTTTTGTAACAACCGTTCCAGATGCCCCCGCAAAGCCAAGTTTATCAAGCCCAACAGCTGGACACGACACATTGTCTTGGGTAGCTCCAGATTCGGGCGGGTCAGCCATAACAGATTATTATTATTATCCAGATGGCGGAACTTATGTAGATGCTGGAAATGTAACATCTTTAGATATTACCGAAACAATGGGTTCTGTAAATTATTTTCAAGTTTCTGCAATTAATGCAAATGGACAATCTTTATTGTCTCCAGCATCAGATTCAGTAACCACAGCATTTAGCTTTGCACCATTTGGCTTCGCACCAGTCTTTAGCTTCGCACCAGTCTTTAGCTTCGCACCAGTCTTTAGCTTCGCACCAGTCTTTAGCTTCGCACCAGTCTTTAGCTTTGCACCAGTCTTTAGCTTCGCACCAGTCTTTAACTTTACACCATATGGATTTTCTTCTGTATTCAATTTTACACCTTATTCATTTTTTAGTTTTTCACCATCTGGACCAAGATGTATACATGAAGATACTTTAATAAGAACGTCAAATGGATTGATAGCTGCAAAAGATATAAAAGTTGGAGATAAAGTTTTAAGCATAGATATAAATGAAATTTCAAATAATGGTCCAAATGGAGAATTACAATATGACTATACAGACTGGAAATCAACAACACTTACATCTCAAGATGGAGTTCAAGAAACAACCGTTGTAAGCTCTATTTTATTGAATAAAGATGCAACTCTTTATTTTAATGAAAAACAAGAAAGTAAGTTTAGTTTTGATCATCCTGTTTTTTGTAAAAAAGATGGAATGTATCAAATATTACAAGCTGCTCTTATTGAAGAGGGTGACATATTAATTAATATTTTAGATGACGGGTCTATATCTGAAGAAAAAGTTAATTCAATAGGTATAGTAGAAGGAACTCAAAATGTATATATGTTTGATATGGAACCACAAGACTGGTTTATCGCTGGCGGTTATTTAGTTCACAATAAATAATGACAACTCATATTAATACAAAATATTCTGATTTAAAAAATTTTGATCAGATTAAAAATGATTTATTAAAACCTTTACACTTATATGCACAATACATTTCCCCAAAACCAACAGAGAAAAATGGGGTTTATACTCAATTGCTTTATGCAGAAATTTTAATAAATTTTTTAAATGATGATAAAATAAAATTAATCTCAAGAGCAGCAACCCAACAATTTAAATTAATTGATTTAGATAGCAACGAAGCTCCTTCAGATTGTTTTAAATCTAAGTATGCTTTTTATGTATCTTGGTTTATTGATAAAGATGTTGATGTTTTAATTAAACAATCATCTGATGCAATATGTATTCCCAATTCATTAAAGATAAATTTTAACAAAATATATCAAGAACCCAGAAAAAAATTACAAGAAGTATGGGTTCCATTTTTTATAAAAAAAGAAAGTCAATACATAAAAAGCGATCATGGAAAACTTGATTTAAACATGCCTATATATGATATAATGATTTTAAATGGATAAAATAATAAAATTTTGGCCAGGAAATCCAGAAGAAAAGTCAGAACCACCCGTACCAGCTAGAACAATAATACCTAAGTGGTATAAAGATATAACTTTATATAATAGGTCTAATAGTCCAGCGGATGCAAAAATAATAAATTATGATCAGGGTGTTGATGGCTCAGCACTTTCTGTTAAAACTTGTGGACCATTTTATGATGCAATGTCAGCAGGATATCAATATGTTTTACCAGAAGATATTACAGTTACAATTAATGAAAATGGAACACCATCAATAACCTGGGAATCTGAAAATTTTTTTATAAATAGATTACCAGATGTTGAAATACCAATACCTCCATTCTATCATCCAGTAGCTTTTTCATTTAGAATGATATATGGAATAGAATT
>Ga0208380_1000117_pt1 | contig 23385 bp, 33 predicted proteins | sample CryBogCBE27Jun07_FD_184570 | JGI IMG/M metagenome (GOLD analysis project Ga0208380, IMG submission 184570) | Freshwater microbial communities from Crystal Bog, Wisconsin, USA - CBE27Jun07 (SPAdes) | ecosystem: Environmental > Aquatic > Freshwater > Lake | place: Crystal Bog, Wisconsin, USA... | reverse complement strand
GATCTTAACATTATGGCACTAGCATTTGAAACTGGCGGATATGGATTTGCACCTGCACTCGTTCCTGTTGATCAGAACGCATTGCAGGGGCTGAAGCCGCTTTCATTTGCTGCCACATCGCCTGTCCAGTTCAAACCGCTGGCCGGATGGAGCGTACCTAGCCCACAGCCAGAGTTGATCGCACAAGGCGTTGCTAGTGGCATCGGAGCGATTGCACAGGGTATTACTGCGGCATATCAGAGAAAGCAGGCGAAAGATGAGAAGAAGCGTCTAGAGGATGCTGCAAAGGCAGAAAAAGAGCGTCTTGAGGCTAGAGAAGATAGGCTATTGAGAAACCAATATCAGCATCAGCTTGAATTAGCTGGAATGAAAGCAAAAGATGTTTTGGACAACATCAGAGAGCGATCTGGATTAAAACAAGAGCCTATTGCCCCTTCTATTCGAGGCATGGTTCATCAAAAGATGTCCGAAGACATCAAGCCTGAACCAATTTCATCTGACCCTAATAATCTCATTCCCAAAGATGACTATTACAACAATCTTAAAGGAGTTGGCGATTCGTCAGAGTTGCCTCCTCCTCCAGAGCCTGACCTAGAGACACCACAAAAGCCATTTGGGTCAATTTCTATACCTGATATTGAAAACTCAACGATTCAATACAATCAGAATCCTCTCAATATCAACCCAGATCCGCGATATCTGACGACATCGTATAAAATTCCAAACACATTGACGAACATATCAAATGTTCCAATGAATCCTGCTCTAGCCAACCCTAATTTCCCTTATGCACTTCAAGCTATTGACCCAAGGCAGGTTGTCTCTGCGGCACAGCAATTCGGTCAACAAGCAACACCTGTTCAGCAACAAGCGCAGGCACTATTAGCGTCTGTGCCTCCTGTTCAGGCTCCTGTTCAGCAGCCTATTGCAACAACTCCGGCTCCGGCATCACAATCACAGCCGAATCTGCCAATTGAACAACGACCAGCGGTAATTCCAGAGTTTGAACGCCTAATAGGTGAGGAAAAATTTATGCCAGAAAAGGATGCGCAAGACCTTCGGGATTATGCTGCGGCAAAAGGAATTAACGCGCAGGTTAAACAAAGCAAAAACAATCCTCTGAATTTTTATGTTGTTTGGCCAACTATTTCCGAACAGGCTTTAGAGGTATCTCGTATGGATCGACAAAAGCAACTTGCAGATTTTGGACAAGAAAGATTGCAATTGCGTGAATTAAATACTGCGGTCAATCAGTATAATGCAGCGCAAACTGACTTTGAGCGAAATCCATTGGCAAAAGACGCAGAAGAAAAAATGCGTCCTGCTGTCCAGCGTTTTTACGGAGATTATATCCCGCTTGTTAAGACGGGAGACTTCTCTCATTCTGGCCCTGTTGCACAAAACCTAGCAGATCAATATGTCCGATTTGCTACTGGTGGTGTACCAACAATGGCTCAATATGACGCATTGACAGCAAATCGCCCTCTTTGGGAGAAAATCAAAACCCAAGCTGCCAAGGCAACTGGTATTGGAGATACTCCTATTTTGAGCAAGGAAGATTTCAAGCAAATGGCTGAAACAATGGGAAAGGCTTTGAATATCGGACACGAGCAATTAAATACGCAGATTTCTGATAATCGAGATTATGTTGGCAAGTTGAAGTCGCTCAAGGTAGATGAGCATAACATGCCTCATAAGTATCCTATTCTGAAATTTGAGGATGATGTTAAGTCAGAAATGGATCAAACGCAGAAAGAAATGGAATCTTTGTGGGATAAAAAGACAAATCAGCCAAAGGATTCTGCAAAATATGCAGAGGCATCTGCCAGACACGCTGATCTATCAAAGCAACTAGAAATGGCAAAAACAGGTATTCCTGCCAACTTTGATGACTTCCGCCATTATGGTGAAAAGATTAACGGAAGGTATTATCCGTCTGGATGGCGTGGAAAAATCATCTCCGACATAGCACCTCAATACTTCCCTCCTTATGACCACTACAACGCCGGACAATAATACTGAAGTTCAGGCGTTTCTTCCACCTGATCAGCAAATCAAAAAAAATCAGGAAGACGCATCGCGTTATATTTCTGAACAAGGATTTAATCAGTTACAGGAAAAGCCGAATCAACCCGAGTCGATACCTAGCGCAGTCGTTCGCGGAATAGCACCAACCGCAATTACCGCTGGATTAGGTGCTATTGCTGGATTGCCAGCAGGAATGCCGCTTCAAGGGGCAAAAATAGCCGCTGGTATCCCTGCCTATGGGGACATGATGGTAAATGCTCTAAATGGCGTTCTAAAGACCCACTACACGACTCCTAGCGATGCTATCACCCACCTTTTAGACAAGGCTGGAGTACCAGAGCCGCGCTCTCACGCAGAACAAATTGCGTATCAATTTTCCCGTGGAGGAGCTGAAGCTGCCGGAGCTGCTACTAGCGCAGGAATGGCCGGAGAGGCCGCCTATCTAGCTAATAGCCCTATAGCGCGAGGCGTTATGGCCGCTCTTGGCAAAAATCCACTAGAACAGACCGCCGCAGGAGCCGCTTTGCAAGGTGGAGCAGAGGCCGTTAAACAAGCTGGAGGAAATGTTCCGGCACAGATTGCTGTGCCAACTGCCGCATTGGTGGCAGCAACTAGCGGAAAGGCTTTAATCCCAACCTTATTTAGGGATGGAGCAAAAGCCCTTGAAGGGATTGTTCCTACCACAATTCAAGCCATTCGCGGAAATGAACCAGCGTCAAAAGCACTTGCACAAGCCGCCGCTCCTGCACCTCAAATCCAAGAAGCCGCAAAGGCACTTGGACTAGAGAATCTGCCAACAGAGTTCTTAACTCAAAACAAGCCATATCAGGCAATGGTGCAGACCGTTAAATCAATGCCTAGCTCGCAAATTGCGAGAGAGCAAGAATCTGCATTGCAGGATGTAGGATCTAGGGCAAAACAACTGATTGAGGATCTAGGAGGAACTACAGACCTTTCGCAGTTAAGCTCTGATGTAAAAGACAAGATGCTGAAGACTGCCGAAGATTTGAAAGGCCAATCTGAAAAACTTCACACAGAAGTAGACAAATTGGTTCCGCCATCTACACAGGTCTATCCAGATCAGACCCTAACCTTCCTAGAACAGCGACTCAAAGAAAGGCAAGGGAGAGTTGACCAACTAACGCCATTTGAGCGTGACCTAATGAAGGCAATCAAGATCCAGAAAAACGGGACTATGCCTAGCAGGGCAATCCTTAACGACTGGAGAAAAGAAATTGGCAGGGCAACGAATGTGCAAGGCTACTTTGGACGCGAAGATGAAGGTCTTGCAAAGAAGTATTACAGCCTCTTAAGCGAAGATGATTACAATAACCTTGAGAATCTAGGCCACAAAGACCTCGCTCAACAGGCAAGGGAAACATCTCGCACACAAAAGGAGCTAGAAGGCAACATCGAGAATCTTTTCAACAAAGAGGTGACAAAGAGCCTATCAGGTACACTTCAAGGTGGGATTACAGCATTATCAAAGGGTGACGAAGATAAGTTCGTTAATCTGATGAATGCGTTGCCTGAAGATTTGCGTCAAAAGGTAGCAATTTCTGGCGTTTCTCACGCTTTCGGGCAAGCAACGCAAAATGGGTCGCTGAATTTCAATACCTACTCCAAGTGGTACGAAGGTCTTAAAAACACCAACAAGAAAGCCTACCAGACGCTTGTTGATAACCTTCCAGAAGGAGCCGCCGACCATTTGGACAATCTCTACAAGGTTTCCAAAAACATCGACAACGCTCTAAAGAAAGAGGTTCGCACGGGGCTGATTTCTTCCTCTGCGTTTAAGGATGTTCCTGAATCTATGGCAACGAAGGTCTGGGATGCCGCAAAGACTGCTATGATCGGCGCGGGAGCCGGATCTTTGGTGAGTTCTGCCTTTGGTCAACATGGTCTTGGATATGAAATTGCTTCAGCAGTTGCAGGAGCAGGAACTAGGGCATTGCAATCAAACAAGCGTGATATGTTTGCTGATGCCGACCGATTCTTGACATCCCCAGAGTTCAGAAAGCTAGTTTCTGCAAGCCAAGCAAGCCCACAAATGTTCACGCAGACAGCGGCACAAGTAGAAAAATCATCGGCTTTCAAGAAATACGCTGATGCAGTAGGCATCCCGCTTGCTCAAAGGGCTGGTTTCTTTGCAAATATGGCTATGGATCAAGGGCAAGGGCAACAGAAGCAGCCAACAGCCCCGTAAAGCCATGCCAGAACGCATTAGGCACGCTATTTATACCAATCCTCGCACAGGTGGTATATCTAGCGGCAAAACCCATTTAGAGGCCAATCCTGACGCGCCTAAAGAGGATACAGACCGTGAATCTCCTGCTTATGGATTCGGCACTACTGCCGGACGAATTGTTGACCGCAAGGAAGCATATAAAATTGCAAAAGCCGCAGGACAGCTAAAGACTCCTACAAGTCAGGAAGAGCGATTCCATGCAAATCGGGGTATTTTGCACAGCAAGATGTACGATTGCTCACAAGATGCCGGAATTGACTGGGCAGAGTTTTCTAAAGTCGCAAACGAGCAATTAAGTAAGATTGCAAACCAATAATAGCCAAGATATACGTTTTTAATCATGGGCGGAGCAACAGCATCATCTAATCAGCAAGGTCAGACACCTAGTCCGGCAAGCAATCCTATTTCTAGCGTTCCGCAAAGACCTCCTATTAGTGAAATAGAGCAGGCTATACAGCCAGCAGGAACTGCTGTTCAAGGTCTAGCTACTGGACTTCGTCGGTGGGATCAAGATTTGATGTCTCCGCTCTTTCCTCTTCCTGATGCACCACAAATGCAGTCAAAACCTGCCCAGATTGCGGCAGGTATTTATCAAGGTGCAATTAAGCCATTGGGAGAAGTTATTCAATCACCAGTAGGAATTGCTTCTATGGGTGTTGCTGGTTTAGGTGCTATTCCTGCTAGGGCTGTTCAGGCGGCATTTGTGCCATCTTTAGCAAAAGGAACATATGAATCTCTAAAAGAGGCAGAAAAGCTGTCTAAAGACCCGAATGCGACTACGCAGGATGTCTCTAGGGCAGTTTCTTCCGCTGTTGGACAAGGACTGGGAGCGGTAGCAGGATATAAAGGCGCACTAGACTTTGGTGCAGGAGCATATCTTCCAAGCAAAACAGAGGTTGGATCTGCCGGACTCGGGGGGCCGTCATCCCGAATGAAGGAATCCATGAAAGCGATTGAAGAGGGGCTTGAAGAAAAGCCAGCCTCGCCAGTTACTCAATTCCCGACATCAGAGAAAGGTTTTTACTCACAGCTTCAAAAGGTTCTGCATGAAAAGATGCCTAATAATGCGTCTGTGGATCAGATTCGCGCCATCATTGATCCATCCAAGGGTAGTGGCGTAAAGCCCGATGAGATCAAATGGAGCAATCTTGAAGGCTTCCTAGAGGGAAAGAAAAACGCTACTAAACAGGAAGTTTTGGATTACCTAAAGAATGAGGGGGCGGTGAAGTTTGAGGAAAATACACTTACAAACAGAGATCAATACGAAAAGCAACGAAACGCTCTTGGTGAAAAGTTGGCAAATGGTGAAATTTCCGCTGAAGAATTTACAAAACTCACTAAAGAACTAGGGGCCAAGCAAAGAGAATCAAAATACTCCCAATACACCATCCCTAACGGAGAAAACTACAGGGAGGTTGTTCTGACGATGCCAGATGATGTTAAAGATCAAAAGCAATGGAGAGTATTGCAGAAAAATGGATTGGGTGCTGGTATTTATTGGGATGAAAATATAGCAAATCAAAAAGCGAAAGATATTGGAGGTAGCGTTGAGCAAGCAGAAACCATTAAAAGGAAACCAAATTATACATCTCCACACTTCAAATACATCCCAAACTATGTAGCCCACATGAGGCTAAATGAGCGTCCGGATAGCGAAGGACGCAATGGCTTGTTCATTGAAGAGATTCAGTCTGACAGGCATCAGGCGGGACGGGAAAAGGGGTATAACGTTCCAACACCGTTTGAAGAAATAGAATCATCCCTATCCAAGAAATACGGGCCAAACTGGAAAACAGAAGCCACTAAAGATGAGAAAAAACAATACCTAGAAGCCTTTGCAGAGAATAGCAAAAGAGGACAAGTCCACGACGCTCCATTTCGCAAAGATTGGCATACTCAACTTTTTAAGCGAGCCTTGCGTGATGCGGTTGATAAAGGACATGATTGGATCGGGTGGACTATCGGAGACACGCAGGCTGATAGATATAACCTTGCAAACCATGTAAATTCTATTGAGTGGGATGCCAAGACTAATGAAATATGGGTGTATGGTAAAAACAATGAAACTATTATTGATGGAGAAAAAAAGACCCCAGAAGAATTGCCTGATTTAATTGGTAAAGATGCCGCACAAAGACTTATTGACTCACCTACAGATAAAGATGGAGCAAAACGACTTTCTGGAGATGGGCTAAAGTTAGAACACAAAGGCATGAAAGGATTCTATGACCAGATTCTTCCCAAAGAGATCGGAAAGTATGTCAAGAAGTGGGGAGCTAAAGTTGAGGAAGGAGAGTTGGATAATCGTCAACCCGAAGACAACGCTTATTACGAGGAACCGAAACCAGAACATTTTACTCCAATTTGGAAAGTCAAAATCACTCCTGAAATGCGTAAGTCTATTCAACAAGGTGGACAACCGCAGGTAAGCAAAGACACAGACATCTTTGCAAATCTAGTGTAATCAATAATCATTGAAATAACCATCAAACTAACCTATAAACCACTTACTTATGCCACTCTGCGAACGCTCATCCCAAAACTGCTTTACTAGGAATGTGAAGCAAGAAATGAAGACAAAGCCAAGGAAGCAAGCCTTGGCAATCGCGTACAGCGTCCAGCGCAAGGCTAAAGCTAAAGGCAAATAATTTATGGCTACAGAACTCTCCCAGATCAAAGACCCGTCCGATGTAGTCGCCCTAGTGGTAGACAACGGACTTTTCGTTGAAATTGCTATCAAGCTCGCCCAGACATACAAGAAAGTGTATTACTATGTTCCATGGGAAAGTGCATTTGCCAAGATGAACCTCGGCATGATTGGAACGGGGCTGGAAAACATTGAAGTCGTGGATAGCATCTATGGCCCTCACTTTGATGAGGTGGACTTGTTCTGCTTCCCCGACATTTACTTTGGCTACGAGCAGGAGATGCTTGAAAAGATGGGAAAGAAGGTCTGGGGAAGCAGGACTGGTGAATGCCTTGAATTAAAGCGCGAAGGCATGAAGGACATCCTAAAGGTCTTGGATCTCCCTGTTGGCAAATACACGCACATCAAGGGTATTGCCAATCTGCGCGAATACCTAAAAGATCACGAAGATGTGTATGTTAAAATAGACAAATTTAGGGGTACTTTCGAGACATTTCATTCTCCTGACTACAAGACTGTTGAACCTAAAGTTGACGAAGTAGAATATAATATTGGAGCTTTCAAACATACGATTGAATTCACCGTCGAGGATGCTCTAAATGATTGCGTGGAAGTAGGCACAGACTGTTGGGCCATCACCGATGACAACGGAATCTGTCACTATCCAGAACACACTATTTCTGGAATTGAGATCAAGGACTGCGGGTTCCTTTCGATCTTCAAAAAATACAAAGATATTCCTGAAGTCGTGACTCGATTCAACGAGCGCATGAAGCCTGTTTTTGCGGCCTATAATTGGCGCGGATTTATGTCCACCGAAGTTCGCATCGGGAAAGACATGAAGCCCTATATGGTCGATTTGTGCGGACGCGCACCTAGTCCGCCAAACGAGTTATACCAAGAACAATATGCAAATCTTGCCGATGTAATCTGGGCTGGTGCTAATGGCATTGTCATTGAGCCGGAAGCAACGGCAAAATATGGATGCGAAATCATGTTGCATAGCTCATGGGCTGACAAGGGTTGGCAGAGCATATCATTCCCGCCTGAATTGCGCGACAGGGTGAAACTGCGAAATGCTACCTGTATTGACGGCGTTTATTATGCCATCCCGCAGTCCTGTGGATTGCCGGAAGTCGGGGCAGTAATAGGCCTTGGAGAGACTTCTGAAGAGGCCATTGAGGATGCAAAGGCAAATGCCGAGCAGGTCACGGGTTATTACCTTGAAGCAAAAATGGGGGCTATTGACTCCATGAAGGAAGAGTGCGAAAAACTAGACAAACTTGGTTTGAATATGTTTGATGAGAAGTAATGCATCAAGATGATCTAGACTATATTCCCACTAGCGGAAATGTCCGCTTAAAGCGAGGCGAGGTATTGATGGAAGGATTTACCCGCAAGTATCTGCGTGGAGATATCCGAAAATCTGATGGATTCATGTTTGTATGCTACGAAAAAGATTACCGCAAACGCACAAATGATTATGTAATGCGTGAAATGTGGGCATCACCAGAGGCATTTGAAAAACAACTCTCCTCTGCCCGGGTTCGCGTAAAAGAATACAACGAAAGAGATCCAGAAGCGGCAAAACAACGCCGCAAGGAATCAAATGCAAGATGCAAGGATAAAATTGCAATTAGAAACAAGAAGTGGGTTGCCAATAACAGGGAAAAATCTAGGGCCATCAAATCCAAATGGCGGATTGCCAACCCTGATCAGACAAACAAGCTGGCAGCAAAAAGACGTAGTCTGAAACGCAACGCTGTATTGATGCTTCACCGCGATCAAGAGCAGATCATCAACGCCATCTATGATTGCAGTCGGAGGGTATCAGAATGCATCAAAATCCCGCATGAGGTTGACCACATCGTGCCGATTTCTCGCGGTGGATACCACATCCATACCAATATGCAGGTTATTCCTATGCGATTGAACCGAAGCAAGTCAGACAAACTCCCCCATGAATTTTCCATCGCCGCCTGAACATCCACCCCAGCCTCGCCGCGACGACGACATCCCCCCCTACAAATGAAGATCGCCATCATCACGATTGACCCATCGGAGAACCGCTATGGGACGGTCGGTGATTGGATATTCGCAAACAACGGCGACCTGCTGGTGACGACCACCCGCTGTGGTAACAAGGATACGGAACTGCTGGTCTCAATCCATGAGCTTGTGGAGGCTTACTTGTGTCACCGCGATGGCATAGACGAAGAAGTTGTCAGCGCGTGGGATATTGCACACCCTGATGCCGAGGAGCCTGCCGAGGTCGAGGGGAGTCCATACTTCAATCACCATGCCTGTGCTATTGAAGTAGAGCAGGTGATCTGCAAACACCTGAACATTGATTGGGACGAGCATCAACAGCGTGTAGCCGAAACAGCAGCCGTAGTAGACAAATGCATAGCCACTCTACAACCCAACTCGCCAAGCGATTCGGAAAATCCGTAATGAAGGAGGTTGCGGCGATTGCCAAGGGGCAGTCGAGCGTAACGCCGGAGGAGATCGCTGAAAGGATGGATGCGTGCAGGCCGTGCGAGATGTACGATGCCGAGCAGAACAGGTGTAAAGCCTGCGGGTGCTTCTTGAACGCAAAGGCATTATTCAGGTCTGCCGAGTGCGATCTTGGAAAGTGGAGGATCTTGCAATAAAAATCCGTTGACGCATCTACGCTTGGGATATAGAAGGGTCATGTCGGTCATACATTCAACCCATACATACCATGAGCATCATCAAAATCTATCCTGCTGGCGGGAACATCTACGATCACCCGTTCGCTCGTAAGAATCCCGAATGGGCATATCACACCCATGCTGAAATTGACGGGGAGTACGCCTGTAACATATCCGGCGAGTATCTCTGCCATGATACCTCTATTGAGGATCAGAACGGGCTTCCTACCTGCCCTAAATGCGCGAAGAAGGTCATCAAGGCACGCAAGTAATCAACGACGATGATAACAGGATATAGAAACCTGCAAATCGGAGAGGTCATCAAAGAGGGAGACGAGATGGCGAGAAAGTTTCACAATCGTATCGGATATCATCTTGTTGATTTCAAATATATCGGAAAGCGTCGAACAAAGGATATTAGGATACGGCGCAGAAAGTATTCGTCAGAGGCTGATGGGAATTATCGTGATCGTATCCTAGCAAAGATCGGCCTAGAAGAGCCTCCTCTGTATATCCAACCAACCCCATCATCCAAACCACAAAAGGTAGCGTTATCTGCCCTTGCCTTGGATCTGCTAGAACGCAAGGATCGTGAGATCCGCGCAGAGCAGGCGATTAAAGAAAGTGTACCAACGAATGCAACGGCTGTCATGCCACACGCATTTAAGCCAAGAATTGTGAAGGAGATATCCGAGTCATGCACGGCTGACTTTGAGCGCATAGAGAAGGATTACCACGGCGTTCAGAGGACTGTTGAGGCCATCACCAGATGCAATCAGCACCACGGGCTAGATGCGTTGATAAAACGCCGCGCCTAGTCTATTCTCTCGCCATGTCATTCAGGAAAGTCTGTTCAGCAATGATCAACGGCCAGCGTTGGCAGGTTGGATTTGGATACACAGGCAAGACTCGCGGAGTCGTTGATGACGGGGTTTGCAGATATCACTCTCGCCGGATTGTCGTGCATGGAGCGCACAATGGCCGTTACACATCGCTTGAGGAGACAGTCATCCATGAGGTAGCCCATGCGGCATTCCCCCAGATTGAGGAAGGGGCAATCGACCACATGGCACAGGTGGCGGCAAAGATCCTTTTCAAGATGCGAGCCGCAGAGCCTTATAAATAGATGGTCAGGGGGCTATAAAAGTTGTTGCAATAACCCAAGCGTGGCGGTAGTGTCACTCTTGTCAGTCAATCAATACATCAACCCATACATCACATGAACGACAACCGCATTGACCGAACCGTAGATTCCATCCGTCACTACGAGACCCAAGACGCTCTCATGGAGCGGGATTACGCATCAGTAGGCATCCGTACTCGTCGCCACTACACCGCAACGCCAGAAGAACACGCAGCGTTTTGGAATGCCGTTGACAGCCGCCGCGAGTATGTCCAGCGCACGCCTGTAGCCGGAGACATCATCGGCTACAACAACAAGTGCCAACCCATCTACGCATAATTCACCCACCAACCCATACATACCATGACATACACCCAACTAGCCGAGTTCGCAGCAATCGAAAAGACCTGCGAAGAAGTCCGAAAAGAAAACGAGGATCTACGCTTTGAGATCCTTGGATACCGCCATCAGCTTGAGGAAATCCTGACGCTGAATTCACACGGCAAGACAAAGCTCATCGCAGACCGCATTCAAGCCATCCTAAAATAATGAACTACGATCAATTCATAGAAGGAAAAACCCGTCGCGCACAATCGCACGGATTTGAACCGTTGCCAATTAAGGGGGCTCTTTTTGATTGGCAGTCGCATGTTGTCAAATGGGCGGTTAAACAGGGTAGGGCTGCTTTATTTGAAGATTGCGGACTAGGAAAGACCGCGCAACAACTAGAATGGGCATCACAAGTAGTCCGTCATTCCAAAAAACCAGTTCTTGTATTGACCCCATTGGCAGTTGCCCATCAAACGGCATCTGAAGCGTCAAAATTTGGATATGTTGCAAGCGTTGCGGAGTCGGACGATGACATAAAGAAAGCTGAAATCTACATAACCAATTACGAAAAATTAGATCACTTTGATTGTTCATGGTTTTCTGGAGTCGTGTTAGATGAAAGTTCCATACTCAAGAACTTTACAGGAAAGACCCGAAGGAAACTTACTGATACTTTTGCCAATACTCCATATCGACTCTGTTGCACCGCTACCCCGTCACCAAACGACTACACGGAATTTGGGCAACATGCCGATTTCCTAGGAATATGCTCTCCGGCTCAAATGCTGGCCGAGTTCTTTATCAACGACACCTTCAACACGGGTGATTGGAGGCTAAAGAAACATGCCGAGCCTATATTTTGGGCATGGGTGGCATCTTGGGCCGCTTGTGTTTCCAAGCCTTCAGACATCGGATTTGATGATGATGGATACATTCTCCCAAAACTGAATCTAGAGACATGCATTGTTAAGGTTGACGAAACAGCATCAGAAGGAAGCGAGGAATTGTTTAAGCACGCCACTCTTTCAGCTACGACCATGCACCGCGAACTTCGCGAGACCATTAAAGATCGCGTCGCAAAAGTCGCAGAACTCGCCAACGCATCCAATGATCCTTGGCTTGTCTGGTGCAACACCAATGAGGAAAGCGAACTGCTGAAGGAAGCAATCACGGGATCGGTCGAGATCAAGGGGAGTGATTCGACGAAACACAAAGAGAAAGCAATAGATGGATTCCTCGACGGGTCAATCCGTGTGCTAGTAAGCAAACCGGGCATTTGTGGTTATGGAATGAATTTCCAACATTGCCATAACGTCGCCTTTGTAGGTCTTTCATACTCGTTTGAGGACTTTTACCAAGCACTACGACGCACATACCGATTTGGGCAAACAAAAGAAGTAAATGCCTATATCGTGCAAGCATCAACGGAGGGTGCAATTCTAAAAACTATTCAACGCAAAATCAACCAACACACAGAAATGCAGGAAAAAATGAAAGCGGCATCTTTAGCTTTTACACATCAAAATCAAAAAGAACTAACCATGAAAACAGACATTACAACAGAATCGGGAGATGGATGGACTCTTCATCACGGAGATTGCGTCCGAGTAGCAAAAACAATCCCAGACAATTCAATAGACTTTAGCGTTTTTTCTCCTCCATTTGCTGATTTGTTTACTTATTCAAATGATCTTCAGGATATGGGTAATTGCTCAGACCTTAAAGAGTTTATGGATCATTTCATTATTTTATTAAATGAACTTTATAGAATTATGGTTCCAGGACGTGAGGTTGCTATCCATTGCGTCGATCTTCTCTCTACCAAGTGGAAGCATGGGGCCATTCAGTTCCAAGATTTCAGCGGGGAAATCATCCGAGCAATGTGGAAGGCCGGATTTTTATTCCATTCACGAATCTGCATCTGGAAGTCGCCAGTAACAGAGATGCAGCGAACCAAGGCGCACGGATTGCTTTACAAGACGCTCAAGAGCGATTCTTCAATGTCCCGAGTTGGATGCGCCGACTATTTAATTGTTTTCCGAAAAGAAGGAGAAAACCCAAAACCCATCACAAAAGATCCAGCAAAATATCCAGTTGATTGGTGGCAGGAAGTAGCTTCTCCAGTTTGGATGACAGTCGATCAAGGGCGTGTTTTGAATCGAGATGGAGCAAGAGATTCTGAAGATGAAAAGCATATCTGCCCACTTCAGCTTGATGTGATTGAACGCGCTGTAGAGCTATGGAGCAATGAGGGAGACACGGTTTTCTCTCCATTTACGGGAATTGGTTCAGAGGGTTATTCTTCCCTTAAACTTGGACGCAAGTTTGTCGGAGCAGAGTTGAAAGAATCATATTTCAAACAAGCCATTCAGAATCTTAAAAATGCAAAGGCTCAAGGCGATTTATTTGCAAATCTCATCTAAAACAATGAACACCCATACCGCACACCTGATTTCCAATCTGGAAGCATTATTCACCAGCCAGATCAAGATTGCCGAGGCACACGGCCTTGATACGCTGCCAATGATCACCACAGCACGGGCTAGAACGCTCTTGATGGAGATTCGGGCGGCAAAGCATGAAGCCAAGCGTGAAAATCGCATTCCGGCCTATTTCAACAGGTTAGACGAAATACACGCTTGACATGACAACCGAAGCGTATAAACCCAAGCCTGATATGGAAACCCATCCGTACAATGCAGGTAGAGAAGAGATGCGTGAGCAGTTGCTCGCTTTAATCTTTGATCGCTATTGCTATAATAAGACCTTTCACGGGAAAGAGTCGCAAGTAGCATTAGAACTGAAGCGTCTCATCCAAGACATCCGTGAGGATCAGGCGCACGAACAAGAAAAGGCCAACGAAATCGAAGTAGCTGCCGAATAACAAAAGCCTAATAGATAAATAAATATGAAAGCTAAACAATACTACGGCGACCGCCCTTGCATAAATTATATCTGGATGCTGCTTGACAGGCTTGACAAACGAGGTCTTTTGAAACCTAAATTGCGCCCTGCAATTACATCAATTTCAAAACAACCTTAATTTATGACCAGAGATATTGTTAATCATCCAGCATTTCCTATTGCCCCGTATGAGGGAGACCGAACCAATCCCCCCCTGCGTGCTAATAGCGGAATCAGCGCATTAGATTACTTTGCGGCATCTATCGCGGCATCACTTGTTTCCCCTAAGGGAGACAGCGATCCTGAAGCTGTTGCAGAGAATGCCTACGCATATGCGCGTGCAATGCTGGAGGAGAGGCAGTATCACACAACCAAGAAATAAATATGTGGCATCATAATAAAAAGAACCCGATGATGGTCAACAAGCCCCAAGCCCCAGCGAAGCCTGCTCCGCTGAATGCTACGGCTGAAGCAAACAAAAAGGATTCCAGCGCATCGCTGAAGTTCGCAACGCCGGAGATCAGGGTCGGCCTATCTGCGGCGAGCAAGGTTCCTTCCAGCATGATCAAGATGGTCGGCACGAAGAAGAATCCAACCCTGACCAATCAAGCATCTATGCCGAAGCAAAAGAAGGTATTGGTTCCCAAGGTCAAAGTACCGAAGGTCAAAAAGCCTAAAATGTAATGCAAGATCCAATCCAAGCACTTGTAGTGACAGCAGCTATTGTTGCGAGCATTTACACGCTTTATACGCTCTATAAAAATCAACCCTAACCCATAAACACCATGACCGAAAATACAGACACCACACCAGAAAACATCATTCCCATTCCTGCGGAGACCCCTACGGAGGCTCCTGTCGCCGAGGGAACCGAGAACAAGCCCCAGACGATTCAGGAGCTTGTTGCCAACATTGACATCTCTGGCGTGTCCGAGCATGATATCATCACCGACCTCATTGCTGGCATCCAGCAGCTTGCCCTGCGCGGCACTATCGACCTTGGACTGCTTGAGCGCATCAAGATCCGCGATACCGAGGCTGACGCTGCTGCCGCCGATGCAGACGCTGAAACACCAGCCGCCTAAAAATCACTCCAAAAGGCTGGATGTCATGCCTAGACATGGCATCCGGCCAGCGGGAGAGGTTTTATGCTCACCAAGTACCAACAAGGGAAAACCCAAGATCAAATGGAAGACCGAAAAGGCATTAGCCTAATCTTTTGGCTGACGGTTGCGTTTGTAATCGCAAAGCTGGCTGGCTTGATTGCTTGGTCATGGTGGTTGGTATTCTCTCCGCTTTGGATTAGCGCGGCTATTTGCATTTCTTTGCTGATCGTGCTGGCGATCATTGCAATCATCATCCCATGAAAGCTAAAAATCTATACAAGCGCGTAGCAAAGCCATTAAGCGGAGTTGAAGAGGCTACACGGCCTCGTTCACACGCTGAAGAGCCTGCTGGAGACAACGCCAAGAAGCAGAATCCGCAGCGTCTGGACATCATCCGCCGTCATATGCTCTCCAGCAGGAAATCCGATGACATTTAACCTATGGACTCGCATCGCAGAGAAGACTACAAGGTGAACGACCCTGTTAATCACCCTAGTCATTATACCTCTCACCCATCTGGGATTGAGGCGATAACGATCACAGAGCATTTCCCGTTCAATATAGGAAATGTTTTCAAGTATTGCTGGAGGGCTGGTCTAAAAAATGACAACTCCGACATTAACGACCTCAAAAAAGCATTGTGGTATCTTAACAGAGAAATCAACAGGCGTGAACGACTATCAAAATGAAAAAAGGACTCTGGTACAATATCCAAATGAAGTATAAGCGTATTAAAGAAGGATCTGGTGAGCGTATGCGAAAGGCCGGAAGCAAGGGTGCGCCTACTGCAAAAGCAATCAAGGACTCACAAAAAACCTCCAAAAAGAAATGAGCGAGAAGAAATTCAAAAAGGTTGTAACCAACCCTGATACTGGCAAGAAGAATACCATCCGCTATGGCGCAAAAGGATACACCATTGCTCCGCACACGAAGAAGGGAGATGCGTACTGCGCTCGTAGTGCAGGCCAGATGAAGGATCATCCTGCCGCCGCGCATGATCCCAACTCTCCCTTGCGTTTGAGCCGTAAGAAATGGGCTTGCATCGGAAAGCGATCAGCACGATGAAGGTTGATTTTGGCGATAAGAAAAGCCAATGGTCTGGAGGCGCAGGCAAGGGCGATTCCGAACGGCCTGTAAACCGCCAGAAGTTCCGAGAGACGCTTGACCAGATCAAATGGCAGGGAACGAACGGCAAGGTTGCGTCCAAGTCCGGCATCAAGACCACATACACCTATAAATGAGAACACTTACCCCAACACTCCAGAAGCACCTCGTCGAGATCGGCAAAAAGGGAGGGTCAGCGACTAGCGAGGCGAAAGCTCGCGCAGCAGCAAAAAATGGCAAGAAGGGCGGCAGGCCGAGAAAGGCAGTTGCCGCTGGAGCCGCATAGTAGCAGGGTTTGCGGTCGCATTGTGCGGCCACAAAAAAAGTTGAAAAAAGTTGCTCAACCCTATTGACACTTGCCTACGCTTGGGTTTATGGTTCTCTTGTTCAATCGAACATCAACCATCAATAAATCAAACTCATGAAAGACATCATCCCCAAAAATAGTTTCGTTGCTCAATTCTACTTCTACGGCGATGTAGACGCCGTTGAGAATCGCGCCTACTTCGCAGGGCCGTGGAAAGAAAAAGAAGGCTTCTATGTCGTCAGCTATCCCATCAACAAAAAAACAGGCAGAGCTTGGCAATCCTCTCGCATGGAGGTTGACGATTGCCGTGATAAAGATGAGGCAATTGACTTCATCAAGCGCATCACGGGCAATTACGAAATTACCGCTTGACCCGTAACCCAACCGCCCATAAAAATCATTCCCGTTAGTCAACCCATACACCCATACATCCAATGAATACCCGAACCTACGAATACCTCCTCTGCGTGATCGTCAGCACTCTCACGCTCGTCCTCACCGCAGTCGGAACCAGCGTCTACTGGCAGCATGAGTCGGTAGTCCATCACGCCGCTCGCTTCCAAGCGGATAGCTGGGGGCTTGTCAGCTTCCATTGGGCCGACGAGTCAGCGCAGATCGTCCTAGTCGATCCCGTCCTTGATTCACTCACCCCTCCCGTAATCAGCAAGTAACCACCAACCATACATACACCCATGAGCAACATACACACAGCAATGGTCGCCATCATGCGCGACATCACCGCCATTGGAAAGGACAGCAAGAATGCCGCCCAAGGCTTCAAGTTCCGAGGCATCGACGCAGTCTACAACGAGCTTCATAACTTGCTCGCCAAGCACGGGGTAATTACCCTGCCGCAGGCCGGAACGCCAGTTGTTGAGGAGCGCACCAACAGCAAGGGTACTACCCTTCGGTTCGTGACCATCCCGATGACCTACCAGTTCGTCGCCGAGGACGGCAGCAGCATCTCCTGCCAAGTAATTGGCGAGGGAATGGACAGCGGCGACAAGGCTACCAACAAGGCGATGGCAATCGCTCACAAGTACGCGCTTCTCCAGACCTTCCTGATCCCAACCGAGGAGCAGAAAGATCCCGACTACGAGACGCATGAGGTGGCTCCACGCCCCCCCGTGATCGCCAAGCCTGTCATTCCCAACAAGCCATCCCCTGCGGCCAAGGAGATCCCCCAGAACGCGCTGGATATGCTGTTCTCCATGATGACAACCAACAGGCTGGAAGAGGCCGATATTCTGGCATTCTGCGCGTCCAAGGGCATGAAGGCTCCAGAGTATGTCTCTGACCTGCCGGATAACGCCGTTAATCGCCTTGTCGCCATCTTTGACGAGGTTGTCGAGTTCGCCATCAACCGCTAATACCAATGATTGACACTAAAAAAATCCATTACGGCGACTTGGAGTCCGCTTTCGGAGTCGTTTATGACTTCGATGAAATTACAGGCTCCCTCGACGCGAGCGGAGCCGACACGAAGACGGCTTTCCCCAATCTGACTACGGTTGGGGGCTACCTCGACGCTAGAGGTGCCGACACCCGCACGGCCTTCCCGAAGCTCACCACCGTGGGCGGCAGTCTCTACGCGAAAGGTGCCGACACGAAGACGGCTTTCCCCAATCTGACTACGGTTGGGGGCTTTCTCGACGCGTGCGGTGCCGACACAAAGACGGCTTTCCCCAAGCTCACCACCGTGGGCGGCAGTCTCTACGCGAGCGGAGCCGACACGAAGACGGCATTCCCTAAGCTAACCACGGTTGGGGGCTACCTCTACGCGAAAGGTGCCGACACGAAGACGGCTTTCCCCAATCTGACTACGGTTGGGGGCTACCTCGACGCTAGAGGTGCCGACACGAAGACGGCTTTCCCCAAGCTCACCACCGTGGGCGGCAGTCTCGACGCTAGAGGTGCCGACACGAAGACGGCATTCCCTAAGCTAACCACGGTTGGGGGCTACCTCGACGCTAGAGGTGCCGACACAAAGACGGCTTTCCCCAAGCTGACTACGGTTGGGGGCTCCCTCTACGCTAGAGGTGCCGACACAAAGACGGCTTTCCCCAAGCTCACCACCGTGGGCGGCAGTCTCGACGCGAAAGGTTCCGATACCCCTTCCATCAAACAGAAAAAGGCCGGAACCGACGCCATCACGATCTGCCATGCCGCACTTGCCGCATCCCTGCTCATGAACGGGTTCACCATTGTGGACGGAATCCTTGCCGAGCTTGTCTCGAAAAAGGGCAACGTCTCTCGGGTTCGGATCATCGGACAAACCAAGATCAGCTACATCGTGCAGCGCGACGGGCGCACGGCTCACGGCGAGACTTTGGCACAGGCCAGAGCCGATCTCCTGCTCAAGATAGGGAAGCGGGACACGACTCCCTATGAGTCATGGACACTCGAAACCAAGGTGAGCCTTGAGGAAATGATCGTCGCGTACCGAACGATTACGGGCGCGTGTGGACAGGGTGTGTCTCACTTCCTATCTGAGAAAAATTACAGAGGGAAGCTCTCGGTTGCGTTTGTGATCGAGGAGACGAATGGACGCTATGGGCACGAGCAATTCAAGGGGTTTTTCACTAAATGACTGACGAACGCAAAGACAAGATGTCCGGCAGCGGCATGGCTGGCTATGCAGCCTGTGCCGGAAAGTTTCAGTTAGAGCAGACCTGCCCCCGTGACGAAGGCAACATCTACACCGAGATGGGCAACCGCATCCATGAGGTGCTTGCTGGCCTGAAAGAACTAGACACGCTTTCTGATGAGGAGCAGGACATCGTCCGCCGCTGCAATTACCAGTATAATGAGGTCTACGCCTCCCTGCCAGACGAGGTCGGGGAGGTAGAGGGATCCGTGCTAGAGAACCGCCTCTGGTACGGGGAGCAATGGTCTGGTCAGGTCGACCGCATTGACTTCTTCCAGCAGGGACAGGTCGCTCTGGTCGTTGACTGGAAGACTGGCCGGACACCGCAGGGCAACGCAGCCGAAAACCTCCAGCTTCGCGCTTACGCAGTTCTCGTAAAAAAGAACTACCCTGCCCTGAAGCGCATCTTCGTCGCTATTGTCCAGCCCCTCGCCGCTCCCTACACCATTGCGGAGTATGATGTGGCAGACCTAGCATCCGCCGACGAGCAGATCCAGAGCATCGTTGATGCCGCGCTGGCTCCTAATCCGCCGCGCACGCCATCGCCGGATGCCTGCAAATACTGCCGAGCCAAGTCCATCTGCCCAGAGGCGGCAGCAGAGGTTACTGCAATGGTCAAAGTGGAAAATGCAATTGTACCCACATTAACCAATGACCAGTTGGCTGATTACCTTGAAAAAGTGGAAATCCTTGAGCCTTTGTTTGAATCATTCAAGCAGGAAGCCAAGAAACGCCTTCAGGATGGTCAGGAAATAGCAGGACGCAAGATAACCGCCGGACGCACCAGCCGGAGCATCGAAGACCTACAGGGGGCGCACAGCAAGCTGGTGGCCGTCATCGGCGAGGAAGCATTCTTGTCCGCCTGCAAGGTATCCGTACCAACCTTGGAGAAATCCTACGCAGCAGCCAAGTCCCTGAAGGGCAAAGCAGCTAAAGAAGCCTTTGAAGCGGAGGTCTCTGATCTCCTTATTCAAAAACAGGGCGAGCCTGTAATGACCCGCACAAAATAAACACACCCATGCCAACCAAAAATAGAAAGCTAGTCGAGCAGGCCATCGCTTTGCTCGCAGAAACCGCCAAGCCAATCATCTTCGATGCCATCGTAGAGGCTATGGAAGACGAGCAAGCAACCGAAAACCTCCTCGCGCTTGGTCTTATTGATCAGGAAGAGGCCGGAGAAATCCTTGCTGAAGGACTCTTTGCATCGTTGCATCAGGCTTTTGACGAAGTATTTAACTTTGCAGAAGACTCGGAAGACGAGGACGAACCCAATACCGACATCAATTTCCCGTGCTGCGGGAATCATAAAAACAAGAACAACAAATAAACATGAAAGAAGAAAGCATCGTAGCTATTTATTTAGCTGCATATAACGAAATGAAGCCCGATAATTCAGAGGACTTTGAAGATGTATATCTCGAAGCAGATTTAATTATTAAAGAAATACAACCTTTGCTGGAAGCATACACCGAAGAAACCAAATAAAGCATATGGCATACGAAATCCCCGAAGGAAAAGGAACCCTGTTCCCTAACGACTTCAAGGTCAGCGATACTCACCCCGATTATCGCGGCACGATGAAGTGGAAGGGCGAAGTTATCGCAATCAGCGTCTGGAAAGGCGAAACCCAAGCTGGCGCAGAAAAGCTCTCCATCAAGTTGAGCGAGCCTCGCCAGAAGGGCGGTGACGGCTCATTCAACAAGCCGGACAATTCGCCCAAGCCTCCGCAGCGTAAGTTTGCTATGGCAGAAGATGACGATAGCATCCCTTTCTGATCTATGTCGGCGGTAGTCAGCAAAAAGGGCGTGAAGCCCAACGATAAGTTCATTTGCGATGATTGTGGAGATCCAATCACAGGTAGCCGTATCCTTGACGGGGAGATGGTCTACTATGTGAAAGAAGACCGCAGCAATCCCAATAATAACCGCTATCGTTGCGCCGATTGCGCTGATGAGATTTGGGCCAACTACTAGAAACCATGAACCCGATCTCCTTTGTCATTCCAGTCGAGCCAAAGAGCCTACAAAACTCTGGCCGGAAGGCGATGTGCATGGGAGGTCGGGTCATCTTCTACAAGGCTCCAGAGGCCAAAGACTGGATCAAGGTGGTCGGCTTCTATGCCAATCCTCATGTTCCAGCCAAGCCAATTGAAGGGCCGATCAGGATGACTCTCACATTCGTGATGAAGAGGCCAGTAGCCCTGAACGCAAAGAAATTCCCAACAGGCCGGATACCCGCTGACAAGCGTCCCGACACAGACAACCTCTGCAAATGCACGACCGATGCTTTGCTTGGGTTTTGGGTTGACGATGCACAGATCACCGAGTTGAATGCCTCCAAGTGGTACGCAGCGAAAGCTGAGACACCACGAATCGAAGTCACAATCCAACCCATAAATCCATCCCATGAAGAAAAACTACCATCAGGTAGAGCTTGAGTTTACGCCCATCCTGCCGGAGCCAAGAGAAGTAGGCATTTACGCTCGCTTCCTGAAGTTCCACGCCAACAACCCAGAGGTCTATGCCAACCTCGTCAGACTTGCTCGCGACTTTCGCAGGCAGGCTCACAACCACAACCGCAAGATGTCCATTTCTATGCTGTTTGAGGTGCTACGATGGAATTACTTCATCGAAGTAGATCAGGGCGAGGAGGAGTTTAAGCTATCGAATGATTTCCGCGCTCCCTATGCCAGACTCATCATGCAGCAGGAAAAAGACCTAACTGACGCATTCAACACCCGAACATCAGTAGTAGATTAACCCATAAATAAACATGACAACCGAAAAAGACCCGATCTGGAAGCAAGTTTGGAAGACCCATGGCATCCGTTACCTTGGCAAGGGTCAAACTGGACATATAGACCACATGGATCGTTTTGAACACACTTGGAATTTGGCATTTAAGGCCGGAGTCCGGCATTGCGAAGACATCGTTGATCGCATCGGTGCGGAAATAAAGAAAGATATTGCCGGAATGGGCGATATGATGTAGAGATTTAATAGGCCGTAGAAAGCCTATTTAACACGATGAAAAACAATTTAAGCCTCATCTCTTCCTTGAGCCGATTCATCGCGGCAATTTCTACCTTGGAGGGGATGGGGCTTGTTGTTTGTTTATGAACTATTACAAAAGACACATTGGCGATTATGCCAAGAAAGCAGGGAAGTTAACCATGCTTCAGCACGGAGCGTACACGGCCTTGATAGATGCGTGCTATGATCGTGAACGATTCCCAACTATGGATGAGGCTATAGATTGGACTTGGGCTACGACTCAAGATGAAGTTCAGGCTGTCCAATTCGTTCTATCAAAGTTCTTTATTAAGCAGGATGACGGCACATATTTCCAAGATAGAATATCAGAAGAATTGCATTCATATAAGGCGATTTCTGAAACAAATAAACGCATAGCTTTAGAGCGTGAGGCTAGGAAGAAAAGCACGAAGCGTGAACGAGTCGTGAACGAACCTCCACCTAACCATAAACCAATAACCAATAACCATAAACCATCTATAGATAATAAAGAAGTCGCTGACGCTCCCGTTGTTACTCCAGAGGCATTAGACACGCTTGAATTTGCTACTGCATGGCAGGAATACATTTCCTACCGATCACTTAACAAACTAAAGAGCCTAAAGCGTCCTAGCATCCAACGCATTTTTGATAACATGGCAAAGTGGGGACACGATGCAGCAATCCAATCCATCCACAACACAATCCAAAACGGATGGCAGGGCATCTTTGAACCTAAAACACAATTTACAACCCAACCGAAACATGACCACAGAGCAGAAAAACGCGCCAGAGAGTTTCCTGAACAGATCGTTGTTCCACTTATCTGAAGAGGAAATGGAGTCACGCCGACTAAAGGCTGACGAGGAGCAACGCAAGGAAAACGAACGAAAGGCACAGAACAACCTGTCCACATTCGGCATACCCAAGCGTCACCTCCACTCCATCACGCCATCCGGCGAAGGTTGGCTGAAAGTCGAAACGCGATTAAAGGCCCGTATTGGCTCTGGATTCATCATTGCGCTATGTGGGGGCCGTGGGACTGGAAAAACGCAACTGGCGGCCTTCTGTGCGCGAGAAGTGGCCCTCCTGAACAAGAAGGCATGGTACAAAACTGCAATGGGCTTCTTTTTGGACATCAAGGAGAGCTTTGACGGCAAAAGATCCGAGAAGGAAGTCATCGACCGCTATTGCTCGCCATCCTTGCTTATCCTTGACGAAATGCAGGAGCGTGGGGAGACTCCTTGGGAAGACC
>Ga0208380_1000116_pt1 | contig 23423 bp, 12 predicted proteins | sample CryBogCBE27Jun07_FD_184570 | JGI IMG/M metagenome (GOLD analysis project Ga0208380, IMG submission 184570) | Freshwater microbial communities from Crystal Bog, Wisconsin, USA - CBE27Jun07 (SPAdes) | ecosystem: Environmental > Aquatic > Freshwater > Lake | place: Crystal Bog, Wisconsin, USA... | reverse complement strand
TAATTGCATTTAATGTTCCAGTAATATTGCCATATCCTGAAAGAGTAATTTGAGATACACTTACTAACCATGTAGTTCCTGCTCCAGATGTACCTACAGCATATCCTGATAAAGGAGCTACAATATAAGTTCCAGCAACAACGCCAGTTCCACTTAGTACATATCCTACACCAATAGAACCCGCACTAACAGTTGTTACTGTTAAGGTAGTTCCACTAATAGAACCGGTCATTGTAAATGTATTATTAAATGTAGAAGTAGCTGTAATTACAGGAGCATTACCTGATAAATTAGTATAGGTAGTATATTGACTTAGAGGACCAGACCCAGTAAATGTTCCAACTGTTCCAGTTGTGCTCACTACCGTTGTAGATGGCACTGCATTTCCTAAAGGATTGTTTACAGTTAATATACCGTGAGCTGAATCGGTAATTGAACTTATAAAAGTTCCAAGTTGAATTGGAATATTAGATGCTTGTGTTAAAGAAAGTGTAGATGTTAATCCATCTGGATTTGCAGTAATTGTGCCTGTAGCAGTTAACGCAGTTACGGTGACGTAACCACTTACCTGCGAACCAGATTGTTGATTTAAATTATATTTTTTACCAACTACAGTAATGTTAGACACAGATTGAGTATTATTTACAATCCAAGTGCCTGCTTGCTCATCAACAATATATGTGTTAGCACTTATTCCTGCTCCAGTGATTACCATTCCAATAGCAAGATTTCCTGAAGCGGCAGATGTTTGGGCTCCCACGCTTAAATTAAATCCTGATATAGAAACATTAGTAACTGTAACTGTGTCTACATTAGATATTATTAGTCCCGAATTAATACCAGTTCCTGACAATAACATACCGCTTGTAAGTGTTCCAGTAACACTAGAAGTAGGAATAAAAATATTATTTTTAATTAATCCAGACGTAGTTACTGCAACATTAGGAGAATAACCAACTGGTACATTAGTACTGGTTGTATATCCAGTACCACCAGATACAATATTTGCATTTAATACTGCACCAATACCAATTGGATTAACAACTGTTACTATATCGCCTGATTGATATCCCGTTCCTGCTGTTTGTATTAACGCACTAGTAACAGTACCGTTAATATCAGAACCTAAATTAACAGTCAATCCTGATCCAGAACCTTTTACTGTAGAAATGTTTCCTAGTTGGTTATTAAATATGTTGTTTACTGCTGTTCTAAATCCGTAGCCTGGATCAATAATTGATAGTCCAAATTTAGATTGATTCGTAACACTACTAGGATCTGTAATTGTATTAGATACTGAATATACTCCGTTTGCTAGAGTATAAACAATTACTTTTCCAGAGCTTGGACTTGATATTGCAAACTGAGTTGCATCATCTGAAATAGACATCGATTTACCAAAATTATTTGAATAGATCGTATCAGTAAGCGGTGTTGTATTTAAAACCCAGTTACTATTAGTTAAATTAATTTTATAAACTCGTGTACTACCATCTGGTGCTGTAGCGGAAGCTAGTATAAGGTTATTACTTACAGCTAATGTTGCGCCAAATCTTTCATAAGCATAATTATTGCCTGTAACTAGTGTAGTTAATAATTTATAATTTCCAAAAATATCTGAAGAATAAATGCTTACAGCACCTACCGCAGGATTAACAGACGTAGTTCCGCCGCTTTGACAAATTGTATTTCCAGTGTTTGGATCTATTGCAGTGGTCACAAATCCTGCGTTAGGACTAGCTACCACTAAAACAGAACCGTCTGGGGACATACCTAATGTTTCTCCGAATACACTAGATGGATTTGGATTCTGATTTAGTAAACTAAACTGAGCAATGAACGGTTGAGAAATTACTTGATTTAATAACCAAGGATTTGTTCCTCCAGTCTTAACATAACTAGACACATGTCCTTTAGCAGTATATACAACTGCTAAATTTCCTTTTCTATTAATTGTCAATACTAAACCAAATGATGACAGTGTATCAGGAGTAATAATTCTTATAGCTAAAGAATTTTGTCCAAGTGTACTAATTACAGTTCCTGCAGAATTATAACTTAATAGTTGAACTGGACTATCAAATGTTGCACCTGAAATATGCCACTGATTAGTATAATAAAATAAATTATTATATTTTATAATTGTACCAAGTTTGTAAGTTGTATTGGCTTGCCAGTTTTTTGCATCTTTAAATTCACTTATTGCATTATCTTCATTAATAATTTCATTTTTTTGATAAGCAGGAGATAGTTTCCAAGATGCCCATGTTCCGTCACCACTATCGTCTGTCCAAATTTTATCTCCATCTTTAGTATAAGATTTTATTAAATCATTAGCGTTGTCAATACTAGATGTACGTGCAGGCAATAGTAAGAAAATAATAATTTTAGATTGATCTATAAACGGATTTGGTATGCTAACTGAAGTTGGTACAGTTATTGTAATATTATTTCCAGATACATTTAGAACTTTATAAAAACCTGCAAATGATACTTGCGCTATACCAATATAGTCTCCTACGTTGATATTAACAGGTGAATAACCTAAAACTATTGTAACAGAAGTAGGTGCAGATTGCGTTACATTTGTTACCGATAATTCACTATTAGTAAATCTGTAAATGTTCCAAGAATTATTATAGAATGGGATCCAAACAAATGTTCCGTCTTTAAAATTATGAATAGGTTGATTAACAATATTATCAATTGTTGATAGTTCTACAATGTCAGTATCACTATGTACATAACCGCCTGAGCGTAAAAACGGTGTAGTGTTACTGCTTGTTGGAAACGGATTTGAATCGTAACCGACTGGTGCTAAGTATAACTGATTTGGTAAAACTTCTACGTTGAAACTAGTTATTGCATCTTGGCTAGGCGTTTGTACTAAATGATATCCTTGTGGATTTTGTATCGAATTAGTTTCGTCAATTAAAAATTCTATAGATTCAAAAGCTGAACTGGCGCCATACTGTCCAACTCGGATAGCCCATTCTTCGTAGAAAGATAAACTTTCTTTGTTGTCAGCACTTAACACATCGAATAGTTTGTTAAGACTATTCTGAGTTCCTTTTTCTTTAATAAATCCTTGATAAAACTGGAATTCACTAACTTTATCTTGAATAATGTTGTCAAGATATTGTCTATCCTGATAACCTATTAAGTGTTGTGCAATTTTTTGCTGGCCAGTATCAAAATTATCGTTATCTAAATTGTAAAAATCTGTAAACTGTCCAGCTTTATAACCCCAGTTAGGAATTAGTTGTTGAACAGGTTTAGAAATTTGTGTCCACATATTAGAGTCAAATGCGGCGCTTCCTGCAATAAATTGTTTAGCACTGTAATAATTACTTTGATACTGTACAATGTCTGCTAGTGCATAATCTGTGTACTGTTGCCATTGATTAATTTCTGCTCTATCAAAAATAAAACCTGGAATTTCAAATCCGCCGAACCATTGGCTAGCAACAAATCCGCTTATTTTTATTTTTTCTTGTCTGTAACCGCTAGTTGGACTATAAATTACGTCATTGAACATTGTAGTATTGTTTAAAACAATAACTTGTTCTTTTTGTACTAGATAAAAACTTGCATTATAAATTGTATTATTATCACGAGGAATATAGCTAACTGTATTACCTTGTCGTATGCTGTCAAGGTCCATAGGTTGCAAACTAGTTCCATCTACCTTAAAAATTTCATAAGGATTAAATGGATTGTTTATATCATCAACAACAGAAAGATTACAAGTAAATGTTAATTTATTTGCCGCTGGGCTTAGACTAATAACTGCATTGCCTGTTGAATTAATATCTGTTATTTTTTTATAATCGCCGGCAATAAAAATTGCACTTGTTGGTTGTAACTCTATAGCTTTGTAATATTCGCCATTATATTTTACTATTGTTCCTGCTGGAATTGATTTGTTAGGTGTCCAATCGATATATGAAGGAGCACCCGACCAATTTTGTGTGGTCCAGAACATAAATTCTTTTGCACTAGTTTCCCAATTAGAAACTGCACCTAGATTAGTATTAAACTCATCAAAGACAAATCCTTGATCTTTTAAATATTCACCATATCCAGTCAAGAAATCTACTACAGATTGTATAGTTGCTAGGACTGTGCCGTAAGGAATCGTAAGGACTGTTTGTCTATCCCATATATTTCTAAAACTTGCATTAACACCACCAGAGATTGGTAGACTAGATAGTTTTTGATATGACGATGCTGAAAACGTATCGCCTGATTGTGTATTTGCAAGTGTTTTATAGTAGATTCCGTTGTATAAAACAATCTGTCCTACACTATAAACTTGATTAGATGCCCATGTTACATAAGGACTACTAATACCACCAATGTTAATTGTGCCAGAGCTTTGTTGCCAAGGATAGTAACTAAAGAAAGGCTGAGTCAAACTGTAACCTTTAATTTCATATCCTGTATCAACTTTAGTAACAATTACTCCACTATAAGATATTTTTTGTATAGGATTTGAACTATTATAAACAATAGAAAAATCTTCAGGAGGCACAAATAAACTTCCAGTGGCTGCAGGATTTTTGCTATCTAATAATAAATTAAAATTGTCTTTAGTTGTAAACGAACCTAATCTGTAACTCAATTGTACATTTAAATTAGACAAGTTATATTGATATTGATTATAAAAACTTAAATTATCGTGAACAAGTTCATCTACAAGATAATTAATGATACCGCTAGTTTGTACTCTAGTTGTACTTGAATAAATGCTAGGTACTACTATACTTGCAGGACTAGTACGTAACATAGTACTAGTATTAACTAGTTGACCTGCAATATTTCTAATTACTCTAGAACGGTCCAGACTAACTCCAAATGTAGCCGCTGGTTTTAAAACCATAAATGTACTCAATACACTAAATGGGTAGTAACTGCTTTTGCGCCACGCGGCTTCTGCTGGGCTTACATCTCCAAAGACATAATTTAATTCAACATCTGCTGTAACCGTTCCTAATGCTGTGTTAGAAACTATCGGATTAACAACATTGCCAGATTCATCAACTGGCAAATGATCTAGTAAGAATGGTTTAGCATAGGATGCAGAATATTGTACAGGCTGTCCTGGAGCACGAATAGCGCCAAGACTAATATCTGTCCACATGACTAAATTATTACTTGTGTATGGTGCTGGGCCGTAGAGCTTGACCCACCAGCTTGGCTGTTCGCTGAACCCTAACATTTCCCATGGAAATAAATTAGGACGATCTGTGTCATACATCCAACGATAAATTCCTCTCCAGAATCCAGGAACGCTTAATCCGTTTGGAGCACTGTGACCTCTATAATTATAAGTGAAAGCATTAGATAAATCAAAAGCAAGAGGTTTTGTAAAATCTTCTCCTATTAAATTTATCCAGTTGTAAAATGACGGTGCTAGTGCTTGATTAAATTCGTCTAGTGAATAATCTGTAGTTCTTGAATATCCTGGAATCATACTAGTAATATCAAATATTGTAGGATCGTATGATACTTTTATATTATTATAAATTCTAGTTTCTAATTCTAAAATCAATGCATCTCTATAATCATTATGGGCTAGTGTCAGACTGCCGTCGTGCCCTTGGATCATTTTTGCAGGAGTTAAAAATGTGTTATCTGTAAAAATTTGCGGAGTATATTTTGGCCACAAGCCTAATTTTGTAGGAGTAGCAGGAATATAACATCCGTCTGTGCTATCATATTCAAATATTGTAATTGTTTGTCCGTTAGACAATGTTGATGTAATGTTTACATATCCATCAGTTGTAAATGTATAATCTCTGCCGTACAACAGTTGAGTTTGTCCAATATAAACACTTACCGCTTGATTTGATAATACTGTATTATCAAAAACATTAGTCAAAGGATATGTTGTAATTCTGTAGTCAACAACAGTATAGTTGCTGATTTTTTTAGCTCCAAATGGAACCATGTCGCTAAAATAATAAGGCGTTAGTTTAGATTTATTAACTGTTAATTTTTTTAAAATTAAATCTACTTGTGTAACTGGATCTGCATCAACGCCTAGTTTCTCTGCTATGGCCATAAAGTTACGTTTAAATTTGCCGTAATCATTTCTTGCTTTTTCTAAAGCCTTAATAATGTTATTATCTTCAGAAGTGATATGATATAAACTTAAACTTGCAGGACTGCTGTGTTGAACAAATTTAGTTCCATATGCTGTTATATTACCTAGATCTCTTAGATTGTTATCTCCTGGGAATATTCCAGAAAATGTTGACTGTAAATTATCAATGATGCTGTTAACGTGATCACTAACTTCACCCAAAGTAAAATATTGCATGTCAGCATTTAATGGATTATTTTGTAAATTGATAGGAATTTCGTAATAACCATTTTTGTTTATAGGCTGGCTTGCAAAAGATTTAATTGTTAAAACATCATCCTTAGTAATAGATGTATTAAGTTTAATGACTTTATAAGTTGAGGCATCAACAATGTTCCAATTAGATTTGTCTAATCTAATTCCGTTTACATATACTCTAACTTCTAAATCTACTAGATTAGTTTTATTGTCATAAATGTCTAATGGAAAATTATTAGTTAGGTTAGAATTTTTATAAATTCTAACAGCTGGTTGATAGCGTGTTGCTTGACTAGTTGACCAACCATTTACATATTGTATAACAGTTGCAGTATAATCTAACTTTTCTAAAAATCCTACATTACATTGTTGAGAAACTAATACGTTTGATTTTTTATAATTAAAAGAATCGGTCAATAAATTAAATTCAAATTTGATGTCGCCAACATTATTAATATTCTGATAAGCTAGGGGAAAACCCAATACCATATCATTAGATCCGGTACCAAGAGCATATGAAAATAATTTTGTACCAGCAAAAGTACTACCTGCATAACTTGAGAAACTAACTTTGTTGTTGTCTACTAGATCAAATAATGGGGCTTGATTAACAGAATTTTTCTGTTGGCCGTAGATCCATGTTGTTCCGTTGAACCAGAACATATAACCCTGGAAAGTTTTACCTTGTCGTACTAATACAGTATTGTTTAATACTGGAGTAGATACTGGTTCTAAATGTATTTGTGGAACACCAATACCGTTATTTTCAATATTAATAAAATGTACAGAGTATACATTATTTGCAATCAGCGGATCTTGATCGGCAGTAAAAATAATTTTCATACCTTCTGCTAATTGTACGCCGTCAACATTATAGCCTGGTTTGCCTTCGATAGTACTAAACGCATCGATCGTATAATTGTCTACAATATCTACGTCTGCTGTAGCATGATTACCAAAGTTAAATAAACGTAAATCTGCTTCAAATTCAATGATAGGACGTAGTGCTCTAGCAGTTTGATCTACATTTACAGTTGATCCATTAATTTTTGCACTAGCACTGATAACGTCAATATGGAACCAACGGTTGTAGCGACTCCAAGCATTGTGATCCTGGCTTCCTCTATTGATTACAATATAATCCTTGCTAGAGGCATAGGTACTTGCTTCATCAAATGGCAGTTGATCGAACGGAGTGTTATCAAATTCTACTGATTGTATTGTAGTAAAAGGTCCTATAACTTCTAATACAGAAGCTGGGATTAATTTAATTGCAGTTCCAACACCTTCAACATAGTATTCTCCGGTAGCATAAGACTCTGGTGTAACGTTTCCACCAAAAGAAATTTTCATGCCGTTACTGATTGGCGTGCCATTGAACGAATAAGTCTTTTTACCTAAGAAATCATTCTGGATATCAATCTGACTATTTTCGTCAATATTAAAAATTTGAAATAGGCCGCCTAAGTTAGGATCATTTTCACTAACATAATATAAAATATCAGGAGCATCTGCAGGCACAGTAAATGTAATAGTTCCTGAAGTAACTCCAAAATTATCAATAGATTTTGCTGTATCAATATAACGAGATTGTGTTCCAGTCTTTCTATCTGTCTTAATACTAAATGGTTCTCCTACACTTGTAATATTAAAATGATAAGTTTGACCTCTGTATAATTTTAACGTAGGATTTGATACTAGACCATTAGGAGTGAAAACATACTGTTTAGTTCCTAATGTTGAATTAATATCAACTGTGTATGTGCTGGTAACATTTAATGACTGACCAAAAATTCTAATTGTTTCTGGACCGTAAGGTAACCAGTAGTACTGTTGAAAATTTACAAATTTGTCCCAGTCAATGTGCGGATTCCAAGAATAAAATTCTTGTTTATTAATTCTTTCATGGTTGGCAGTGTTACCGCCAAAAACATTTAATTGATTAATATAATCAATATAATCTTTAAAGAATGTGGTATTGCCTTGTTTATCGTTAATTAACAAAGCAGGTTCTAATTGATAATTCTGTCTAACCTGGTTGGCAGCATTAACAAATACATCTGTACCTTTAGAAGATTTAGCATTTTCACGGCCAATATAACCAGTGACTTTTCTAGTAGTTCCTTTTTGAACTAGCTGGTCAATCGTAGACTGAATAAATTTTATATTATCAGGTGACTGATAAAATTTAGGAATTAAGTCTACTGCGGTTTGTGAAGTTGATCCGTTTGGATTAATATTATCAGACATTAGTTAGTTGATCCGTAAGCTGAACTGGTTAGTGCTTGGCTATTTAAAACGTTTGTGGTAACGCTTACATTGCCTAAACTGTTAATTGTGGTTGGAGTAATTGCAGTAACAATATCAATGTTATCCACCGTTGCTCCGCTGATGAACAATTCATCGGGGCCTGCTGTAATTTCAAACAACCCACCAAACGATAAAGTATTACCAGTTGGAACTATTACAAAATTTGTAATGTTTGGTGTTAGTTGGTTCATAATATATGTCGCCATTTCTGAGAAATAGAACGTATCGCCAAAATCAAAATTACCTAATTTAAAGAAATTATTAATTGCCGCAAGTATTTGTGTTTTAACATCATTGTGACTAATAACGACTGTAGGATTTATAATAACTTTAAATTGTGCTCTATACTGCGCATCGGCCGCGGCGCCAAATAAAACTTTATATTTTACAGGATGATAAATTATCTCATCGCTGATTGATTTTATTAAATTTAATTTAGGTGCAATACTATTATATAACTCGTTACTACTAGGAGGTAATGGTTCTGTGTTTGTAACTCCAGATAACCATTGTCTATAATCAGTATCATATGCAACAGTTAAAACAAATACATCAATAATATTACTTACACCTGGATCTATTCTACTTTGATCATCTGCGCTATGAGTGTATTGAAATTTTAATTTGTCTCTTCCAACAAATACTTTGTAGTCTAACGAAGGAACTAACGTACTTGTTGCAAGATTTAATTGTTGTACAGTATCAGAATCAACTAGATAAAAATATTGTCCGTCTTTATAGTTAGAATAGGAACCTATTGCATTTTGATTAGCTACAATGTTAACTATACCAGATGTATTATCTACATATTTGTAATCTTGCTGACCTTGTTCTACAGTATACAGCCCTAATACAACATAGCCTGGAACTGATGTATTAGAATTTAACACAATATTATTAAACGCATCTGGATCTTGAACAATGTTAGATCCGGTTTTATCGCCAAACGTAATAACAATTTTTTTAGTATCGATATAACCGTCCATACCAACAAATGTAGATACAATTTTAAATTCTTGATCAAATGTGAACGGATAAGTTGATCCTGGTTGTGTATTAATACTAAGAACTTTTACTTTATCGCTTACTACTTGATCGAGTGTAGTATCAAAAATACGTTGAGTTGAATCAAAATAGAAACGTAATTGCGCATCACTTTCAAATATGTATTGCAATTTACGAGTAGTTACTGTATAGGTAACAGTGTCTGTAACAAATAATAATAACCAACTAGAATCTAATTTTAAATTTGTTTGATCGCCTTGATGATTTAAACTAAAATTATCTGTAGGATCTAAATTTGACTGGAATATAATTTGCCAGCTTTGTGTCACTAGGTCGTATCTTAGGCCAAAAGGATTATTATTACTAACCAAATCGATCATAGTAGATACTACGCTAGGTGTAAATGCTGTATTCCATGCAGGAATAATTTGTGCAATTATTGCTTTTGAAGGAATAATATCATTTAATTTAATTGGACCAAGGCCAGTAGCTAATAATCCAGTACCGCTTGCAGTACCGTCGCCAGTAATTTGAACTACTTCTGTCCAGATATATGTACTAGTATTAGAAGTGCTAGGAGTTCCTGTCACTAGTTTATTATTATTGTTTCGATCAAAATAACTTCCGGCTGGTGCAGTAAATTTAACTAATGCTCCAACTGTTAAAAATTGTAAGTCAGTACTAGTGGTAGGACCAACAACGTATGGTTTACCATCTGCCGCGCCACCCGCATAACCAGTAGAATAATTATTATCAGATGTTTGATTAAACCATAATGTATTCAAACTAGCAGTATTAACACCATTAAATTTACTGTAATAGAAATTACGCAGATTAGGATCTTCTAATATGGTAGTTATAGAATTATAAATTATATTTTCTATTTGTGTTCTACTAGCATAAGTGAAAGTAAAAGTTGTTGTAAAATCTTCTTGATAAATTATACCGTCATCAGCAAATAAATTTGTACTACTATATTTGCCAGTTGGATCAACTAGATCAAAATATCTACTAATACCGCTACTTGAACGATTTACAGCTTTTACTTTAGCAACTTCTTGTGTTACGGCCAAAGGACTTATATTGTAATCTTCACCAGTTATCATACGATTCTGTGTATAATAAGATGCTGGCGCATTTGCTTTAACTGTATCATTAGTTTCAGATGCAGTTGCATTAGCAACACTACTTTGTAGTGCTAGTGTGATAGATAAAGTTTCAGCTTGATTAGACTGACTAATATAAGGAATACTTAATGTTACGCCTCTAATATCTTGAGGATTAATTGTATAACTTTGTCCGTTACTAATTCTATAATAGACTCTAAAAGAACCTAAAGGCAATGTACCAAATGTACCGTCACTAAAGTTTATACTAATTTGATCACTAGCTTTTGTTGTAACACTATAGATATTTTTTATCGACTTGTTAAGACTATTATAGATAACATTATTACCAGTCAATGTTGGAACTTGTGTCCACAAAGTTGATTCAAGACCTTTAGTGTCTAATTGATACAACCATACATCAGTATTATTAATATTTGTACTGGCAAAATCTACACTTTGATTTGTAGTAGGTTGTGTGATTGTAAAAGTACCTTGGTTTAATGTACCTTGAGTAAAATTAAAAAAGAATCCAGTATTAGCACTACCATTACCTTGTCCATCGCTTTGATAAACACATGCCATGCTGTTTGCAATCTTAGGAGCTTCTTCGTAGATATAAGATTCTCCACTAAACGTTGTACTAGTAACTTCAAAATCCATGCTAGTTCCGTTGACAGTTTTACTAAATGTATAAGCTGGAACATTATTGTTATTAGCATTAAATCTATATTGTTCTGTTTGAATTCCGTTAATTGTTGCACTATCGCTAGGATTGCCAAACTGTTGAGTACTATTAAAAGCGGCATTTAGTACTGCAATAAACTGATCGTGCCAGTTACTATTTGTAGTATCATTCCAAGTTATAACTTGATTAGACAAGTTCTTACCGTTACTATCAATAACAGTTTCAGTAGTTGAAATATTAGTAAACTTTAATAATCCTTTACCAGCAATATTACGCTTGGCATTATATCCTAGCATACGAGCTAGTCGTAATACACTGTCTCTGCGATCTGCTAATTCTAAAAAGTTTTCACGAGCATTTAAATCAACGCGGAAAGCTATGCTTTGACCTACATAAGCAATGAGGTCGATAAGGGCCAAATACTCACTTGACTCAATGTAATCGTTGAAATCTTCTGGGAAATTCTGACGAATATAGTCAATCATTGTACGACGTAGATTTTCAAAGTCGTAACTTTGGAAGTCTGCGTTGCGGAAAGACTGGTAAACCTTAGTCCAATCTTGGTTAATTAACAGTCTATTTTGTCTATCTGTTGCGCTCATGATTTATCCTATTATTCATATTTATTACTTTTTATTATGTACGCATTTAATTCAGCGGAAGCGCATTAGATGTAATATGGTTGTCTTGGTCAAATTTTAACTGCATACTTTGACTTATATTATAGGGCAAAAATGTAAGTGTACATTCTATTTGTATGCCGCTTTCGTAGGTAGTTACTATAACGTTTTTAGCAACTAAACGAGGATCACTATTGATAATTTCGTTAACGTTTGCTACAATATTGTTTTTAAGATCCTCAGTCATAGGCTCAAACAGATTATCCCAGATAATAGTTCCCCATTCTGGATTCATTAATCTTTCGCCTTTACGGATATGAAAGTAGTTTAATAAATCTTGTTTGATCAATTCAAAATCATAAAGTGTAAAATTTTCACTAGTAGTGTTAATTGAGCTAAAACCTCTATAGGCCTTTGGCAATGGAGTTTGAGTTTTTTTACTAGCAGGAATTACAATTTTATCGTAAAGTGTTGTATTTTTAGCCATTATGATCTTCCTTGTCTAAATGTATCGCTTGGTGCAGTATAGTTTTCATAAAAATCTGGTGTTTTAAATGCAACCGTTATTGAATTAACTATGTCAGTATTAGTTGGTATAAACTGTTGAGGATCAAGATTTTCATGATGCTCCCAAGGTTCAACAGTTGGAATTCTACGTAGTATAGATGTTCTTTTTGCGCCAGTGGCGTTTCTATCAGGCAACATATTTGTAGCTAATGTAGTTGCAGAAGATGCAGAAGAAGCTGTAACAGATGTACTGTTCATGTAAATTTTGCCGGCGGCATTTTCTGCATGATGGCCAGCACTCTTAATATCGGTGTTGCCTTTTGCTGTTAGAACATTATTACCAGTTGTGTTTACATTTAAATTGCCAGTAGTAGTAATGTATCCGTCCTTGCCAACGACTAGTTCAAGATTATCTAAAGTTTCTGCATGAAATTTTACAGATTTCATATTAATATTTCTACCAGCTTCAAAATTAATATCTCTATCTGCTGTGATGTTTAAATCATTTTCAGTGTGAATGCTAATACTGTCGGCAGAGTAGATATCAATTTTGCCGTTGCTGGTTAACTCTATCCATGCTGTGCCTCTAGCATTACCTATATAGATTAAATCTTCACTGTTGTGTAATAGTATCTGATGTCCAGTTCTTGTTCTTAAACGTATTAATTCGTTGTGAGGTATTGTTACATCACCTGTAGGAGGAGTATCTTTGACAAGTGGATTGTATATAGGAGGACTATTACTAGCTGGTGCGTTACGAATAAATTTTTCGTCACCGTCATCCATAACAAATGTGCTACCGCCTAACTTACTATGTGCCGCTTTTTTAAGACCTCCAGTACTGTCAGATGATCCTATTTCACCAACAGGACCTTTTTTATCTACTGGGCCTGGCGTACTAACACCCCACACTTTGCTAGGGCTTTCTCTTCTAGCACTACTTGTGGTAATTCCTCTGATGTCATCATTAATAAGACCTTGATTTTTTAAAGCATTAAAAATATAAGGATGTACTGGTTTAACTGCATTGCTGACCATGTCTCCAGCTTTAGTGTTTAATTTTGAATTGTATTCAGCAACAGGTACTCGTGCTGTGTTTAAATAATCTGTATTCAAATTAGTAGCGGCAATACCTGGAACCATAAAATTTTTGTAAGTATCAGGTACACATCCAAACCAGTAACCTTTATTGGCCATCCCTTCTACAAACATGACAATTACTTGTGTTCCAATGTCAGGTGTTGGAACCCACATGCCGTAGCTTTTTTGTGTGTCATCATAGGCAGATTTTCCATCTGCATTAAGTCCGAGATAGCCTGCACTTGTACTGCCAAAGAAAGGACTCATGTAACTGGCCCATGCTAGCTCACCTTCAACTGTTTTACCGCTTGAACCAACGTGCATAATTTGCACACGTATTTTTCCCATATACTGCGGGTCTACTGTTTGTATTACTTTGGCTAGATAAGGGCCAGGATGACCGTCTTGTAATTCGTGCGCAGGCTCGCGGCGATCAATAGGATTATTAAAGTTTGGTCTTGACATTAAGCTTCACCCCATCCGTTATTGCCTACGGGTTGGCCGGTAGCATCCACCGGAACAGCCGCTTGTGTTTTTGATGTGTTGTATACCACTTCACTAGTTTCGTAAGGATATATTGGCCTTTTATTAGCCCAAATAGTTTGATAAAATTCTCCGTTACGAAAAATATTATGAACTTCTTTAACTTTATACAAACCACTCCATTGTAGTAATGCCTTACTTCCGTTTAAATTATATAAACCTGTGGAAGAATTTATATCTGATGGTGTTTTAAATCTAACAATCATGTCAACTTCACCGTTATGGATATTAGCACTAAGGTCTGAGTTTACATTCATATTTTCTGTTTCTTTAGCCCTATAGTTTCCGGTACCGCTACTGGCCATCCAATACGGATCTCCAACAATATCCATTTGTAATTCTGCAATGTCTTTTCCGTACATCATTGCATCAAAGAAATATCTTGCGGCACGATGTTGTTCTGATTCTTCACCGGCACTTCCTTTTTTATCTGTATTAGATCTAGTTCCCATAAAGGACATCAAATAATCCCATCCTTTTGCAGGATTATTATTAGTGCTACCGCCTTGGAAAACGATATCGGTTCCTTTAGTATCCAACGCAGAATTTTGTTGGCCAGATAAAGTGCTGAGAGAACTACGATTATTATCTTGTGGTAAAATTGCTTTAAAATTTGAATTAATTTTAAGATCTAATTTTTTAATTTGTGTATTTTTACCAGTATAGATATAGTCATATGCTTTTGCACATTGATTTAATAATGCTTGATATTTTGTATTATCTACTTTAAGGCCAGGAACAGGTTGTGCAGATGAATGCACACTATATGGTACTACACTATAGACAAATAATCTAGGAGGTTGTCCTGTATATTTTGCATTTGTAGGATTTTTAATAGTATATACACTTGGGATAATAGCCCACATATCTCGCATACCAAATTGATCTGTTGGTTGAGACAATACATTTTTTGCATAATCGCTGTTCAATAACACTTGATTAATAGCATTAATTATTGTTGAATTTTGCGAAATTTGAAAAGTACTGGCGTTGGGATCAATAGAAATTTTTGATTGATCCCACGAATAGTTTTTTTCATCGTAGATGCTAGAACCTGGACTATCTGGTACTCCTTCTCTGGCAGGATTATAACCTAAATTTGCTAAGCCTAGTTTATTAACTGCACTAGTTTGATATAAATTTTTTGCACCGTCAGTAGATCTCGCAACTCCAGCAAGATCATATAACGTACTAGTGCCAGTTGATGAAGATGCCGCACCATTATTTTCATAATACGTAGTGGTAGTAGCAGAAGATTTTGTTTCAGTATTGCCTGTTCCGCTACTGGCGCTTGATTTTTCAGATGAAATATCTGTTGGAAATACAATAACAATTTCATCTGCTACTGGAATATTATTATCAGTTGCAATATTTCTCAGACGTTGATTATATACAGCAGACAAACTTTTAGGACCTGTTTGTAACACTTCAGCTACAGTTGATCCATAAAAAGATATTTCTGAAGTTAATTTAATTGTTGAATGATGTAATGCGCTTTCACTAAGTGCTTTTGCTTTAATAATATATTTTGTTCCGCCTTCATTTATTTCTAATGCAATATCAGACAATTGTAAAGTATAATATTTTGTAGTTTTAGGAATAGAAGAATACGACCCTAATTGATCTTCGCCCATAAACTGTATTGCGAGACACCAGTGTGCTTGCATATGAGTATCCCATCCAGCTTTTTTAGCAGCCTGAGTTAGAGCTAACATAAATGTTCCCATGCTATAAGGTTCAGTTACAATTAAATCTAATTCGTATGCATGGCTGTTTCCTGTTTTAGGTTCAAATGCATATTTTGTTTTTATCACAACATCGTCTAGATAAAATTCAAATTTTCCAAGATCGGTATTGATACGATTGTCTGGATATCCGCTGCCGCTTCTTAATACTATAGGAAATTTACCAAACCCTTTCATATAAGTGTCGTCTGGATTATTTGATCCGTCAGCTGTTACTGCAAACAACGTAAAAATATAATTGTAACTAGCATACTTGTCAAAAGGATTAGGCAACGGTAATTTTTGACCTGTTGGATTAATAATTTTATTAAATGCATTAGATATACTTTTGCCGATGGCTGATAATCCTGAAGCCGCAGAAGTGTTTACTGCCACTGCCGCAACTGGCGGCACTACAGGACTTACTGGTCGGTCAATTGATTCAATATTGCCGGCCGACGTATTAGCAATTTGAATTCCGGTTTCTGCCATTTTATAGTCCTAAAGATTCTAATAAAGTGCTGTTTTTAGGAACATAAATTTGTACACCTGGTACAAAATCTAAAATTGGATCTTCCAATACATCCATATTACGCTGAATAAAAACCCACCACAAGTCAGCGCGACCGTATAAGTCATATGCTAACAAATCTGGTCGCATATTGTATTGTGCCTGAATGGTGTAGAGAAAATCGTCTGAGGCTGCGGCCACTGGACGTATTTGTAAAATTCCAAGATAATTTTGTATAGTAGGCGTATGGGCCCAAGGACTATAGTCACTGTAATTTGCTGGCATATTAAATGTATCCTGTTGCGCCGTTCATGTAGCCGCCAATCACAAATTGATCTAAGCTGAATTTTCTTACACTTGTTCTGCTGTAAGCTGGCTTTAGTGTAACTGTAAATTGACTCTTAGTAGGTACATGTGTCACTCCGCCGCTTGTACTTCCACCAACTCCAAATGTTCCAAGTAATCCTGCAATTTGTCCTACTCCACCAAATATTTCTTGTAGTCCATCGCTGGCGCCAAATGTACTTGCTAGGCCACCGAGTGCATCTGCGGCTCCTGCAATCTGTCCTGCGGCACTACCTACTACATTACAACTAATATAGTCAACATCGTTTGGTAATTGTATTGTTAGTCCAGTAATAACCACTGGGACATCTTTAAACACATAATTTCCGTAGGCATTTAATTTTACAATAGGAGGAGGATTGCCAGACTTTGGATCATTTCCCATGAACATTTTGGATGCTGATCTTAAATAGTGTATCGCCGCTATCCAGTACAATGCCTGTGTAGGATCTTCACAATACATAGGAGCAGTGATTTGAATTGTACCAGGATCACTATTTTTATACGCTTGAAAATTGTAATTGTTATGTACTGTTGATACCGGTGTATACGTAGTGGCCTGTGTTATGCTAATCTGAGGAGTATATGGAAATATTAATCCTCCAGCATCTTTTAATGGTGCTAATACCGGGCTTGTTCTAAAGCTGGGCCAAGTTGGGAGACTTAATCTGACACGCCAATCATTACTAGGAGCATCGCCTCCACCGAAGGAAGCAATCGCACTCATGGTGTCGCCTACTAGTTCTCCAGCACTTGGCAAATCCAATGCTCTTAAACCACTGCTAAGACTGTTTGCACTTAAAGCGGCACTTAAATTGCTAGCAACTGAACTAGCGCCACCTAAAGCTCCAAACACACTTTGTACCGCACCAACTGTTTGGTTAATGCCGGATGCTGAATTAAATAGACCCATTTTGGCTCTCCTGATACTCTATTTATTTGACTTTAAAATGTGCGTATATTATAATCATACTTGAGGACTGACTAATGACAACTAAAATTAACTATTTGAATAACAAAGACATGCTTGCAGAAATACACAAAAGCAAGAGTTCTTACTGTAGTTTTACCAAACCCGAATATCACCAATATGACTTAATTGTACCAAGTTTAGACAAAATAAACATACGTACTGTTGCTGAAGCCAAGCGTAATCGAGCTAAACGCATAGGTGATTTAGACTATCAAACTCGAAAAAAGGCTGGAGAAAAAGTTAAGCAAGCTGACTGCGAAGTTGATTATAAAAAGATTTCTAAGTTGGATCTAGTGTTCCGTGTTATGACATTTGACCATATTCCTGGAAATACCACCCGTAAAAAGAATCCTAAAAGTACTGCTGATAAGCATGACAAGGTTAATTTTCCTCCTTTCCAACATTGGAAATTCAACGAAGAAAATGAACTAATTTGTGTAGGCAAGAGTCATTGGAAAGGTAGTTTAGAAAAAGGAAAATTTGACAAAGACGCTGGGCAAATTACTAATACACTAGCCCGCATGATGATTAAACTTTGTGAACGATACGCTACTCGCGGCAACGTTCGTGGCTACACATACAATGACGAAATGCGTGGACAAGCTATCTTACAATTAACACAAGTAGGACTACAATTCGATGAATCAAAATCTGATAATCCTTTTGCATATTTTACTGCCGCGGTTACTAATAGTTTTGTTCGTGTTATTAATATTGAAAAACGCAACCAGAATATTCGCGATGATATTTTAGAAATGAATGGTATGAATCCTAGCTACAGCCGTACTGGTGCAGGTGAGCACGAAGCGGCTTTAAAACGACACAACGCAGAAGGTGCGGCAGAACCAGAAGGAACACCAAGTGAGTAATTTGTTTAAAAAAGTTGCTTGTTTTACAGACATACACTTTGGCCTAAAGTCAAATAGTTCTGTACATAACCAAGACTGTGAAGATTTTGTAGATTGGTATATTGCAAAAGCTAAGGAGGAAGGCTGTGATACAGGAATTTTTATGGGCGATTGGCACCACAATCGCAATAGTCTTAATATTACTACTATGGATTATAGCCTTAGGGCTTTGGAAAAACTGGGGCAAGCGTTTGATCAGTTTTTCTTTTTTCCTGGCAATCACGATCTTTACTATAAAGACAAACGGGATATTCATTCAGTCGAGTTTGGCAAGTATATTCCCGGAGTCACAGTGGTACACGAACCGACTACCATTGGAGATGTCACACTCTGTCCATGGCTTGTAGGCGACGAGTGGAGAGCAATTAGTAAAAAAGGCGGAAAGTATATCTTTGGACATTTTGAATTACCTAGCTTCTTTATGAACGCCATGGTACAGATGCCAGATCACGGTGAAATTCAGTTAGATGCTTTTAAGAGCTACGAATTAGGATTTAGCGGACACTTTCATAAGCGTCAGCAACAAAAGAACATGATCTATATCGGCAATGCATTTCCGCACAACTATGCAGATGCATGGGATGACGAGCGTGGTATGATGGTATTAGAATGGGGTGGACAGCCTGAATATTTTAGTTGGCCCAAGCAACCTACATTCAGAACTGTTAAACTAAGCCAATTGATCGACGAAGCGGACACATTGATATTGCCCAAGCAACATTTACGTGTTACACTAGATATAGATATCAGCTATGAAGAAGCTAGTTTTATCAAAGAAAAATTCATTGCGGATTATGATATTCGCGAGCTTACTTTGATAGCTGAGAAGAAAGAAATTGAGATGAATACTAATATCGATATCCAATCATTTGAAAGTGTGGATCAGATTGTTAGTAGTCAAATTATTAGTATCGATAGTGATACTTACGACAAGAATACCTTGTTGGAAATTTATAATAGTCTATGATAAAATTAAAAGATTTAACAGTTAAAAACTTCATGAGTGTGGGTAATCAAACCCAAGCTGTAAACTTTGCACAGGAAAACTTAACACTTGTACTAGGCGAAAACTTAGATCAAGGCGGTGACGATAATGGTAGTAGAAACGGTACTGGAAAAACCACCATTGTTAACGCACTAAGTTTTGCTTTATTTGGCAACGCACTTACTAATATCAAAAAAGACAACTTAATTAACAAGATCAACAATAAAAATATGTTGGTTACGTTGAGTTTTGAAAAAGACGGTATAAACTATCGTGTCGAGCGTGGGCGTAAACCTACGCTTATGAAATTCTTTGTTGACGATATTGAACAAGAAGGTGATGAAACCGATGACGCTCAAGGCGACATGCGTGAAACACAAAAAGATCTAGATGAATTGCTAGGCATGAGTCACGATATGTTCAAGCATATTGTTGCACTTAATACCTATACAGAACCCTTCTTAAGTATGCGGGCTAATGATCAGCGAGTAATCATTGAACAATTACTAGGTATTACTATTCTTAGTGAAAAAGCCGAAAGTCTTAAAGAACTCATACGTCAAACTAAAGAAGCTATTGTGCAGGAAACTGCTGATATCGAAGCGGCCAAGAAAAGTAATGAAAAAATACAGCAAAGCGTTGACGGTTTACTAACAAGACAACGAGCTTGGAATAGCCAACACGAGCAAGATCTTGAAAAGATCGGCCGAGCGATAGTAGAGCTCGAGAGCGTAGATATAGAAGCTGAGCTTGCGAAGCACAGCGAGCTAAAACTTTTCGAAGAAAAGACAGCGAAGCTGAATAGCCTAAATAAGGAACGGGCTACGTTAGATAGCGCGATAGCGCAAGCGGAGCGAAGCGTCACGAAGTACGACGGCGAGCTCGCCAAACTGGCTAACAAGACCTGTCACGCTTGTGAACAAGAACTGCATGATCACAAACATGAAGAAATGACTCAGCTGGCACAAGGGCACCTTGACGAAGCCCGAAAATATCATGCCAAGGTTGAAAAAGATCTTGCTAAAATCCTCACGGAAATTGAAGCTATTGGACAAGTGCCCAGTAGGCCTGTTACCTATTACGACACAGTAGAACAAGCACTTAAACATCAGAATAATCTTAAAAATCTTGAAACACAGCTGACTATTAAAGCTGGAGAAACTGATCCTTATCAAGAGCAAATTGAAGAACTGTGCATGACTGCTATGCAGACTATCTCGTGGGATGCTGTCAACGAGCTGACCAAGATCAAGGATCACCAAGAGTTCTTGCTTAAACTCCTGACCAGTAAGGATAGCTTTATTCGTAAGAAGATTATTGATCAGAATCTAGCCTATCTAAACAACAGACTTACCTATTATCTGGACAAAATGGGCTTACCGCATACTGTCATGTTCCAAAACGATCTAACTGTTTTAATCACACAGCTAGGGCAGGACTTGGACTTTGACAACCTATCGCGTGGTGAGCGTAATCGCTTGATTCTAGGCTTATCTTTTGCCTTCCGTGACGTGTGGGAAAGTCTGTATCAGAATATTAATCTCTTGTTTGTAGACGAGCTGATAGACAACGGCTTAGATGCGGCTGGAGTTGAAGGCGCACTAGCTGTGCTTAAGAAAATGGCACGTGAACGTAAGAAAAATATCTTCTTAATATCACACAAAGATGAACTAATCGGACGAGTTAATAACGTACTCAAGGTTATTAAGGAAAACGGTTATACCAGTTATGCTACTGATTTGGAAATAAATGAGTAAGCATGTAGAACCAACACCGCATCAGGATGAGGAAACTCATGACCAACTCATGCGGGCTTTTCAGGCATATTTTAAGGCTAATCAAAAATGGATCAACAAGGGCACAAGGCGAGCAGGTGAAGAAATGCGCTACTGGCTAGCGCAGATACGTATTATTGCCCGTGAGCGTCGTGCTCGTGTGCAACAGTATCGTGTACACTTGGATCAATCAAAGGCACTACGCAAGGCAAGCCAAAAGGCAGGGGAAGGTGAGACAGAATAAACTACATAGTTTATATGTCTTGGACTTACCAATCAAAAATTATAGAAACACTACCGGAAGACTGTATTGGGTTTGTATATCTTATAACAAATACTGTCAACGGGCGTATGTACATAGGCAAAAAACTATCTAAATTCTCGAAAACTACACAAAAGACAGTAAAATTAAAGAACGGCACTAAGAAAAAGAAAAAAATCCGCGGCAAAATCGACAGCGATTGGCGTGAATATTGGGGTTCTAGCCCTAATTTAACTGCGGATATTGAGGCTCTAGGCAAGGAAAATTTTACAAGAGAGATACTTTATTTGTGTATTAGCAAGGCTGAAATGAGCTATATCGAGGCAAGAGAACAGTTTGATCGCAGGGTATTAGAAACAGATCTTTACTATAATGGTATCATTAATCTAAGAGTCGGCGGGTCAAAACTACTACGTGAAGCACTGGCAAAGCATGACAAAACTTGATTATTCTAAAACTAACAAGAGCGATACTGCTTTTTTAAACGATCCCTACTGGACTAACCCTAAAAAGGGCTTTGACAGTGCTTGGCACACTCATAAAGAAAAATTAAACAAAGGCCTAGGTTCCCATCTAACGCACGATTGGCAACCTGTCAAATCCCCATCAGGCCCGCACGAAGGCAAAGCAATCTGTAATACTTGCGGTGGCAAGTTTATTATGTGGTTGCCTAAAGGCTACTTTAACTCTAACACCTAAGGTTGGCGGGCCAGATTGTAATACCGCTGTGGAAAAACCGGGGAATAACCGGACACGTAACATATTGAGACACTCCCCTGGAGATAATCCAGTATCCTGAAAAATCGGAAGTGAGTCTGAGGGTTCGAACCATATGCCCAACGTATTGATATAGTATGAATGTTAGCATACGAAAAGCCGTGCTGAGAAAACTTAAACACTAGGAACGAGGTTTAAGACGCTAGTTTAGCGAGTCGACGTAGGTGGGGAAAGGTCAGAGCCCATCAGCTATACGGTTAAAATACCTACTTCCAAATGTCTCGGCTGGGTGCAACTCACATGAAAAGACAAAAGGCGGAACCCGGCAAAACGGTTCCGTCTGACTGAAACAATCTACATGAAGCTTAACGCTTCGCGTTTAATATTAACTACTCCTTAAAAGTTCGAGCTGATAAGCGAAGAACAGATGAACGTAGTTCATCTACAGCCCTACTAAATATATGATATGAAAGTTCTAGATATTATCAGCGAAGCACAGCCGTCACCAGGAGTTAATTTTACTTTTGAAGATGCAGTGGTCAAATCATGGCTTGAGAAAAATCCACATCTACAGCTGACTAACAAATATGACGCAGAAGCTGGTAATTTCTTCAGTCGTTGGATAAACAAGAATGCTCGAGCTAATCTTGAAGCTGAATTGCATTTTAAAACTAAATTTGGCACAGCATTTGCCCTACTCAAGGCCGCAGGGCTAATTGAACAACTGGTTATTACCTATAATAGACTACGTGCATTAAACGATCAGGTCTATGAAAAGGGTTCTGACGGACAACTACTGCATACTCGAGCTTGGATAGAAGATCAACAGAACGCTATTGTTGGCACATTCTTGGCTACACAAATGGTTCCTTTGATTCTCAGCAGTATCAAACGTGGAGTCCTAATTGGAGCCCTAAGTGATCTACTAGCTGGAGCGGCCATGCGCACTCCAGGCGGTGTTTATATTAGACTAGCCGCAGTGATAGCTGAACAAGGCGCTATCATATGGCTACAAAAT
>Ga0208380_1000111_pt1 | contig 24178 bp, 13 predicted proteins | sample CryBogCBE27Jun07_FD_184570 | JGI IMG/M metagenome (GOLD analysis project Ga0208380, IMG submission 184570) | Freshwater microbial communities from Crystal Bog, Wisconsin, USA - CBE27Jun07 (SPAdes) | ecosystem: Environmental > Aquatic > Freshwater > Lake | place: Crystal Bog, Wisconsin, USA... | reverse complement strand
GTTTGAGCCCAGCATCTACAAAGCTAACATTTACTACTACTTTAGCAGTTGTAGATGATATTAAAAATCAATTTTATAAGTATGAAATTTTTAAAGTTGATGGAACACCAATTGCTCCGCAGTATTTAGATAGTTATCGTAGTGGAAATGTAGTTACCTATACTCCAAGAACTACTGATGGTATATATAGTGCTAGTTTTTATTTAATTCAGCATGAGCAAGTAGTCACTTTAGATAACACTACAATTTTTAACGATGTCATATATAATCCTGAAAGTGGTTATAGACAAGAGCGTATCAAAGTAGCAGGACATGTGAGTATTGATTGGTACGGTGGTCTTGATATTCCAGGATTTATATTTGATCAAGCAATAATACAGGAATGGCAACCTTGGAAAGATTACGCACTTGGGGATATTGTAAACTATCAAGGATTTTATTATAGTGCATTATCTGCATTAAGTGGTACACAATCATTTGATGCAAATTCTTGGACACAGTTGGAAAATAAACCAACACCTCAGTTATTGCCAAATTGGTCTTATAAAGCTAGTCAGTTTGAAGATTTTTATAGTTTAGATAGTGATAACTTTGATAGTGCTCAACAAAAAATGGCTCAGCACTTAGTTGGTTATCAAAAGCGTCAATATTTAGATAATATTTTGCAAGACGATGTGACAGAATTTAAATTCTTCCAGGGAATGATCAAAGAAAAAGGTACACAAAACAGCCTTAACAAGTTGTTTAATGTATTAAGTTCTGATAATTTAGAAAGCCTGGTATTTTATGAAGAATGGGCATTACGTTTAGGGCAATATGGTGCCGCACGAGCATTTGAAAATATTGAATTTATTTTAGACGAGTCTAAATTTAGAATTAATCCACAGGGTGTCGAATTACGTAACTTAAATGATGCTAGCTTAGATGAAACATTTATTATACAACAAACTAAAAATGATGTATATTTAAAACCGTTTGGCTATAATAGCCAGCCATGGCCACTACTAAGTGTTTATAATCCATATTTGAGAAGTGCAGGATATGCAAACGCATCAGATGTATTTTTAAGTATAGGTTATTTAGATGAATTAACAAATCAAGATATTACACAATTCAATGAAGGTGCGTACATATCGGTGTCATTCGATGGCCCAAGTTGGAATGTTTATAGATATACTGATTTACAAATTGCAATTACTAATGTTTCTTATAACAATGTTGATACTTTGACATTTACAACAGAAAACTTACTATCATTTAAAGTAGGTGATTGGATTGGAATTTCACAAGTTGAAATAGTACAAGGTTTTTATCAAGTTGCTAGTATTAACTTAAATTCTTTTACAGTTAACGCTGTTATTAAATCATTTCCATCACCGTTTACACAAACAGGGCAATTGGTAGTCTATGCACTAGTAAGTCAGCGTACATCTAGTATAAACAATTTAGATACAGTACTTGTACCGAGAATTACTGCTGGTGAAAAAATATGGACAGATGACCAAGGCAATGGTAAATGGGCTACGTGGGAATATAATCCAGTATATAATATTTCTTATCTTAATAATTCTGCTCCGCAGGCTAGTTTAGAGTTTGGTTCAGTTATTGCAATCAATAGAGCTGGAAATATGGCCGCAGTCGGCACTGGATTCGGCCAAATTACCACGTATGATAAATCAAGTTCCGCTCTACCATGGGTACAAAGACAAATCATAGAACCGCCATTCATTGCTACAAATGCAGTTTATTTAATCGGTGCTAGCACTACACGCGGTAGCACCACAGTGACAATGAGTTCAGCAGTTAATGGCATGCTTGGAGGCATCATTAGCGGACAAGGAATTCCATTAGATACTTTAATTACAGCAGTTACACCGGGAGTTAGTGTAACTATTAGTCAAAAAGCTAATGCATCAAGTTCCGGAACAACATACACAGTATCTACCAATGTTAACCCATTGAATTTAATATCAACGTCTATGGCAATATCACCAGATGGTGAATATTTAATTACTGGAAGTCCACTAGCGAGCAATGCTGTTACAAATTATCTTGGAGATTATTCTCCTGATATTATCTACGGTCCAGGCGCAATAGTCAGTGTATTAAATTATGATACTGGATTTACAGATTTTTATCAAGCTATTGAAGTTGTTCCGCTCGATACCGATCCAAGTGTTGGTAATCCAATGTATTGGGAAAATGTATATTACGTGCCAGTTAACAGTTACGGCACATGGGATCCAACAGTAGTATATCCGTACGACCTTAATACGTCAACAGGTACCACTGTTGTTTATAAAGGAAAAATTTACGAATCAACAACAACTGTATACGGTCAAGCAACTATTACTGTTACGAATACTAGTGCAGGAACATACTACATAACCACTACAGACACTAGTGTATTGGGGACTGGATATCAAATTACTTTTTCAGGAAATACGTTTGGTGGTATTACTAGTGGAGTAATTTATTATGTTGCAACAATTATTAGTAGTACACAATTCACTATAACCGCTGTACAAGGTAGTCCTTTAACTGTTCCCTTAACCACTGCTAGCGGCGAAATGTACGCAACACAGGCAGCCGCACAAGCACCTGATAGTGGTAATGGGCAATGGTCATTACAAGGTTCAGTGACTGCCGTAGCTGGACAAGGTGTTGTTAGTCTATACAAAAAAGATTCAAACAATATCTATTCATTAGTCGATACTATTATTAGTCCATTTGCTGTACAAAATGAAAATTTTGGATCAAGTTTTGCTTTTGGAAATGATGTAATATACATATCTGCTCCGGGGTATTCTAATAATACTGGTAGAGTTTATAAATTAAAGTATTCTACAATAGTTCAAGCAACATCTGCCTACAACCCAGTTGGTAGTTACGAATCTATATTGCGTGTAACAAGTACAAGCGGTATCAGACCAGGAATGTATGTATTAGGTACAGGATTTACAAGTGGACAAATTGTAGAAACTGTATTTGATTCTACTACAGTACAGTTATCAGGTACTCCTGATTCAACTCCTAGCGGAGTAATTGAATTTGCTGTCATAGGTTGGGGATATGACCAAACAGAAATATATTCTGGAACAATTACTGGAATGAATTTTGGTTATAGCCTTGCTATCAGTAATGATAATTCTACTTTAGCAATTAGTGCCGCAAGTAATGTTACCACAGCTATAGTTGCAATATTTAGAGCATCAACAAATTTATCAATTGCTACTACTGGAGCATCCGGTAACGGTACAACTGCAACAATAACGTTTACAAGACAAAATCTTGTTCCGTTTGCACTAGGTGATACTATTACAGTATCCGGTATGGTGCCTAATTCGTTCAACGGTGCATTTGTAGTAACTGCGGTTACAAATTCAAGTGTGAGTTTTGCTAGCCATGCTATTGGACCACAAACTCATGCTGGTACAATTACTGGAAATAGTTTGTCTGGAATTTCGTTAACTCAAGTACTATCGGGAGTTGATTATGATATTCAATTGGCTATATCTGATGATGCACAGTATATTGCTATATCAGACGATACAACTAGTACCACTCAAATTAAACAAGCAGGGTCTGTATCTGTTTTCAAAAATGTAAATGGACACTATACATTCTATCAATCAGTATTACCGCATCAGCCAGAAACAAACGGTCATTTTGGAAGAAAAATTTCCTTTATGAACAATTATAATACGTTGGTAATTTATAGCCAATATGGCGATACATTTATTACAACAACATTTGATTCAAATGGAACTACTTTTGATAAAAATTCAACACCGTTTACTGTAAGACAAATTAATAGCGGAAGGGTTGATGTTTATGACAAATATGCCGATAAATGGATATTCAGCGAAAGTTTAACTAGATCTAATCCAGTTACTCCTGCCGGAGAATTCGTAGTAGGAGATACTTACTCGATATTAAGTTTAGGAACAACTGATTTTACAAGAATTGGAGCAAGTACTAACGCTATCGGAGTTACATTCACTGCAACCGGAGATGGAACAGGAACAGGTGTAGCCGCCATTGTTACTAATGAATCAGGTGTAGCAGATGGATATGGTTCTGGCTTTGCAGTAGGCGGCAACCATGTGCTAGTAGGTGCGCCGTTTGGAATAGACCAGGGCTTACAATCTGGTCGAGTTTACGATTATGGAAAGAACCCAGGACAACAAACTTGGAATATTATTCATAGTGAAATTGATAAATCTGATGTAAAGAAAATTAAAAAAGCCTTCCTATATAACAGAAAATTAGGCACATTGGTAACATATCTTGATATAATCGATCCTGCACAAGGAAAAATTGCTGGCCCTGCAGACGAAGAAATTAAATTTAAAGCAGTATATGATCCTGCAACTTATAGCGTAGGAGATAGTACAGTTAATGTAAATTCTGGAACAGCTTGGACTGATGATAAAGTTGGTCAATTATGGTGGGATTTAAGAACAGCTAAATTTTTAAATGCTTATCAGGATAATCCAATTTATAAAAACACCAATTGGAATACATTAGCACCCGGTGCAAGCATAGATGTATATGAGTGGGTAAAATATAATCAACTACCAAGTCAGTGGGACAGTTTAGCAGATACACCTACAGGTATTTCTCTTGGAATTAGTGGAACTACCTTATACGGAAATACTGCATATAGCATAAAACAAACTTATAATACTGCTACACAACAATTTAAAAATACATATTATTTCTGGGTTAAAAACAAGAAGTTTATTCCAAATGTACCAGGAAGAAATATGGCAGCTCAAGATGTTGCAAACTTAATTGCAAACCCAAGAGGCCAAGCGTATACATATCTTGCCTTAACAGGTCCTAGCAGTTTTAGTCTTGTTAATACAAAACAATATTTAAAGAGCGACGAAGTTGTACTAAGCGTAGAGTACTGGACTGGTGTAAAAACAGATCAAAATGTACACGGCCATTGGAAACTTATTAGTAATGATCCTACTACATATATTCCTTTAGTAATTGAACAAAAATGGATTGATAGTTTATGCGGTAAAGATTCCGTAGGTAGACTAGTACCAGATCCAATGTTGCCACCAAAAATTCGTTATGGTATTGAAAATAGACCCCGTCAGGGAATGTTTGTAAATCGTTTTGAAGCATTAAAAGAGTTTGTAGAGCAAGCAAATCAATTGTTGGCAGAAAACCAAGTAGTTGAAAATAATAATCTTTCAAACTTAGAAAGTTATGATACACCACCGGCTATTTCTTCCGGCTTATATGATGTATCTTTTGACACTTATGCCGAATTAAATTTTGCAAATGTAGGCAATTTTTCTAAACCAGATATAAGTCCTTCTATAGCAGATGGTAGAATTGTTGGTATAATTATTAATACTGATAATCAAGGTAATCCTTTAGCAGGAAAAGGTTATATAATTGCACCGTTCATTGAAGTGGTCGGTTTGGGCTCGGGTGCAGTTGTTAGAGCAATTATTAACTCTAAAGGACAAATCACCGGTGCTAAAATTGAATCGAGCGGAGAAGGTTACGACAGTTCAACAATAATGGTAATTAGAAACTATAGTGCATTAGTATTAAGTGATACAAACGCTAATAACAAGTGGAGTGTATATAGTTGGATTCCTCCTGTTATTAATACTAATGGAACAGTAACTAGTGGCTATTGGACTCTAGTAAGAACACAATCCTATGATGTTAGAGACTACTGGGAATATACAGATTGGTATGGAACAGGATACAATCAATTTACATTAGCTGATTTCTCAGTTGCTACCTTGTCAGATTTGAATTCTATAGAACCTGTAGTGGGAGAAACAGTTAAAGTTAGAATTAGTAATTCAGGCGGTTGGACTTTATTGTACAAGTATGCTAATTCTACCAGTGTCGACTGGACACAAAGTTATAAAGTTGTAGGAATAGAAAAAGGAACTATAAAATTAAGTTCTTCTTTATATAATACATCTGGAACTACACAAGGTTTCGATAACAACATTTATGATTCAGATTCTTATGACTTAGTTGCGGCAACAGAATTAAGAATAATTTTAACTAGTCTAAAGAATGATATTTTTGTAGGAGAATTAAACGGTTCCTATTTAGATCTATTCTTCGGAAGTATTCATTACATTCACAGTGAACAGCCTTATATTGATTGGATATTTAAAACTAGTTTTGTAAGAGCACAGCACAATATCGGAAGTCTAGATCAACCAGTTACTTATAAACCAGATAATTTAGCAAATTTTGAAGATTATGTAAATGAAGTTAAACCTTATAAAACCAAAGTTAGAGAATATATTAGTAACTATGATAGTATAGACCCTGCACAACTTCCTATTACTGACTTTGATATGCAACCAATCTATGAAGGTAATAAGATGACCTTGATAGAAGTACATTTACAAGATGGACAAATTCTTGCTCAAGATCCAGCTATTGAAACTTATCCTTGGAAATTCTGGACAGATAATGTTGGATTTATTATTACTGAATTAAAATTAATTGACGGTGGTAGCGGTTATGTTACAGAACCTCAAGTTATTATTTCAGGAAACAGTGGATCTGGCGCAACCGCTAGAGCTTTTATTAGCAATGAAAAAGTTAACAGAATTGTATTATTAACTCCTGGGTCTGGCTATTTGTCAGCACCAACTGTTACAATTAACGGCGGAACATTGCCTACCGGCACACCGGCACAGGTCGTAGCTATTATTGGAAAAGGCGTTGTTAGATCTAATTATATCGGAATTAAATTTGATAGAGTTGACCAAAAATATTACATAACACAATTAGAAAAAATTGAAACATTTACCGGAACAGGATCTAGATTACAATTTCCATTAATATGGGGCCCAGATAACAGAATTGGAAAAAGCACAGTTACTATTAATGGCATCCTTGCATTGAGAGATACTTATACATTAAATATTATTTCAAGTAAATCTAAAGGATATACAACTTATTCTGGAACAATAACATTCACAACTGCACCTATTAAAGGTGCTATAATAGTAGTCACTTATGTTATTGACGAATCTTTATTAAGTGCAACTGATAGAATTCAATATTACTATAATCCAACTAGTGGAGAATTAGGAAAAGATTTAGCACAGCTAATGACTGGTATTGATTACGGCGGTGTTATTGTTAATGGTTTAGGATTTGAAGTTTCTCAAGGATGGGATAGTGTACCATTCTATTCTGACAAATGGGACACATATGATTCTAATTACACTGATTACAGCGTAGTTGTAGATGCAAATACTCATGCATTTACATTACCATACACTCCATCTTCTGGAGTACAACTAAACATTTATAAGTTATCTACTAGTGTAGATTCTTATGTATCAGATGGTGTTACAACACAATACCAATACAATATACAAGATTATAATCCTTATGCTACAGTAACAAATACTACACAAACACAAGGAATACATGCTACATTTACATCTATCAATACTCCGTCTGGAGTGTTTGGAACAATTTTAGTAGTATCCAGTACATCGAATATTGTTTCAGGAATGACTGTATCAGGTACAGGATTTGTGTCTGGACAAACAGTAGTATCAGTTACTAATTCGACTACGATTTCATTAAGTGCTCCACCGGATAGTATACCAAGTGGAACATTAGTATTTTCATTCAATGTTGCCGGTAGCAAAACACTTAGCGTAGCTAGTGTAGCAGGTGTAAGAGTTGGAGATACATTATCTACTGCCGATGCTAGTCTTAAATTATTTGCATCAAGCACAACTGTAAAATCAATTTCTGGAACAACTATAACATTGAGTACTATATTGTATTATGATATACCAGAATCTACTTATATAACATTTACTCGTAAATTAGTTCAGCCTACTGATGTAGTTATAACTGGAACTGGATTAGCAACATTGACTAATTTATCAAATAGCGGAATTATATCAGGATCTACGATTAATATTATTGGTTCATTAAATCCAGTTAGATTAGACGATCCAAATTATAATATTGCACCCTACTTTGCACAGTTAATAGAAGCATCTGCATATGATGCGGCATTCACTTCTAACTATCAAAGTATTCAGGCAGGTTTAGCAATTAAACAACATATTACAACCTATGGATATAAAGTAAGTGAAACAAATTATTCAATTACTGAATTAATTTCTAATATTACAGGTTTAACAAATGTAGCAAGTAATACTGCGGCAGTTTTAGAAATCAATACTAATGCAACGATTATTAAATCTATTGTAAGCGGTGGCATTGTTCCACAGCCAATCTTTACATTGCCATATGGAACACCATCACGCATTGTATATAATGTTCCAAATATTAATATTCCTAGTGACGGATCACATATTGGACCTTATGTTTACATACCAGTTGCAACAATTGGCGCCACTCCTGTGACAACTGGTTGGGCAGTATCTGGATTAGGAATAACAGGATTTGCATCTGTCACTAATGTAGTAATACAACATGGTCTAGTTGCGGCGCAAATTAATCAAAGTATCCAATTACAAGTTGAATCTGGAAATTATACTTTCATCTCTCCAGGTTACGGATTATATAGTGCGTCTACTTTATTAAATGACAATATTCCATTTATTCAAGCAGAACTAGTACAGTATCTTGCCAATAACTATCCAAGTATAACGGTTAACCTTACAGATTTCCAAACAAGAATACAATACATTGTTTTAGGATTATGCTATGATTTAACTTATGGCGGTAACAGAGAATCTGTATATTCTGCAACACAATATTGGATTTATAATAATAGTATTCCATTTATTCAACCATCGACTTACTGGGCTGGTATATTTGATTATTTGAATACAATGGCTCAGAATATTATTACGAATACACCATTTACAAGATTACAAACACATTTCTTCCAGTATACCGATGCTAATTTAGCTAACGGGGTGGTTGCAAGTACATCTATTAGTAGTAATATTTCAACCGTAAAAACACTTATTAGTAATTCATTCTATCCAAATGCTACAATAGTTAATCCTACATTAACTAATGTGTCTGCTGGATTACAAACCGTTGCAAATACAATCCTTTCAAATGAATCGGCATTAACGCCTTCAATAAACCCAACCGCAATCGTTAATACTTTCTTATCCGATGGCGTTGCTGACGGCGCAGGTGTTGTAACTAAAACATTTACAATTCCACAACCTTATACATTAATTGATGGAGGACAAGCAAATTCAACTATTGATATTGAAGTAGACGACGGCGGTTCTGCTGGTACTGTTTATGGAGTACTTGATAAAGTAGACGAAGGTGCAAACGCATCGGCCAATGTGTTTATTGTTTCAAACGGTGACGAATTTATTATTAGACAAACAACTAGTGACGGTTCTATAGCTCCACAAGACAAAGACTATGACACAGCTTTAGACGGTGGTGATACTAGCACACTGACTGGAATTTTTGCTACGGCAACCGGTCTAGCGGCAGATGATATTATTGTTGATGGAGATGGATTTGTCACTCCAATAACAAATGTTGCCCCAGAAGAAGTAGTTCCAGGACAACTTGTTGATACACTTGCAATTAAAGTTTTTGATAAACCTACTTCTGGGTCAGCAATGATAAAAGTAGACAACTATGTTGGCAATGGAACTAATACTACATTTAAAGTAACTCAGCAGGCTAATGGTCCAGGTGCAATAATTGTAAAAGTAAATAACTTAATAAAAACAATTACTACAGATTACGATATTGATTTTAATAACAGCAATGTTGTATTCCATACTGCGCCTACCCTTAATTCAGAAGTCAGCCTATTCAGTATTGGAATTAGCGGTGCCAATATTATTGATATCGATCATTTTATTGGCGATGGGTCTACAAAAGAATTTGTTACTAATGCAACTTGGACATCTCCAGTAACTTCGCTAGTATATGTCAATGGTGCAGTTGCTAGCCCGCAACTATTCAAAACAGACAGTACATATTCTTATTCAAACGCTATTGGATTTAGATTTGGCACAGCTCCTAAAGTTGGAGATCTTGTTAATTTTATAATTGTTGCAGGTTCTTCTCCTACTTATGCTATTACTAATGTTGAAACAGTATTAACTAATGGATCAGCAACTTATACTCTAAGTAATACTGTTGGAAACTCGTTACCAAACGAATCAAACATGATTGTTCGTGTAGATCAAAATATTTTATCGGGTCCTAATAACAGTTATTTTACTATCGGTAGCAACAGATTAAATTACAATATTGATCCTACAAAATTTGTTCCTTATAGTGTTGATATTACTACAATAAATGTATATGTAGGTAATAATATTTTAACATTAGGAAAAGATTATATTGTTGACCTTGGTGGTGTTACAATTAAAATTAATAAAAATACCTATAATACATACAAAGGTCAAGAGTTAGTAGTAAGTATTATTACAGGAGAAGGATATACATTTAATCCTTTAAATAATCAAATTACGTTTAGTCAAGCATACGATAATACTCATGTAGTTCAAGTTATTACTTCTTATCAACACGAATTTTTAGATATACAAAGAACTACAGTATCTGCATCAAGTACTGCATCGTTGGTAGCAAATTCTGCTGAATATTTCTACTATGAAAATATTCTTGGAGGCGTAGTAATTTTAGACAGACCAGTACTTAGTGACTACTATGTATGGGTAATTAAAAATAATACACTACTAGTTCCAGTCGTTGATTATAAATTGAATGAAGATTATCAAAGTATTACACTAGCTCAGAATTGTATTAGTACAGATCAAATTACATTAATTACATTCGGTAGCAATGTGTTGAAATCTGGCATTGCTTATATGCAATTTAAAGATATGCTTAACCGTGTTAGCTATAAACGTTTAAGTCAACTAAAACAAACAACTCTTGCACAAGACTTGCATTGGAATGACATTAATATTGTTTTAACAAATGCATCTGCATTTGATTTACCAAATCCTAGCAAGAATAAACCGGGTGTTGTTGAAATTCGCGGAGAACGTATTGAATATTTCTCTCTAGTTGGAAACACACTAAGCCTATTACGTAGAGGAACGCTAGGAACTGGAGTCAATACATTAGTAGTTGCAGGGACCAATGTACAAGATATTGGAGGAAGTGAAACTATTCCTTATCAAGATACTCAAATTGTTCAACAATTTATTAGTGATGGTACCGCTACAATTAATTTAGATTTTACTCCAGCTTCAGTGAATGAAATAGAAGTGTTTGTTGGTGGTTACAACGACGGAGCACAATGGGAACCTGGCGCAGTTTACGCAGTTGGATCAATAGTTAATATTGGTGTATACACTTATAGATGTTTAATTAGTCATTCAAGCGGCAGCACTTTCCATAGTCCTGTGACTACAGTAACTATAAATGCAGATGGAACTACAACTGCAACAGCAATTAACGTACTTTCTTCTAGTGTTTGGCAATTCTTTATTGGCAATCGAAGATTAAAGAAAGTAGGGTATAGTGTGTTTAATATTAATAATGCGCCATCAAGTCCAGAAGGCGATGTTGCATTTAAACCAGATTTTACTGTTGATGGTACTACTCCTCAAATTACATTGACTAATTTGCTAAGTTTTGGAACAAATGTTACTGTAGTTAAAAATACAGGAACTGCATGGGATAATACTACAAATATTCTCTATGATACCGGAAAGATTAGCGATTTCATTAGATCTGCTCCTGGTATTTGGTATAGCGAGTACAAGTAACAAAATTATTAAACTAGCAGATAATGATACTGGATAAATATAAGATAAAGAGAGATTGATATGCAGACTAAAGACGCAACAGGAATTCATATTGAAGGTCATATTAAAATTTATGACCCAGTTTCTAACGAAATTTACATTAATAAACGTAATGCAATTCATTATGAAAACATTAGCATAGCTCTAGCAGAAAGTTTAGCGGATAGCGGTAAAGGATTTGTATATCAAATGGCGTTTGGAAACGGCGGAACTAGTATTGACCCAACCGGAATTATTACATATTTGACACCAAATACAAGCGGAACAAATGCTAGTTTGTACAATAAAACTTATGCTAAAGTAGTTAATCAGAATTCTAGTAATAATACAGATCCTAGTAGAAATTTTATTGAAACTAGACACGTTACTGGCACTAATTATACCGATTTATTTGTAACTTGTTTATTAGACTACGGTGAACCTAACTCACAAAGTGCGTTTGATACAGTTTCCACCAATGGAAGCGATTTTGTATTTGACGAATTGGGATTACAAAGTTATGATTCAAGCGGAAATAATTTATTACTGACTCACGTAATTTTTCATCCAGTACTAAAAAGTTTAAATCGTTTAATACAAATTGATTACACTGTACGTATTCAGAGTTTAACCGGACTAGTGGGAGTATAATAGATGTCTTATCAAGTAACATTTACTCAAACTAATAATCCAGACAAACCTCCTATTACAGTTGCCGATGGAACCATTGACAATACTACTAGTTTACAGTTTGTTGGAAAAAATTATGCTGGTTATGCACCAGTTATAGCAAATGATTTTTTACATTTACTAGAAAATTTTGCAAATGATACAGCACCTATTAATCCAGTCCAAGGACAACTATGGTTTGATACAGCCGCTAGTGTAAATTTATTAAAAGTATATGATGGATCTTCTTGGAACCCAGCAGGAAGTTTAAAAAAATCTGGGTCGGCTCCAGCAGCCGCAACATCCGGAGACCTGTGGGTTAATACAAACACAAGTCAATTATACTTGTATTCAGGAAGTGCTTGGATTTTAGTAGGTCCACAATTTAGTGCAGGACTACAAACAGGTCCTATCATTGAAACTATTGTAGATACAGCAAACGTTTCTCATAATGTGGTAACATTCTATGCAAGTAGCAGTAGTAGTACTACTGAAAGTTATAGAATTGGAATTATTAGTAAAGACACGTTTACACCCAAAGCCGCTGTAACTGGATTCCAAACAATTAATGAAGGATTTAATCTAAGTAGTGTAAATTCTACTAGTACAACTAGTTTATCTCGTATGTGGGGCACTGCCCAACAAGCAGATGCATTGTTAGTAGGTACAACTACAGTAGCCGCGGCAAACTTTTTACGTGGAGACACTACAACTATTGCTAACTATCCTGTTAACGTTCGCAATGATGGTGGTATTACTTTAGGTGCCAGTTTAGGTTTTAATATTGGTATTACTGGAACTACCACTGTTTTATATTCTAAAAACAGTGGAAACAGTGTAGAATTTGCTACTAATAATTCTGGAACAGTTATTACTGCTATGCATCTTAGTGCAGATGCAAAATTAGGTATTGGTGCTAATAATGCTAACCCACAAAGTACATTAGATGTTATTGGTGGTGTTACAGTTAAAGATGATCCGTCTAATCATGCAGTAACTTGGACTGCTAATACACTATATTCTGTAAACACTTATATCATTTATAATAATTTTTATTATCAAGTTACAGTAGCTGGTACATCTGGTACATCTGGACCTATACATAACAGCGGATCTGCATCTAATGGAACTGTTACTCTGTTATATATTGGAAGTGTTCCTTCCTCTCCAGTGCCAGGAAGAATAATTATAACTGGTACATCGGACGTTGGAGCAAGTAGTATAAGCCCATTTGATCCAGGTGGCGCCAGTATCCAAACTGCTGGTGGATTAACTGTAGCTAAGAAATCATCATTCGGTGATGATATTACTACATATGGTCAAATTTATATAAATTATTTAGATGCTAGTAGTAATCCAGTTGCGGCAAGTGTTATTCAACCAGGAACTGATAGTGCAGCCAATCTGTACGACATTGGAACTAGCACAAGGCCTTTTAGAAATGTGTACGCTCAAGCATTCCAAGGAAATTTTAGCGGAACATTTACTGGAAGCCTAACTGGTAGCATTACTGGCGCAGCCGCAAAACTACAATCAGCTACTACATTTTTGCTGACGGGCGATGTTACAAGTCCAGGAGTAGTATTTGATGGTCAAACAGCAACCGGAACAGTTACATTTAACACAAGTATTAACCAGGGTATTATTACCGGTAAAAATGAAGTATCCGATTCTGCTTTAAACGATCAATTATTAGTTTATCAAGCATCAAGTAGTCAGTTAGTTAAGATGTCTAAGCAGACACTATTTAAACATACTGCGACAGTTCCTGTAGGAGCATTATTTCCGTTTGCTGGAAGTAAAACTACTTTACCTACAGGATATTTGTTATGCGATGGTAGTGAAGTTAAGATAAGTGATTACCCACAGTTATTTGCAGTTATTGGTTATACATATAAAGCCGCAATTTTATTAGTTGGTTTAAGTACATTTGCGCTTCCAGACTTTAGAGGTCGTATACCTCTTGGTGCAGATAATATGAATAACGGATTAACTGTTCCAGCAGCCGATGGTTCTAATATTCAAATTAATGCAGGAGGCGGTGTTGCTAACCGTATTACGGACGTAACTGCTGATACTATTGGTGCATCTGGTGGAAGTCAAACTGTTACTCTTGGTTTAAGCAATTTACCAGATCATAAACACAGTCTTAATGATGGTAATGCACAATATTTTGCAGTTGGCGGCCCAAATCCTTCGACTGATCCGTATAGTGGTGTATCTACTGGTAAAGGTCTAACTGTTCAAAATCAAAGCGGACAAGGTTACGGCTTATCTGATAGTGGAAGTGTAATAAGTCCAACACTTGCAACACCTTTCACAGTCTTGCAACCGTACACTACTATCAATTACATAATTTTTACTGGTGTTATATAATGAGTTATTCAATACAACTAACTAACGGAAGTACATTAACTGAAATTGTTGATGGTACTATTGATCAAACATCAACTGATTTAACCCTAATTGGTAAAAATTCTACAAGTTATGGAGTTTTTCTTAATGATAACTTTGTACATATTTTAGAAAATTTTGCTAATACTAGTCAACCTAACAACCCTATCATAGGACAATTATGGTTTGATACTACACAAAACAGATTAAAAGTATACGATGGTGTGCAATTCAAAGTGACCGGCGGAACTTTAATAGGTGCAACAGTTCCTAGTAGTTTAACCACCGGTGATATATGGATTGATAGCGGTACAAGTCAGCTATATTTTAATGATGGTGTTTCTAATATACTTTGCGGCCCATTATATACATCAACTCAAGGTCAAAGTGGTTTTATAGTAGAAGACATAGTAGATAGTAACAAGTTAAATCATACTATTGTATATCTATACTGCGCAGGAACATTATTAGGAATTTTTAGTAATGCGGCGTTTACTCCAGGAGAAGCTATTTCTGGCTTTACAGGAGATATCGTTGTTGGGTTTAATGCGTCAAATCTACTTGGTTTACAGTTTAATGTTCCAGTAGTTACTGCAAAAAAATTATTAGATGCTCAAGGGGTATCCCATACTGCTGATAATTTTATTCAAACAGTTGCATCTAGTCAAACAATCACAGGATCGTTGACTATACAAGCGCAGACACCACTAGTACTTGGCACTTTGTCCAATAACGAAATTGATATTAGTTCTACATTATTTCAAATCAAATCAAATATTGCGAACCAAAACTTTTCAATAGCAACATTAAGTCAAACAGGTATTAGCCCAGCAGTATTTGTAAACGCTAGTAGTAAATTTGTTGGTATTTTTACTAACAACCCGCAATATGCTTTAGATGTAGTTGGTACAGTACACAGTTCAACTTCTATAGTAGCAGAAACTACAATTCAAGCAACAGGAGCGATTACTTCCGGGTCAACGATATCTGGAACAGCATTAAAAGTAACATCTACCTATACTCCTGCAACTAGTTCTAGTACAGGTACAACCGGGCAAATATCATGGGATTCGCAGTATATGTATGTGTGCGTAGCTACGAATACATGGAAAAGAACGGCGCTGACCACGTGGTAATAAGAGCTAAAATAATGATAAATACTCAAGAATAAGGAACAGGATGAGATGGCATATACTATCAATCACTTTAATGGAACACTACTAGCAACAGTTGCCGACGGCACAGTTGACGCTAGTACAAATGTCAAACTAGTAGGTAAAAATTACGCTGGTTACGGACAAATTCAAAATGAAAATTTTGTGTATTTGCTTGAAAACTTTGCCAACAATACTCCACCTTCAAACCCACAAACTGGTCAAATTTGGTTTGACAGCGGTGCAAAAAAGTTAAAATTCTACGATGGTAGTATATTCCGAACAACTGGTGGCGCAGAAATTGGTGCGACTGCTCCAAGCGGATTAACAACTGGCGATTTTTGGTTTGATACTGTTACTAATCAGCTATTTGCATGGAGTGGAACTCAATTTACACTAATTGGGCCACAAGCTGTTGCTGGTTCTAGTACAACAGAAATGTTAAGTACTAGCGTAAAAGACAATTTTGGCACAAGTCATACAGTTATTGAAGCAGTTGATAACGGACAAGTTATTTTTATTATTAGTCCTGATAGCGCATTCACATTAGATAATGCAGTAAACCCAATTACAGGTTTTACACAGATACAACAAGGTGTAACATTATGTTACACAAATAATAATAGTACTCCGGGTGTTACAACAAGTGCTCACAGATTCTGGGGAACTGCTACAAACTCAGATCGTTTAGGCGGCTTGGCAGCTAGTAACTTTGTTCAAGCTGGCAGTGCGGCATTTAGTACTGTAGTTAATTTTGCGGACGTTGGCTATACTGTTGGTAATCCTGTTGCACGTTTGCGTGTCTTTAATAATAATAGTAGTACACCTACTATTCAAAATCAATCAAATAATACAATCGTATTCCAAACAACTGTTGCTAGTTCTACAGTAACTCCAATGCAATTAGTTGGTGCAGATGTATTACCGGGAACTACTGCAACAAGCAATTTAGGTAATCAAAATTATCAATGGTTGAATGTTTGGGCAACTACATTTAACGGTAATGCTACAAGTGCCACAGGATTAGTATTTAACGGCAGTACAATTACTCCAAGTGCTAATACAAGTCCTAATACAGTAGTTGTTCGAGATGGTGCAGGTAACGTTAATGCAAGTATTTTTAATGGTGCAAGTACAACAAGCTTCTATGCTGACTTGGCAGAAAAATATCTACCAGATTCAGAGTATGATGTTGGAACTGTTATGACTGTAGGTGGAGATAAAGAAGTCACCGCATGTGGCACAGGTGCTCCAGCAATAGGTGTTATAAGTGAAAATCCAGCATTTATGATGAATAGAGATTTAGTAGGCGGTGTATATGTAGCGTTGAAAGGCCGTGTTCCAGTTAAATGCATTGGTCCTATCAACAAAGGCGATAGACTAATGCCATATGGTGCCGGTATTGCTCAAACTGCTCCTCAAGGATCACCAGATATTTTTGCAATAGCATTAGAAACAAGTATTGAAGATCGAGACGAAACTGTTAGACTTGTAGAATGTGTAATTTTGTAAATAAGAAGTTATAAAAGGATAAAAAATGGCTGGACAAGGTACCCCGATTCGGGCTAGTGATTATAATTCAATCCAAACAACCATCTCTAATGTTTTAGGTACAGGATCGGGATCAACCGGCTACGGACAAACAGTTACTAGTGGACAAGTATCAGTCGGCGGCAAGATTGTTGCTAGCGATTGGGTTCTATTGCGTAACGATCTTTTAGCGGCTCGTCAACATCAAACAGGTAATAACGAAGGCGGCCAGCTAACACCAATCACTACCACTACGATTGTTAGAGAAACTGACCGTGCGGCATACTATAATTTTGCACAATTAGTTCTTGCTAATCAAAATGTAACACCTCCTTCAGGGCAAGCAACATTAACAACATTTAATTCTAGTTCTCGATCAACTGCTTGGAACGGTACAATAACACATACAGTTACCTTACAGTTTCCAAGCTATAATGCCGCAAGATATTATTTTAATTCTGGTGGTAATGTACAGTTTAGTGCAAGCAATAGTAATTTTCCAAGCGACGGCAGCTATGTAAAAAGTAATGATTGGGCAACCATGTTGTCTAATATGGGTACTATTACAATGAATTTAAGTACTACAGCAACTTCTGGTTCAGGCAGCGCCGCAGGTAGTATCGGGTTCTATCAATTAAACACTGGTTATCAAACATTGTTTACTAAATCAACAAGTAGTCCTACATATAGTCCAAACCAATACGATATTCGTGCTAAAGTCGATGGCTCTGGTGCTATTATTACGTTTATTATGGAATTCCAAGATCTTTCAGCTCCGGGCGGATTTGGAGTTGACGAAAATGTTGAAGGTACTTTAACTAGTACAGTTCAAGGTTATTATGCATCTGGTTCAAACGTATCCGTGTCTGGATATACTCCTAGCGTAACTTCTACTGGGCCGTAATTGCCCTAACCTAATCCATTGACAAGATAATTAAAGTAGTATATTATCGTATACTACGGAGTTATCTATGGATGAAAGAATTGAAAAAGCATTTGCTGTTGCCAATTATATGGCAACCTTGTCAAATCAAAGAAGAATACTACTTGAAGAATATAATCAAAAGTTAATATACTATATTAACGGTGCCACATTTAAAATTTCCCCCGAGCTAATTTCTTTTACTAAGTGTCTAGTAGATTTAGATCATTTAGAAGATGTGGCATTTTTAGATTCAAATAATTTTCCAGTTATTATTAATGATGTTCAAAAATTCTTCGATGATATAACATTGATTTATTTTGAATCAACTAACTCTTATGCGGCCAAGTATGCTGAAATTAGAAGTAAGCGTAAAATTTCAGATATTGTTGAGTTATGACAACTGGTGCATTAATTTTTGCGCAAAATAATGCAAGCATAGACTATGTAAAATTAGCTACATTTGCAGCCTCTCGAATTGAAAAATATTTAAACATTCCAGTATCAATAGTTACAGATTCGACAGACTATCTGTTGTCTGTTTATCCTGATCATAAATTTGATCAAATTATTGAAATACAAACAGAAAAAAATATTCAAGAAAAGAACTTTTATGACGGAAGTTTAAGTACAAAAAGACTTCAATGGAAAAATTTTGCTAGAAGTACAGTATATGATTTAACTCCATATGATAGAACTTTAGTCATTGATAGTGATTATGTGTTAAATTCAAGTATTTTAAAATCTGCACTTGAAAATAATTATGATTTTCAAATTTATCGAAATAGTTTTGATTTAGCATACGAAAGAAACTCTGCAGATTTTCAAAGAATTAATCAGTATAGTATTCCTTTTTATTGGGCTACTGCTTTTGTGTTTCAAAAAAATACAATTACACAGGCATTTTTTGATCTAGTAACATATATTAAAGAAAATTGGGTATACTTTAAATTACTTTATAATATAAATTCTTCTACTTTCAGGAATGATTATGCGTTTAGCATTGCAATACACATCATGAACGGAAAACATTTAGAGGGGTTTGCTATAGAACTTCCTGGCAAGATGATATTTGCCGCAGATACTGATATTTTAATTTCAGCCGATGATAGTAAAATGAAGTTTTTAACGCAGAAAAAAAATTATTTAGGCGAATATATTGTAGCAAAAACAACAGACTTAGATGTTCATGTAATGAATAAAATGAGCTTGAGTAGGTTTATCGATGGAGGTTCTGGTGTCTAAAGGATTTTTAGTATTAGCACAAAATACAGAAACAGTTGACTATGTTCAGCAAGCCTATGCATTGGCATTGAGTATAAAACATACACAAAGTACTATTAGCAATATATCTATTATTACAAATGATCTTGTTCCTGATGAATATAAATCTGTGTTTGATCAAATAATTCCAATTCCGTGGTTTGATAAAGATAAGGAATCTGCATTTAGAGTAGAAAATCGTTGGAAATTTTATTATGCAACACCGTATGATGAAACATTTGTATTAGATACCGATATGTTAGTACTAGATGACATCAGTTATTGGTGGGATTATTGTAGTAATTTTGATATGAGATTTTGCTCAAAAATTTTTAATTATAAACAAGAACCTGTCTTAGTTGATATATATCATAGAAAAACTTTCATATCTAATAACCTTTCTAATCCTTATTTTGCTTTACATTATTTTAAAAAGAATCAAGCATCTTTTGAATTTTATAAGGTATTAGAATTTGTTGTTAATAATTGGGAATTTTGTCGAGGAACATTTGCACCAAATGATCCTCAGGAATGGCCCAGCATGGATTTAGCAACTGCAATAGCAATTGAGATTTCTGGCATGCAAGATGATGTACTTGATAAATGTAATCCTTTAGAATTTATACACATGAAGTCTCCGATACAAGGTTGGGATTATACTCCTTCAAGTTGGCAAAATGCAGTACAACATTCTTTAAATTCTAAGGGAGAATTTACTGTTTCTAATATTAGACAAACAAGATTATTTCATTATGTAGATAAAGACTTTTTAACATTACCGTTAATCAAAAAATTAGAGGAGTTAGTAAATGGTTCGTAAAAAGAAAAAGATACTGCCTCCTCCACCTCCAGTGGTAACAAACAGTTATTTTGCCTACTATGATCCGGCAACTAATGTATTGCTATCTATTAGTAATGAAAAATTAGATAGCTATCCTGCGTTCCTTGAAATTAATTTTGATACCTATGAAAAATTAATTCTAGGAAAGGAAAAGTTTAGTGATTATTTGTTAGGTTATGTAAAAATTGAAGATAAATCGATTTTTACAATGCGATCTAAAGTGGAAGAGGCCCACTCTTTTAAAAGTACTACTTTGGATATTATAACTGATAGTAATGTTAAAGATCCTGATTTAATTGTAGAGTGGAATCTTCCTAAAAATGAATGGAATTTTTTTGCATCTATAGTTGCTAAGAAAAATCTTTCTCCAAAAATATCTGGAAACAAACTATTATTTTTTGTATTGTTAGAAAGCGATTATGACTTTTTAATTAGAACAATAGTGGTAGACGGCGATAAATTTTTATCTCAAGTGTGTGTAGGTATACCATTTGAAAGCAATTTAGAAAAACAAATAAAAAAGATTTCAATAGCAACCAGATTAATGTTTGAATCTCATAAGTTAAGGATTATAAATGAGTAAAATTAAAATTATAGAGCAAGATATAATTTTTTTAAGTTATAACGAACCAAATGCTGAAAAAAATTATGCGGATTTATTAACTAAAGTACCCTGGGCTAAACGTGTACATGGTGTCAAAGGATCAGACGCCGCTCATAAAGCATGTGCCGCGCAAAGTGAAACTGAATATTTTGTTACAGTAGACGGAGACAATATTATTGATCCTAAATATCTAGAAGTAGAAATCGATTTGGATGCACTTGGACTTACACCAGATCATGTTTTTAGTTGGTGTGGTAATGTTCACGTAAATGGATTAATGTATGGAAATGGCGGATTAAAATTATGGACACGTAAATTTGTCAATGCAATGCAAACACATGAAAATTCAGATCCTAACGATGATAAAGGAAGAGTTGAATTTTGTTTTGATGACAAATATTATCAATTTAACGATTGTTACAGTGAAAGTTTTACTAACTCAACACCAGAGCAAGCATGGAGAGCAGGATTTCGTGAAGGTGTAAAGATGTGTTTAGTAGAAGGCGCAAAATCAAAAGATTTAAAAGAAATTTGGTGGCAAAATTATAACAGATTACTTATTTGGTGTAGTATAGGCGCAGATGTAGAAAACGGAATTTATAGCATACTTGGTGCTAGAGAAGGATGTTATATGACCATGTGTTCAGATTGGGATTATAGTAATGTTAGAGATTTTGATTGGCTAGAAAAATACTGGAATGATAGGCATGCAAACTCTACTTCGGATGTGTTATCTTCTTATGTTAATTTCTTAGCATCAGAATTAAAGACAAAATTAAATTTAGAAATTGCTAATTTAGATGGCGCAGGAAGTAAATTTTTTAAAACAGTTTATCGTAATGTACCTAGAAGAACTAAAAGATAATGTACGACATCATATTCATCAGTTATAAAGAACCTTATGCAGATGAAAATTTTCTTCAGTTAAAAGAAAGATTTCCATTAGCTAAAAGAGTTAGTGGTATTACAGGGATACATAACGCCCACATTGCCGCCGCCAAAAAATCCTTTACAAAAATGTTCTGGGTAGTAGATGCAGATGCAATTATATTAAACAATTTTAATTTTGACTATGAAGTTCCTGAGTGGGATTTAGATGCAGTGCATGTATGGAAAAGTTTAAATCCTATCAATAATTTAAGTTATGGTTATGGTGGAGTTAAACTATTGCCAAAAAAACTTACTATGGAATTGAATACTAATACTATAGATATGACTACTAATATTAGTAATAAATTTAATCTTATAGATGCTATTAGCAATATAACTGCTTTCAATACTGACGATTATAGTACATGGAGAAGTGCGTTTCGAGAGTGTTGTAAATTAGCAGTTACTAATGATCCAGAATCTTTAGATAGATTAAATGTATGGTGTACACTAAATGAAAATGCAGAATACGGATTTTATGCTTTTTTAGGAGCACTTGCTGGTAAACAATACGGAGAAAAAAATGCCTCCAATCCGGAGGCACTTGCTAAAATAAATGATTTTAGTTGGCTAGAAGCTCGTTGGCTAGCGGAAAAATCTCAGCTATCACTTTAGCGCAAGCAACAGCAACTTCCTGATGCTCTTTTTGAGTACCATTTGCACTGCGTAATTCAATAAAATGAATCCAACTACGTAGTGTGCCATTCATATACAAACGGCTTTCAATCAATCCTTCTGGTAGTACAGCACGAGCTTGTTCTTTGGCAATGCCTTTTAATATAGCCCATTCATATGCTTCGCGTGATTGTTTGATAACTAGCTCTTGCATACGTTCCCATTGATATGCTAAAAACCGATCTTCGTCATTACCGTGAATATCTAACTCTACACTATTCTGTCTATTCTTGAGGTCTTGCCTGCGGGCATCTCTAAGTACAAAGTTGAGATCCTTTGTCGGGTCAGCATAGCGTTGGCTAAACTCCTGGAAACTAAAACTTCTGTGTCTAAGGATCTGACGGGCAATGTCTCTAGTTGTTGTAATTTCAATGCAAGCTGAGACCATTTCAAGTGGGCTCCAATGCTGGTGTTTAATGAGGTACTTGATAAGCTTCTCACTAGTTTCTGTGTTGAGTTGATTACTTGGGTTTGAGACTCTGGCACAATAGGCAATGAGTTCTTGGGCGTCAGTGATTCCCATACTAGCAAATTCTGGAGTCGGTTGACTGAAGCTAAGTAGTCTAACATTCATTATTTATAACTTCTTTCTTTTTAAAAATTTTTGAGTGCTTTTTTCTATATCTCTTTTAACTTTATGTGTATCTAATTTAAAATCGATATCGTTTATTTTTGTTTCGTAATTTTTACAAAGTTCGGCTAAACTCTTTTCGAAGGCACTCCATCCATTGCGTTTTGTTTGCTGTGTTATTTTTATTTCCCAAGTCTTGCCGTCTTTAAAATTGACCAAAACGGTATGTAGGTATTCCATAGGTACGACATTTAATCGTACATCCTCGAATACTTCTGGCCAATGCTTAATAACTTCCTTGGGAAGATGTCTTCCCGAGTTAGTCACTTATGCCTTTTTTTTGGTCGGAACCAATTCCTCTGCTTTACGACGATAGTTAGCGGCCTCTTTAGCTAGTCTATCAGACTGACTACGATACCATTTAGCTTCTGCTTCTGGGCTATCAAAACTTACTGGATCGGTAGTTTGAACTGTAGGTTGTACTACTTGTTCAACAGTAGCAGTTACCTTAGGCATTTTATCAATTTCGCTTATTGGACGAGCTTCTGTTTTTTCAGGAGTATCAGATTTAATTGATAAATCATCGATAGCAATGCCGCGCTGTTCAGCAATAATTTGATTTAACTCGGATAACAAAATACCATAATTTGTAGTAGGAGTCATTTCAATTTCGCTAGTTTGTGCTTTAATTAAACGTCCATTAACGTGTAACCAACTTAGCATAATACTACCATCTGGAAATTGTGCTCTTGCTAATACATCGGCAAATTCATATGCATCTTGACCTGTACCACTTTCTACTAAGTTAATAATAGCATCATGATAGATATCTGGTATATTTTCAGTTGGTACAATTAGGCAATGATATGCATCGC
>Ga0208380_1000110_pt1 | contig 24268 bp, 31 predicted proteins | sample CryBogCBE27Jun07_FD_184570 | JGI IMG/M metagenome (GOLD analysis project Ga0208380, IMG submission 184570) | Freshwater microbial communities from Crystal Bog, Wisconsin, USA - CBE27Jun07 (SPAdes) | ecosystem: Environmental > Aquatic > Freshwater > Lake | place: Crystal Bog, Wisconsin, USA... | reverse complement strand
GCAAAATACTTATACAACGTTATGTGCTAGTAGTGCTAATTGGAATACAGCTTATACTCTAGCTACTGGTTTAACAAGTTTATCTTCTAATTGGCAAAATACTTATACTTCGTTATGCTCCAATAGTGCTAATTGGAATACAGCTTATACTCTAGCTACAGGATTAACTTCGTTAAGTTCTAATTGGCAAAATACTTATACTTCGTTATGCTCCAATAGTGCTAACTGGAATACCGCCTATACATTAGCTACGGGATTAACAGGCCTATCTTCTAACTGGCAATCTACCTATACATCGTTATGCTCCAATAGTGCTAACTGGAATACAGCGTATCAAAATGTTTCATCCAGTAATTTATATCTCAATACGTCAACAACAGCGTTTAGTGCACCAAATGCCATTGTCAATATAAATTCCCTTTCAGCAGCTACTACTATAACATCATACAATATAGCTACGCAAAATCGAATACAATATCTTTCCTCTGGTATAGTTAAATTGTATCAATTTTATAATACATCTACAAACAGTTTAGATACAGTTTTTAATTAATATGTCAACAACAGTTGCTAGACTTTCTTCTAACGGTGTGTATTTTACTAATGCATATTTTAATACATATTTTGATGAAGTAACAAAAACAAAAAATTCTATATCATTAACTGCAGTCTATAGCGCGGGTTTCGATGAAGTATCATTACAAGGTATAGGATATGGTTTAGCTAAAAGAGAGACTAATGACGGTCGTATATTAATACCAGGTTATTTTGATGAAGTAACCGGAATTACAAACTTTAATGTATCATACTTAATTGTAGCTGGTGGCGGAAGCGGTGGAGCTGCTATTTTTGGTGGTGGCGGAGGAGGAGCTGGTGGTGTTGTTTTTGGTAATGTGGGTTTAACTTCAGGTATAACTTATACTGCAATAGTAGGTAGCGGTGGAGTTGGTATTACTTATACAAATCAATATGGTGTGGATGGTAATAGTGGTGGTAATTCCGTATTATCAGGTGCAAATACCATTTTAGCTATTGCATCTGGAGGCGGATTTGGAGCAGGTAGTGGAAGTGTCAACGGAGGTAACGGAGGATCAGGTGGTGGAGGAGGTGGTACAACAGTTAGTGGTACAGCAGGTGGATTGAGTACCTTAAATCAAGGCTGTAGTGGCGGGCTCGGTACAGCATCACCCAATGGTGGCGGCGGCGGTGGTGGTTATTCAACACCAGGGCAAGCAAGCGTTGATGCAGGTGGTAACGCCTCAGGTGGTAATGGTTATACATCAAATATAACAGGAACATCAAAAATATATGCTGCTGGTGGTGGCGGTGGTGGTAGTTACGCTTCCGGTGGCGGTGGTTCAGGAATATCGGCATTGAGCGGTGGTTATTATCTAAGTCCATCAACATTTTCAGCGCCTAATAATACCGGTCACGGCTCAGGAGGAGCTTTTGGAATTGGAAGTAGTTCAGGTAATGGTGGTAGTGGCGTGGTTATTATATCTTTTCCAACAATAAACTATCCTGGTGACAGTAATATTAATAATAATACAGGATATGGTACAATTTGGACAAAAACAATTAACGGTAATAATACGGTAATCACATTTTTACAAACTGGAACTTTTATTTGTTAAAAGTAATTGCAATAAAAATTGTATTTTAAAACCTTTTATATAAATACTATAAAAATATGGCAAAGTTATTAGGCGGTACAACAGTTTACGGTTTACTATCAGCAGCCGGTACGGTATATGCTTCTGGAGGTAATAGTGATCTATGGAATAGTAACTATACTGCATTTACCGCTAATTCAGCTAACTGGAATAACAGCTATACCACGTTAACAGCTAACTCAGCTAACTGGAATAACAGCTATACCACGTTAACAGCTAATAGTGCCAATTGGAATAGTACTTATACTACTACCAATACAACAAGCGGTAATTGGAATGTTGGTGGAAATATGCCTATTGCTTTAACAGGTAGTGTTAACTTCAATGGTATCAAAGCAGGTCAACAATTTTCAATTAATACACCACTTTCGACATTTATTATGAGGTTAGTTGCAGCTGCTATTCAACCTACATATCTTTATCCTACCTTATCATGTACAACACCTTCTTCAGCATACGAAGTAGGTACAACTTTAACGTTCATACTTACATCTCTCTGGACACAGAATAATGCTGGAAGCGCTACACAATTTATTATTTTATCAAGTTATACAGGTTCATCATATAATACAGTGACATCATCTAGTGTAATTGGAAATTTAACAGCATATCAATTAACTAACTACGTTTTACTATCAACAACTTCATTTGAAACTTCAGCTGTATTTACAACAGGCGCTCGATTGTTCGATAGCTATGGTGACCCGTCCATTAGCCCTCCAATTCAACCAAACGCTCTCTCGAGTAATGTTATTACGGTAACAGCTTATAGAAATTCTTTTTATTCAGCAGATACTCGAACCTCTGCTTCACTCTCGAGTTCAAATGAAGTTCGTGCTCTAACAGGTATACGACAAGTTAATAATAATGACAGCTTTAATATTAATGTACCTTCCGGTGCTACTAGATTAGTAATCGTTTACCCGTTCAATTACGCACTTACACTCTTTAATCCAAGTACTGTCAACATTACACCATCTGCATATAATTCCAGTACATCTGTTTTTACAACAAGTAGTTTATTTGTTAGTGGTGTTAATGGGTATTCACCCATTAGTTATAGAACGTTTATATATAATGGTGCACCTCCTGCAGGTTCATATACTATTTCGACTTCACAACCCGTTAGTACTAATCCGACATATACAACACCGACGGTAACAATAAGTGCTCCTTATACAACGATATCTAATGAAGTCGGTGCAACATTATCAGCAAATACTGCCTATATTTTTGCTCCAGGTGATGGTGGTGCATATACAAATTTACAAATATTGACAAGTAGTGACAATAGTGCATACACAAGTGTAACTGCTTTAGCGACTCCACCAACAACTGCTTATTATACAACAAACCCATTCATTCTTTCAAGTAATAATACATCTATCTATATAATTGCATCTGCAGGATATGGAGCCGGTATTCGAAAATTTTCAAATTATAGTGATTTATATGGCGGTGTACCAGCTGGTTCTGCTTCTAATTCCTATACTTTGAATCTACAACCTTATCGTAACGCTTTCTATACAGCCGACAATGGAACATTACCTGTTAATACATCACCGTTAGTAAGAGCTTTAACACCTCACAAAGTATCGAACTATGATTACTATGACGTTGTAGCTTATAACATAACACGATTTGTTATTGCTTATCCAAATGACTATGCAATACAGGTTAACTATAACGGAACTACTAATCTTATTAACCAATATTCAAACTATTTTACAACTAATAGTTCTGTATCCGTAAGTGGTGCACCACCTAGCAATCTATACCCTACAAATTATAGAGTCTATACATACAATACTGGAACATACGGTAATCCAAACGGTGTATATTTTATTACCGTATCACAACCTGGTTCTGTTTCACCCCCGCCATATACACCGCCTACAGCTTCTTTATCGCCATCATCTCAGACTATTGGAAATGAAATCGGATCAACAACCGGTATTGGTTATACATTGACATATAATCAAAACGCAGCTGGTACAGCAACTAATTATTATCTTTTAACTAGTATTGACAACATCAATTATACACAAGCTGCTTCAACAGCCGGTACCAGTTATACATTATACTTTAATAGTTCAGCTAATGATTCAAGCGGCACATTTAATGACAGTACATATTACGTAAAGCTATCTACAACTTACAATGCAGGTCCACAAGGTTATACAAATTTTGGTGATCTCTATGGTTCACCACTTCCAATGAGTGCAGTAGCATCATCACCAGCTACTGTGACTTCACAGCCTTATAGAAATCTATTCTACTGGCATGATACAACTCCTAATGTACCTGTAGCTAGTGATGTGCGTACATATGGTACACCCTTAGAATCTGTTGATTACCTCGGTAACGTTTATAATAATACATTTAACATCAATGTGTTACAGGGTGATAGAAGGGTTGTATTTGCTTACCCTGCCTATCTTGGTGATACGAATGTTTCAGTTAACGACGTAGTTCATAACATTACATACACATTTACTAAAACACAACTTATTGTATATGGAGCTAACGGATTAGCGCCTGTTTTATATAATGTTTTTTATTATATACCTGCTGCTACAGGTGGATTTTCAAGCAATGTAACACTAACAGTAGTATATCACTAACCTAAATAATTTTAAAAAATGTCTTTAGTTAATCAACCAAATATTTTTGCAAGACTGCAAGCAACACCGCTTGATCAGTCCTTCGTTGTTGATACATATTCGAGTCTTGTTAATTATGTTACAGGTAGTGGTATTGCGTATGCCGGTCAAGTGATTGCTGTATCTGCTACTAATACAGCGTATATTGTCAATAACGATTTAGCTACTGCTACACCAATCGGTAATATTCCTAATACGTTAAATATTACAGGCTCTGCTTCTTTTGGTGGTAATTTGAGCGCTAATGGTTCCGCTTTTTTTGTTAATACGACAATTAGTAATACTATAAATTCTCCTGTTTATCAAGGAAGCAAAGGTACAGATGCACCGGATCAAGGTGGTGGTATAGGAACTGGAGGTAATGGTGGTTATTTTTATATAAATGGTGGTAGTGGATATTCTGATTCTAGTCAAAACCAACCTGGAGGACCTGGTGGTACAATAAATATTTCTGGTGGTAGTGGATCTTCTGATTTTTATGGGGCACAGGGCGGTTCATTAATAATGGTCGGAGGATCAACAGGTGTACAGCTCGGCTGTCCTTCTGGTAATGCTGGTAGTATTAACACAAGTGGGGGGCAAGGTGCTGCAGGCGGTAACATTGACACATCAAACGGTGGTGGTAATATTGTAACAAACGGTACAGGGTGTATCGGTCTAGGTTCATCTTCAGCTAATACACAAACACTTCTTTGCGGTACCGTATCTTCTGGCTATAATCAAATTTTATGTTTACCTGATACACATGGTGTTAATGGTACTATTGCATTAAGAGATTCTAACCCGAGTATAAGAGCTAATATATTCTGTGGTGCTACAGGGAGTGCATATAATATTAATTCTGGTGGTTCTGGTGGTTGCATTGCATTAAATGGTGGAAATGCTAACAGTTTTTTTTCCGGAGGGAATGGTGGTAATATAATAATGTGCGGTGGTGTAGCGGCGACCGCTGGTAGCATTAATACAAGTAGTGCCTATTGTTCACAAGGCGGTTCTATTAACACATGTTCTGGTAATTATGGTGTTGGTGGTACAATTGATACATCTAGTACTGGAGCTCCGTCGCTCGTTTATATAAATGCAGGAGGTGGATCTATAATTACTAGAGCTTACGGCGGCTGCACTAATGGCGGTAACATTAATACATTAGCATGCGGATGTTGTACATGTGGTGGTTATATTAATACATCGGCATGTGGATATTGTACATACGGCGGATGTATTAATACATCTGCATCTGGTGATTATTCATGTGGTGGTAGTATAGATACTTCAAATGGCGGTGGGTCAATTGTAACAAACGGTAGTGGACGTATCGGTTTAGGTTCTGCACCCAGTGATACACAAACAATGCTTTGTGGTACAGCTACAACTAATCGTGCGATTTGTTTTCCAGATAGCAGCGGTACAGTTTTTGTAAATAATGACTCAATAACTCTCTCTGCCGCCAATATTCAACTGACAAGTGCAACCATATCTACATTTACTAACCCTGTAACTGCTTCTGGGTCCTTCCTTGTATTAAATATAAATGGTAATAATAAAGCAATACAACTCTGGGATTATACATCATAATATATGTCTTTACAAATAGAAACACAACCATTTCAGTTCAATAATACTGTTTCAGTATTAAGTTCTATTTCTGCTATATCACTCTACGGAACACATTACGGTGATGGTAGCAACTTAACAGGTATTTACTCTGGTTTGACAGAAAACTGGCAATCAAGCTTTACAACGTTAACAGCTAACTCAGCTAATTGGGATTCTACTTATACAACATTATGTGCCAATAGTGGTGCATGGAATAATTCATACACCACACTAACAGATAATAGTGCTAACTGGAATAATAATTATACCACACTAACAGCTAACTCAGCTAATTGGGATTCTACTTATACAACGTTAACTGCTAATAGTGCTAACTGGAATAATAATTATACCACACTAACAGCTAACTCAGCTAAATGGAATTCCGCTTATACAACGTTATGTGCCAATAGTGGTACATGGAATACATCGATTACAGCGGTTAATGGCACAACAAACCAAATTACCGTTACGAACCCTAATCCTAATGCAGTTACCCTATCTATACCAGCTACATTTTGTGTATCAAATGCAATACGTACTCTTACAGTAAATGCAACAGTTGTACTGAGTGGAGCTACAGTATGTTCAAATAATTCCGTATTCGCTGGTGGTAATATATCCGCTGGTACTACAATAACAGCAGGTACCTGTTTTATTGCCAATAGCGGTATCATCTCCCGTGGACCAGCCGGTAGTTATCAAAGTTTTGCAGCTGGTGATAATGCTCTTGCTGCTCAAACAACAGGCAGTCAAAACGTTGCTATTGGTGCTAACGCATTAGCATCAGGTACTATTATTAGTCAGAATGTTGCTATTGGAGCAAACGCTCTTCAAAACACGGTAACTCCATTGAACGGCGGCCGTTCTGTTGCTATTGGTTATAATGCAATGCAGAGCGGTGTAATGACAGGTTGTGCAAACGTAGCAATAGGCTATCAAGCTCTATGTAAAATTACTTCTGGTATGGGCAATACAGCTAGTGGCTATAATACATTAGCTAGTAATGATGCAGGTAGTAATAATGTAGCGATTGGCAATAGTTCACTAGTTGCAAATACGAGCGGTAACAATAATGTTGGTATAGGTCCTAATGCATTAGGTAGTAACACCACAGGAAGTAATAATGTAGCAGTTGGTGTAAATAATCTTGCTACAAATACAACAGGAAACAATGGCGTTGGTATAGGTACATCAAATTTCCAAAAATCTTTTGGGCCAGGTAATATCGGAATTGGTACAAATAGTGGTTATAATACAACAACAGGATCAAACAACGTTGTTTTATCTCCTTATCAAACCATGCAAAATAACGTCAGCGGATCTGATAATTTTGCTGTTGGTTATAGAACATTGTTTAACGCAAATAGTGGATGCTGTAATGCTGCCATCATCAAAGGAGCTTTATATAATAACTGCGGTGGGTGTTATAATGTAGCCATTGGCTATAATTCCGGTTACTGTTTGAATACAGGTAACAACAATATTTTTATTGGTACAAATAGTGGATATGCTTTAGCTACAAATAGCTCTAATAATACTATTATCGGTAATCCTTCTATACCTGCTAGCTCTACTTGTAATAATACTGTTATAGTCGCAGCAGGTAATACAGAAAGATTTAGAGTAGATCAAAATGGTTGTTTTGGTATCGGTACTACAACACCGAATCAAAACCTAACTGTTGTAGGTACAATATCTGCTTCTACTGCTGTTTATGCTAACGGTGTACAGCTAGGATCTGGTAGCGGTAATGTAGATTTAGGACAGATACCAGTATTAAGCGCTAATTGGAATAATTCATACACAACACTAACTGCTAATAGTGCTAACTGGAATAATGCCTATACTCTTGCTACCGGATTAACGAGCATTAGTTCATCTTGGGTTACATATAGTAATTTAAATACTGGTTCTTTTGTCAAGTATACCGATATTAATTCTGTAAGTGCTAACTGGAATAATGCCTATACATGGGTCAATGGCAATTCAGCTAATGCTCAACATACAACTCTAACATTAACAAATACCGCTCTTACGGCGTCTATTAATCAACCGTTGTTATCAATTTATGGAGCAGCCAGTGCTTCATCGTTTTTACAAATTCAGAATACAGCGAATACGTTAAGTGCTAGTACTGACGTATCAATTTATAATAACCTCGGTAATTATCTTGATTTAGGTATTAATAGTAGTAGTTATAACGGTAATGCATATTATGGTGGATCTTTTACTATTACAGGTTCTGGAGATGGTTATCTGTATAATACAACAAATAATCTCATTCTAGGCACGACGAGTACAGTAGCTAACAATTCCAATGTTATTATATTTGCCGGTGGTAGCTTAAGTGGTACCGCTGTTCAAGGCGGTAATGAAGTAGCACGCTTTCTATCAGGTGGTAACGTCGGTATTGGTACATCTACACCCAATAGACAATTAACAGTTGTAGGAGATATTAGTGCGACAGGTAATGTATACTCTGTTGCTGGTACATTAGGTACAGGTGGTGGTGGAGGTGGTTCGACTGCTGGTGCATTATTAAGTACAACAACTGGTACTTTTGCTGCAACAGGTGCTAATGTTATATTTAGCACGGTTTCTGCAGCTAATCTTTCAGCAGCCGCCTTTTATGGTAGTGGTAGCGAAATGGTATTATCAGATGGTATTGGTAGTAATGATACAGGTAATGGAGTAAACACCTTATCGTTAAACTTTACTAACGGTACATATGTAGGTAGTGGTGGGTTATCGGTTACAAATCTTACTGCTACAAATGTTGTAATTAACGGTGTAGCAAAGGGCAATTATCTAGCATCTACAGGTTCAGCTATTGGCCCGACGTTAACTAATTATGGTATATCAACCTTTACACTTGCACCTAATGGTGTATATGAACTCTTTTATGACGTTTATTATTTAAAGACAACGGCAGGATCTGTAGCGTATTACCTTTCGGGTACCAATACTTTTAGTAACGTTGTTGGAGAAGTTGTACAAACTGCTGTAGGCGGTGGTGCAACATCGCCAGTTGCTTATGCTGCGCCAACAAAAGCATATCTTTTCGGTGCTACGGCTGCTACAATACCATTTGCAGCGACAGGTTCTCTTACTACGGCTGTGTATCATAATGGTGCAATTAGATATATGATTATAAATAGTGCAAATACAAATACCGTGCAGCTTGCAATTTCTGCAAATGCAGGTACTGTTACCCCACAACAAGGTAGCTATGGTAAACTTATACGAGTAGCATAATATGGCCAATAAAATTCTTATTAATAATAAAGGCGGTACGGGTAATGCTCATACACTCTTTAATAATAAAGGCGGTACAAATACAGCTCATATTATTAACAATAATGCATGTTTTCCAATAACTTATTTATTAGTCGGAGGTGGAGGTGGTGGTACTGCAAATAGTGGGGGTGGAGGGGCTGGTGGATTTTTGTGTGCTAATACAAATCTTCTTACACGACAATCATTTAACGTATTTATTGGATCAGGAGGAGCTGTTAATACAAACGGTGTAAATACAACACTAATTTCAAATAATAGATGCGTGATCCCTAGTATTATAGCATATGGCGGCGGTGGAGCGGGTCAAAATGGTGGTTCTGGTGGTGGTGATATTAGTGGTGGTATTGGTTTAGGAATAGCAGGACAAGGTAATAATGGCGGTACATCTTCTGGCTACGGTGGTGGAGGTGGTGGAGCTAGTCAAGTCGGTGGTAATGATAATGGTGGCGGGGGAGGAAGTGGAGGAAATGGATGTTATACATTAATATCAGGTACATTATCTGCTTTTTCCGGTGGTGGCTCGGGAAGCTGTAACACTTACAAAAGTGTAGGTGGTGGTGGAAGCGGAGGTTATTCAGGTGCTGGCTCCAACGGATGTACAAATACAGGTGGCGGCGGTGGTGGTGATGGATTAAATCATAACAATGGTGGATCAGGAATTGCTATTATTCAATATAAATCTTCTGCACCTTTAGCTACTGGTGGAAATTCAATAGTATCGTTTTTAAGTAGCGGTATTAATTATCAAGCACATGTTTTTACTTCATCGGGCACGTTTGCACTTACAGGTGCTTAATATAATATAATATATGTCACATTTCGCACACATTACAAATAATATTGTTGATCAGGTAATAGTAGCAGAGCAGGATTTTATTAATTCTTTATCTGACCCTCAAAATTGGATTCAAACATCATATAATACAAGAGCAGGTATTCATTACGATCCTAATACAGGTCAACCTGATGATGGCATAGCTTTAAGAGGTAATTACGCTGGTATTGGATACATTTATGATCTCGTCAATGATGTATTCTACCCACAACAACCATTTCCTAGCTGGATCATTAGCGGACCATCATGGGTATGGACAGCACCTGTTCCACGACCGACAGATAATAAAAATTATATATGGAGTGAGGATCAGCAGAATTGGATACAAGTTACTTAGTATAACCAAATCCTTGTTGATACCACTGGAAGGTATTGTCAATCCAGTCACAGACCTGTTTACCAAGTATTGTATTATAATCAGGTGTTAGAGGTTGAACCGAACGACGAATAGTATGAAGATCGGCTGTTAATCCATATACTGAATCATCTTCCTTTACTGTTTGTTCTACATTTTGAAAGTCATGTTTATAAGGAGTTAGTTCGAGATAATTATAAATCTTATTCATTTCACGTTCAGGATATGAAGTAAGATCTTCTGCACGAACATAAAGTACTTCTTTGTTAATACCTTCAAGAAAGGTCTGCTGTAAGCGCTCTAGAGCCATACCGACAGGAGGTGAAGCAACCCAAGCGTCAATACGCTTTGCTGTATTTGTTCCTTTCATTTCACTATGATTCTGAATAGCTTGATGATGCTCAGGTGATTTACGAAATAGCTTTTCCATAGAGGAAAAAATGCTTTTAAGGTTTCTTACCATACAAATCATCTTAGGCTTCTCATCCATAAATGACTCAAACCAACGATAGTGAATAGTACCGCCTCGTGTCTTAATACAGATATGAGGTTTATCAGAATACGTCGCAGCATATCCTTCTAATCCACCTTTACAAAATCCTCTCCAGGTCTTTAACGCTAGCTCTTGATCCATTGCTTTTACTTCTGGTGTATTGGTAAAATTTGTTCGCGCACCATAAAGATATTCTAAAACAGGATCGGTTGGTGTAGCACAAATTTCAGGATTCTGATTAAGAATACATTGAAGCAACGTTGACATGCTTCGAGGCATAGAAGAGTTAAAGAATATCATATTAAACAATTGTAGTAGCTAAAGGCGGCATATCAAATAGTAATTCGCCAGACTTTGTACCTAAGATAGATTCAACAAACTGATCCTTATCAAAAAGCTTATTAATATTATCATACGGACATTCATGGAATCTACCACCAGTCCAATCATCAGATTCAAGATAACTATCGATACGATGACGGAAAGACTCAGCTCCAGATGCAATAATGTTTGTATGCAGTTTATGACCAAATACAACAGGAGAATTTGATATCCAACCTACAGTAGCTGGTCGATTGAAAGCTGCAGCAGCATGTTGAGCAAAAGAATCGATACAGAGAAGCTTATCTGAGAGTGCAATATAGGAAAACAGATTTCTAAAGTTATCAGTTATTCGTATTGTATTCTGAATTTCAGGTTGATTTTCTCTACGAACATGAAGAACTTTACTAAAACTACCGCGAACTGCTTCAACAACTTCTTGAGCAAACGTAGGAGGGAGATCCCTCGACCATGAATACGGGTGACCTTGCTGCTCAGCACCACCACTTGATTGTACCAGTAATACAGGTCCATCTTTTTGTAATTGACCTTGAGCAAAGAGAAGCTCACGCTCGGTTAAAAAGATATTAGGTTGTTTATCCACACAGGGAATACCAAACACATCACACCAAATTTCTGCCAAAGATTTTCTACGATAAAGAAGATCTTCAGAATGATACGGTTCCATTCTAAAGATTTTTGTATCCTTATCTTTGATATAATCATCGTAAAAATACGGTATATTGCCGAATCTATATACTCTATGAATATGTGGATTATGAATATAGACTTCAGGATATGCTGTAGTGACAACAATTTTATGTTCCGGGTATGCAGCTTTAATTGATTTCACAACAGCTGTTGCAACAATATTTTTACCACAACCGCCTTCAACGTGAAAGATAGCGAATTTCTCCATATCGTTAATTTAGCCTCTATAATATAGGAATCAATAGTGAATAAAATATAGTTGCCTAATCCTTCTTACGAATCTATAACTAGAAATATGACAAACATTATTGATTCTATTATTGACTACACTCTTCGTTCAAAGTTTAATACTTTGAATAAAATTGGTAACACGCTTTATGTTAACAGGCAAATGATTATTAATAGAGAGAATTTTATTGCTGGTAATCTTTCGTGTGGTACTAATGATGAGATGCAGAATATTCTTATGGAGATGAAGTTACTCCTTGCCGGTCGTTATGCTGGTAATAAGGAGTACCTCTTTGAACGTATGAATTATCTTATTGAATGTGCTTTTGAGTGTCAAAATAATAAGCAAAAGACAACACCAAAGCTGACAGTTAATAAGAGGACTATTGTTGATCTTCAGAGAGTAAAGAAGCAAATTAGGTGTAAGAAGACCGGAAAGTTTATTGCTAAGAAAAAGAAGAAGTAATAAAGTTTTGCATACATAAATATTTGTATGCTCAGCTTTAAAGAATTTCGCAAACGATCACCAAAACACTTTAAAATTGGTGATCGTGTAAGAAACTGTAATCCAGAGTGCGAACACTATGGAAGTACAGGTATAATAACTCAACTTCTTGATTTAAAAGATCCTAATATTCCGGATAATGTTGTCGGTAAAGCAGTTAAATATAAATGTGACTGCTGTGGTAAGAACTGGAAAAAAGGCGATGAGCTTGAAAAAACAGCTGAGCAATTAGAATTACTCTAGATTTAATTAATAGAACTAATAAAATATACCGTTATGAATATAGATTCACTAAAGAGAGATCTTCAAATACTCGCTCAAACTCAAGATTTACTTGTTGAGTGCAATTGGTTACGTGTTGAATCTATACAAAAAACTAAAAAAAGTAATTCTACAGCTTATGGTACGGTTTATGTTAAGGACGGTAAGACTGTTTATCTTAATTTGGCTACCGCACCCAATATACTCAAAATGCTTCAGTCATAAGACTAAATAATAATAGAAAGGGCTATATTTTTAATGCAAACATTTGACATAGCTCTTAAAGGCATTGAGTATAAAATTGATGTTTTAGAAGAAGACAATGATGTAGAAGTTTTTGTAGAAAGAAAAAACGAAGATATAGAAATTCCAGATGAAGAACTTTTGTCTGTTATTGAGTATCTCGTAAAAGAAGGTTTTGTAACACCTCCTTTATAAAAAAAAAGACCCTACCGAAGTAGGGTCTTTGAGTTTAATTATATATTATTCTTACTTAGCTTCTTTCCGAGCTACCTTTGCCTCCTGAATAGCCTTACGTTCAGTACGTGCAAACTTAATAAGCTCTTGAAGAGCCTTACGTGCACGTGTACCAGCGGAGTTATTACCTCCGTTAAACTTTGTAACTTCAGCTACATATGTATCGGCAATTGTCTTGAATGTTTCGATTGAGTCTGACATAGAAATATACTTATACAATTATAAATGAGATTCAATATGCTCAAGCTTTTCTTCCTGATGTTCTTCTTCACGAATTCTCTCAACAGAACCGTCAATAAAAGCTCTCCAAGCAATTAACCCCTGAACTACAGCATTTACTATTATTGTAACCCAGCGTAAATCATGAATATCCTTTAAGTGCATATCATCGGAATAATGCGAGAAGTCCGTAAGCATTGACGAAAATACAGCAACACCTACATATAAAAATAATTTTATACCAGCGCTAGAATATCTACTCAAATAATGATAATGCGATTTCATACACTAGTATTTATAAATAATTTCATACAATTTATGCATTCAGTAATACCAAGAAGAGGAGAAGATATCGATCGCACACTTAAGCGTCTAAAGAATAAAATGGATATTGATAGTGTATTAGAAACAGTTAGGGCTAAAAGATATTTTGAAACCGAAGCTCAAAAGAAAAAGCGTAAGGAAAAAGCAGCTCATAAGAAAGCTAAACAACGTCGATAAGTATTTTAATGATATCGTTTAAACAGTTTGTTTTAGAACGCGTCTATCGATTGTCAGAGGTCGAACAAGAGAGTGTAAATGATATTGTAGATTTTTATATGAATCTCTTTGATCCAAAGAGATTAAAGATGCCGATAGCTAAGATTATTACCCTTGGTCCTCAACGTGTCTATAAGGATTACATTAACGAAAAAGGTTATATTACTATCGGGCTCGTTAAGTTTCATGATGATGAGGATGATCAGGATAAACAGATTCCTGTTTATGTAGGCTTTGATAAAAAGTCGAAAGATAAGGGTACATATATCTATGATGCCGATACTCATGAAGAGTATATTGTACTTCATTATTACAAATTAAAGTATGATAGAGAATTTATAGAAGACGCTCTAGTTCATGAGCTTAATCATGCTAAACAACCCTATAAAAATCCTGGTAAGCACTATGACAGAAGCACATTGGATTATTATACCGATCCTGTCGAAGTACATAATTATGTATCTAATATTGTTCATATTATAGAAAAGGAGTATGAAAAGAATCCAACAGAAGTAGTTAAAGCTTTAGAAGAGTATATTCGCAATGGAGGGTATGCACCAGGTAATATCGTTTATAAAGCTATAGAAAAAATAGGAAAGAGTGAATTTGTAGTATTCCTTTATAATAATAAAGACAAGCCTAAAGTAAAGAAAGAATATCAACGCTTTATTAATAAACTCACGTGGTTATTAGATTCATTTAAAGAATATGATCGAGACAATTAAAAAGATAGTTAGCATCTACCAAAATCTAGACTGGATACAGGATAGAATGGATGAATTGTCTGAGAAGATAAACGATTATATTTACGAAAGTGGTTGTGATATTAAGCTTACTAAGCCTGATAAGAAGAAGCTTAAAGAATTTGATAGAGAGTGTGATGAGCTCAAGGCACGTCACGACTATGAGATGAAACAACTTCAAGATTTGCTTGCTTCAGAAGACGAATGAGATTATAATAAGGACATGTTTCAGGAACAACTCCTTAGGTACAAAAATATTAAACTCTATCTTGCACGCTTTACAGCTAGGGTAGATGGTGTAAAGAGCTTTTATAAAATTGGTGTAACATCGAAGTATGATGCTGCTGAACGCTTTTTGGATGAAGAATATAACCTCTGGGATATTAAGATTATGACGACAGCTTACGGTCCAACGCGTGAAGTACTCGAAGCTGAGGACGAACTAAAACTCAAATACAAAAAGAATCTTTGGCTTGATCAAAAGATTAAAGGTGTTACTGAAATTTTTGTACCAAACAATAATCAAGACATTCAGGATATTATTGAATATATTAAGAATAAGCGTGTTGCATGGTATGATCGCCGTGCAAATGAAGCATCAGAAATCGAAAAGCTCAAGAAAGAGAATGCTGAGCTTAAAAAGCAGCTTGCCCACTTAGAGCGATAATCTATAATGGTGGAATAATAAATTTTAGCTCCCGTAGTTTAACAGTAAAACACTAATCTTATACATTAGAAGTCCTAGATGAGGGCGCGATCCCGGGGCAGAACCGGGCGGGAGTACCATTTTAATATGAACGTAAAACTTGTATCTGTAACTGAACCAAAAATAGAAGGTATTAATTCTGCTGAAGAGCTCATTACCTATTGTGCTAGAGTCAGTAACCCATCTAATCAGATGAATACTCAAACTGCGCCCAAACTTTTAAAGTATCTGATTGATCATAAGCATTTTTCACCATTTGAAATGGTATCAATGGTTATTGAAATCAAGACCTCTAGAGCAATTGCTGCTCAAATTCTACGTCATCGTAGTTTTAGCTTTCAAGAGTTTAGTCAGCGCTATTCAACAGCAACAGAGCTTGAAGATATTGAATGGCGTCTACAAGGTAAAACAAATCGTCAAGTTGGTGATGATATTGTAGATTTATCACCAGAGCTTAAAGATGAGGTAGCTACCACGCTTGCAACTTGTAAAGAGCTTTACGGTAAATTAATTGAGAAAGGAATTGCTAAGGAGTGCGCTCGTATGGTTCTACCTCTTAATACTTCTACTACTATCTATATGGCGGGGACTTGCAGATCGTGGATTCACTATCTTGATATTCGTTGTAAAGAAGATACTCAGAAAGAACATCGTGAGATTGCCCTTGCTATTAAAGAAATTTTTACTACAATATTCCCAGTAACCTCAGAAGCACTTAATTTTTAATTTATGTCAAACCCAAAACCATCCAGAGAAGCCCAAGTATTTCAACTCGTTCAGGAACTTGAAGAGACAAAGTTACGTAAGAAATCTACAGCTAAAGCATTTGGTGATGAGATTAAGCGAATTAACGCCGAGATTAAGGACCTTTTGAATCCTCCTGAGGAGCAGCTACCTTAATGATTAAGCTCAACCCTATTCGAATTTTTATTCAAGACGTATGGAATCATCCTATTGTAGTAAAAGCATCAATTATTTTTGGTCTTCTGCTTTTTTTGCTTGAGATGTATATTCTTTTCCGGTAATATAATGGAATAATAAATTACGCGCTTGTGGCCTAGCGGTTAAGGCAAGGGGCTCATAACCTCTGGATCGTTGGTTCGAATCCAACCGGGCGCACCATTTTTTAAATGAAACAATATATCCTAAAAGACATTGACACAAAGGCTAAAGAGCTTCAAAAGTCATTTCGTAAAGCGCATAAATGCATTGAACGTGCTCAGAAGAAGGTATCCAGGACTGGCAAAGATAAGTCTCTGCTTAAAGCAGCTTGTGAACTTGGATTTATTTGTAATGCTCATCCTATTACTAAGAACGGCATACGTTATGTCAATCCTATGACATCTGGTGATAAACTTTATCTCGAGGAGATGGGTACCTATCAGTATGTAGAATTTAAGAATGATGAATTTTTTGATTGCCATAATAAGCCGGTTCATCTAAAATGGTATTAACAATTATGCCTGTGTAGTCCAACGGAAGAGACAAGGGTCTTAAACACCCTCCAGTGTCGGTTCAAATCCGACCACAGGTACCACTTTTATGCAACTTAATCAAGACCAAGAACCAACACTAATACAAATTCTTAAGTTTAAGCTCTTTGTAGGTTGTTTAATTCTTGTATTTGCTATTGCTACGTTGAGTGTTGTTTATACACCAATTAAGAATTTTATTCGATCCTATCGTCCTATTCCAACATCCCAGCTCTATCATCATCAATGAAGCCATATCATTTCTTTATTCAATATAAGAACAGAGGTTATCAAGTTACAGTAGAGAAGGGATTAATTACTCTAACTCATATGGGTGACCTTACTGATGAGGAGTATCGAGAAATTAAAAGATATCTAGAGCTTGAAGGTTTTCTTGACTCGGATGCAAAATACACTATAATTTAAGAATAATGCATCCATCGTTCAATGGATAGGACAATTCTCTTCTAAAGAATTTATGTTGGTTCGATTCCAACTGGATGTACCAAATTTAACGGGAGTGAAGCTTTAAAGTGAAGCAATAAGCTTTTAACTTATTGAAGAGGGAGCGTTACCCTCCACTCCTACCAATTTAACGCTCATGTATTCCAACGGCAGAGAAAACCGCCTTAGAAGCGGTACAGTGTCAGTTCAAATCTGACCATGAGCACCAAAATTTTCTCTTGCTTATACCAATTTAAGCCTATATATTATAAGAATAAGCACGGGTAGCACAGCGGTAGTTGCGTTCGCTTTACACGCGAAATGTCGTCAGTTCGATCCTGACCCCGTGTACCACTTTCCGGAGTGTAGCTCAACTTGATAGAGCACTCGGTTTGGGACCGAGCGGTTGCAGGTTTGAATCCTGTCACTCCGACCATTTATTTCTTGCTAATTCCTAATAGATGTATTAATATCAACCATATGCCAAGAACACAAGTCATTAAAGGTAGTAGTCGTCGATATGAAACAGCAGCATTTCTCCGTCGTCAGCTAAATGCCGGAAAACCAGCTAGCTGTAAGACAAAGTATCGTGCCCAGCGCTCGGATGCTGGTAAAAAACGCAAGTAATGTCAACCAAATACGTAGTTGAACGATGGACAGGTAAGGCCTGGTATCCATCTATGTGCTCTCCTTATAAGTCATATAAAGAAGTTCAAGATCATCTCACAAAGTATTCCTGGCATTATACAACAGAGAATCCCTATCGTATCAAAGAGTTTAAGCCAAAGAAGAAAGTCCAGCGTTATGTACCGAAATATAGTACCTATCAGCTCTGGAATTCCGATATTGGTATGGTTTTTAAGATCTAAAAATTTAGAATTTCGGTTTACAACGGATAAAAAGCTTGTAGTTCATAAAAAGAGATTATATTCTTTCTTATATGAATTGCCGTACATGCAACAATCCTATTGAATCTGAGCGCCTGGAAGTTCTTCCTAATACAGTCTTTTGTTCTACATGCGCTCATAAGCATAACGTTATTAAACCTAGAAAGGGAATTATGTGTTATGATCATAAAACAGGTGGAGAAATTCAAATTATGTCTGCAGATTTGTATGAACGTGAAAAGAAGTATTACATTCCAAATGGAGCAAGAAGTGCTGTTAAAAATTTCTCACGAAATGTCTGCGCTTAAGTATTCACGATAGATAATTAAATTTTAGATAATAAAATAATCTAAATCGTGAATAACCTAACACCGAGAGCACAACAAGCCCTAGCTTTAGCTAAGAAGGAAGCAGAACGTCTACAGAGTGGATATGTAGGTACCGAACATATTCTTCTTGGTATTCTTCGTCTTAATCAAGGTCTTGCTGTTAATGTTCTTAAAAAGATTGTAAGTAATATTGATAATATTTTTAAAGCTGTAGAGGATCATGCCCACGGTAGTAAAAAGACAGTACAGAATTTAATATATTCTCCACGTGCTAATAAGGTTCTTGTTCTTGCTGGTAAAGAAGCAAAAGAACTTGGTCATACCTACATTGGTACCGAGCATCTTCTTCTCGGTCTAATAAAAGAAAAGGACGGTGTAGCAGCTTCTATTCTTCATAAACTCGGCGTTGATCTCGGTAATGTACGTCAAGAAGTTGTCAAGGAATTAAATCCATCCGTTCTTCCTTTTGACGATGATGACGATGATGACGATGATGACGACAAGTATCAATCCGTTGGTGCCGGTCACGGTAATAAAAGTGATGGGCGTCCTACAGCACTCGAAGTATTTGCGCGCGATATTACAAGTCTTGCTAAAGAAAAGAAACTTGATCCTGTCGTCGGTAGAGAGAAAGAAATTGAGCGTATGATTCAAATTCTCTGTCGTCGTACAAAAAATAATCCTGTCCTTATTGGTGAGGCCGGTGTTGGAAAGACAGCTATTGTCGAAGGTCTGGCTCAAAAGATTGTAGATAACGATGTGCCTTCTATTCTTTCTAATAAGCGTGTTATGTCTTTGGATCTAACACTCATGGTAGCTGGTACTAAGTTCCGTGGTCAATTTGAAGAGAGAATTAAGGCTGTAATGCAGGAGGTAAAGGAGAAAGGTAATGTTATTCTGTTCATTGATGAGCTTCATACAATGGTTGGTGCAGGGTCAGCAGAAGGTACAATGGATGCATCTAATATTCTTAAGCCTGCTCTATCACGTGGAGAGATCCAATGCATTGGAGCAACTACATTTGCTGAGTATAGAAAACATATCGAGAAAGATCACGCTCTCGAACGTCGATTCCAATCTATTACCGTTAACCCACCGACAGTAGATCAAGCTATAGAGATTCTTAAAGGTATTCGACCACATTACGAGGATCATCACGGTGTTATTATTTCTAATAATGTAATTACTGAGATGGTTAAACTCTCCGATCGCTATCTCACATCAAAGTTTTTGCCAGATAAGGCGATTGATATCATGGACGAGACAGGAGCTCGTGCTAAAATTAACGCTATTACTACTTCTGATGAAGTTATTAAGCTTAATAATGAGATAGCTGAACTGGTGCTTGAGAAGGAACGTCTAGTTGCTAAACAAGCCTTTGAGAAGGCTTCTAAGGTTCGTGAGAAAGAATTAAAACTTATTGAAAAACGCGATAAGATTAAGAGTGAGTGGAAAGATAAGAAAGAGCATTCAGACATTACTATAGAACGTGAAGATGTTCTTACAACTCTTTCTACTATTACAGGTATTCCTCTTAATGAACTTCGTGAATCCGGTAAGGAAGAGCTATTGCGCTTGGAGTCAACACTTTCATCCACAATTATTGGTCAAGACCAAGCTATTAAAGAAGTCTCACGTATTCTTAAGAAAGGGCGTTTAGACCTTAAGGATCCTAAGCGTCCCACGGGATCATTTATATTCTTTGGACCAACAGGTGTTGGTAAGACTTATTTAGCTCAAACTATTGCTGATATTGTCTTTAAGAGTAAGGATGCTCTTGTTAAGATTGATATGTCTGAATATATGGAGAAGTTTGCTCTCTCCAGGCTTATTGGCTCTCCTCCAGGGTATGTAGGATACGGAGAGGGCGGTCAGTTAACCGAGCGCATTAGAAGAAATCCATATAGTGTCGTTCTTCTTGATGAGGTTGAGAAAGCACATCCTGATGTTCTTCATCTTCTTCTACAGGTTCTTGAGGATGGTACTCTAACTGATGGTGAGGGCAGGAAAGTTGATTTTAGACATACCGTCATCATTATGACATCCAATCTTGGTGCAGAAGTTATGACAAGTACAAAAGATGTAGCTATGGGCTTTAATGCTCACAAGCTTCCGGAGGTACAAACCAGTGCTCGTGAAAAGGTATTAGAACAAGCAAAAAAGCACTTTAAGCCTGAATTACTCAACCGTCTTGATGGTCTTATTGTATTCAATAAGCTTGAAGATGAGAGTATTAAGAAAGTAATTTCTTTGGAAGTTGATAAGATTCTTAAGCGCATTGAACATGGACATAAGCTAAAGCTCACAATTAACGATGACGTTCTTGATTATCTTGTTGAATCTAAATATGATAGACAATACGGTGCTCGTGGAATTCGTCGAATGGTTGAGCATGAAATTGAAGACTTTCTTGCTGAAGAACTTCTGAAAGACAATCTTAAGAACAACAATAAGATTGGTCTTAAAGACAAGGTTCTTGTAATTCTTAAAAAATAGTCTTGCATATTCAGATTTTTTCCCATAATATTAGAGTCCAATAATGAACCAACACAACAAAACAAACTAATACAATGACTGTAAAAGAGTATCTTAATGATGTATTCCTGTATGATAGTGCGCAGAACAACCTTGAGTTTTATAAAGTAGCGGTACAGGGTAAGGGTGAAGTAATCGCAGAGTATGACGCACAGGATGAGACTGTAAGTCTTGTTCATACCGATCGAAGTGGTAGGCAGTTTAATTATTTTGTAAAAAATATTACTGAACTACGCGAGACTGTTGATTACTGTCTTGGTCCTATTGTAACTGATACTCAGTGGAGGCGCGCCACCTCTGGCAATGAGCTTATTATTGATGACGGCGATGATTGGGATTTAATTGATTAATTTTAGTTGCTTAACAAATATTTTAACGTAAATACTCTATATGACAAAACCAGCCGCAACAACCGAAGAAGCTCTTGCAAGTCTTCAGCTTCAGATTAATAACCTCAACGAGACTATTGCAGGTCTTCAGAAGAATATTCTTACCCTTGACGGTAATCTTCAGAAGATTTATGCAGCTTTTAATAATCAGGTTGTTAAAAAGCCCGTAGCTCAGCCACCTCTCCCTAACGGCGGTTGGCTCTAAAATAAATGAAGCAGGTATCTATTCGGTTTAAAGAGGTACCTAATAATAATTACCCCTGGTCGTCTATTGAAGAGCTCGATGAGATGGCCGGGGTTTATTATCGGTTAACTGTTCTTTTTCCAGGTAAAAAAGACTTTGAAAAAATCTTTGATATTATTTACCCTGAAAAACTAGAACAATTTTTGAATAATAATTCTACGTTTATTGCTGAATATTATTATAACGATAATGGATTTGATCTTCCAGATAAGAACAAGGTAAAGAAAATTGACATTAAGATGAATGATCCAGAAGATATTGAGTCTGGATTAAAGGATGCAATTAATAAAATTACAAACAATTAATATGGACGGAAAAGAAGAAACACTCTATCGTATTATTTCTGATTTGACTCGTAAGAACGAGCAGCTTGAATATATTATTGATGATCTTAAATCTGAGCTAAGACAGACAAAAGCTTTACTTCAAGCTACACGCTCTAGAACTGTAGAACTTACGCATGAGCAAGTTATATTAGGTTAATTTGGTTGTATAAATATAGTTAGTGAACTATATTACTGTTACATATCCACAAACTGCATCCGTTCTTTTTCAAGGACGGATGTTTAACCATTTACAGCAGGTATTTCTTAGTTCAGGTAATATACAGCTACCGAATATTACTGCAGTTAATGCTTTTTCAACTAATCCTTTAGTATCTGCATCTTTCCCGGCATTTTCCGGGTATCAATTAGATCCTAGTACGTATTATAACACTGATGATATTCATTTGTATGTAACCGTACCAAGTTTTAGTGCAAACGGTACATATGATGTTATATTGTTTAATGTAGCTGGCTATAGTAAGTTATCACAAGAAAATATTTTAATTAAAAATATTGCACATTGATATAATAAAGAATAAATAACATAAATTATGAATATTACTGTGCAGCAAGCTCAAGTTATTACACTTAGCGATCCAATTGTCATTGAAACAGTTAGAGATTTTCTTACGCAAAAGAGAATCGTTGCACAAGTTCGAGGTTTACCTCGCCCGGTTATTCTTTGGAATGGACCAGAAGAGTATACTGCCGCTGGTAATTGGACAAACGATACAGCTTTAGCACAAGCATCTGCTGTTTTAGCTCTCTCTTCAATTCCTTGGGCTTAATTTTTAGCTAGCCTTTTTATTCTGTATATACGATAATACAGAATATGAATAGGGGTCTCTTACCTTTGGCTGCATGGTTAGGTTTAATTATTCTTTGCGGTATATTTTGGTATTGCTTAATTAAAACTATACTCTATATTTTCTTTTAATGAACAAGATTATAGCATTTTCTGATATTCATAATCATTGGGTCGAAGCTCAAATGATTGTTGATAGGTATGACAGTACTCATACAATTATTTTCTGTGGTGATGCATTTGACAATTTTGGAGATTCAGCTATTGACGCTGAACAGACAGCTAGATGGGTAAAAAAGTTCCTTAGTAAGGACAACCATATTATGTTAATGGGTAATCATGATATTAACTATGCCTATTATAATCTTAGGCCTGGTTCTAATTTAGGTGATCAGCTCTATAATTGTTCAGGTTATCATCCATCAAAGGATGATGCTATTAATAGAGTTATGACTAATGAAGATTGGGATAAGATTAAGTTTGGCCATAAAGAGAATGGCTTTTGGTTTAGTCATGCAGGTTTCCATCCTTTCTGGTTTGGTAATCCGTTTTCTGGAATGACTGATTCGACTTTGACTGATGGTCTTAATGTTATTGAACAAGAGATCAAATGCAGAGAGTACTCTAATAAACTTTGTGCAGCCGGAAGGTGTAGAGGTGGAGCACATAGAGTTGGGGGATTACTTTGGAGGGATCATTATCAAGAGTCTTATCTCGGAAACTTTTGGAATGATCGATCTGGACTTAAACAAGTTTACGGACATACACCTTTGATAAAAGGTATTGATATTGAAGAGGCTCGAAACAAGGGACTCTGTATTAATGTCGATTGTGGTCTCAAACAAGTTCTTGAAATCGATGAAGATGGTTCCTATACTATTATTGATACAGGACTTGATAACTTTTACTATAAGCAATGAAAAAAATTATAACCCCAAAATCTTGCGAAGAGGCAAATTATTATTCTGATTTTACTGGAGAGCCATTTTCTGAGTTTTATGGACCTCCAATTGAATTAAAGATAGAATTTAACTATGGTTCGAAGTATGATAGTTCTGAATTCACTCTGCATCTATCAGATAAAGATATTGAACCAATTTTAGATCTTATTAAGTCAAGGCTTAATCCTGACTTCAAAAAGGAATTACATGATATATATCTAGGCAACGATGAGGAATTACAGAATGCAATAGAAGCAAGAGATCATATGG
>Ga0208380_1000105_pt1 | contig 24787 bp, 32 predicted proteins | sample CryBogCBE27Jun07_FD_184570 | JGI IMG/M metagenome (GOLD analysis project Ga0208380, IMG submission 184570) | Freshwater microbial communities from Crystal Bog, Wisconsin, USA - CBE27Jun07 (SPAdes) | ecosystem: Environmental > Aquatic > Freshwater > Lake | place: Crystal Bog, Wisconsin, USA... | reverse complement strand
ACATAATGGTTGTAGATTTGAGAAATGATTTAATTTTATTAATTCATCTTGTGTTTTAGCAGTTGATAATGGTATTTTATGATCTATATCCCAACCATAATTAAAAGTTCCATTATATAAACCTCTATTTTCCCAAGTCATCCAAGATTCAAATTGTGATTCTATATAAATTAAAAACTCATCATAAGAACAACCTAATATAAAATTTGTTTTACCTTTCTTATTTAAGTTTTTTCTTCTAAAACTTTTTCTTATCATAGAAGATATACTTTGTTGGAAAACATATAAAGGATCTTCTCTTTTATTTTTTTTATATTGTTTTTCATATTCTTTTCTATTTTTAATTTGTTCTTCTGTTAATGGAGTTTTAACATTATGACATTTTTTACATTGACAATGTAATCCATCTTTTTTATATTTATCTTTACAAAAATCAATTTCATCTTTTTCAATTTTACATTTACTACATATTTTCATATTATTCATCATTATTTTCATCATTTAATCCAGGAAACTTAGCATTATATTCAATTTTACCATTAAGATTAATCCTTTCCACATAATGTCCTTTTAATTTACTAATCTCTCTTAATAATTCCATCGCTAATTTCTTATTTCTTTCTTGTATAGCAGATGAATATAACATTTCAAATCTTTCTATATCTTCTTTTAAGTCATCACCGAAGTTTTGAATGGTTCTTTCATTAAACTCTTTACTCGCATCTCTAATCAAATCATAACTATATGATGGACTATAATTATATTCTATTTTTAATCTATCTAATATGTTTAATCTTGTTAAACCTTCATCTATTCTCCATTTTATTATCATATCAATTATATCATTACGACTAAATGTATGTCTCTTACCTTTATTTGTCATTTTACGGGGGTTTTATTTTTATTTATACATTCTTGATACTTTGAAGTTTTTATTGGAATTATTATGTTCTAAATGAGTAAAAACTAATTTACTATCTAACATCTTATTACAAAAATAAGAAGTATTAAACGAACTTGTATTCCCATCAAAACTAACTTTCTTATCTACTATTAATAATTCTAAATTCTTATCTAAAAAGAAATTACCTACTTCTTGATAATTTAATATAGGCAATCCTAATAACATCGCAAATGGTTTATCTAATTTATATAATCTATCAAGTATTTTTAATTTCAAACTAAATGGTGGATTACTAATAATATAATCATAATTATCAGGTTCATACTCAAAAAAGTCTTTACCTTCTTCAATATGTCCGTATATAACTTGATGACCTTCTTCTATAAATCTAATTACAAACTCACTATCTTTTGTATCAAACGGACACCATATTATACTATTTGGTTTAATATATTTTAATATAGGTTCAACTAATATAGTTGGTGTATAAACTTCATCTTGTTTATTAAACGAATTGGTATTTAACCAACTACTCATTTTTTTACTCATTTTATTTTGTTAAGTTTTGTAAATTATTTGTATCTAACGCTACTACTTTCCAATAATAATTATTGATAGATCTTTCACAAGAACTACAACTTGTAATTGGTGGCATCGCTGACTTATTAATATACTTTTGATATAATCTATAAATCATATCTATATCATTCCCTGATGGGCTACTTATTCTTCTTAAACGAAGTATTTCTTTACCATCAAATTCAAATTGTGGATCAATTTGTGGAACTACTTCTTCTATTTTTTGTTCTTCTATTTTCTTTTTCATAATTAAAACTTTATTTTATTTTCATACGGACCTACTATCTTATCATACCAAAATACAATAAAAAACATCAACGATGCCACCATTATATCTCTCGTATAACCTAATGTAATCCAGAAGGAAATACATTTTATACATCCAAACCCTATTGTTAATACACTTTTAATAAATGTATTTGGAATTAAATCTATTAACCAGTGTAAAGGTTCAAAATGACTAATTAAAAATGCTATTAAAAATATACCTACTAATGTCCCTATCATATATCTATATTATTTTTTATGTTTTATACTATCTAAAACAAACTCTCTCACTGATCTTATTTTATTTCTAACTACTTGATATGATATACCATAATAATCCGAAATCTCATTATACGATTTATTTTCAAAGTATTTCATTCTAAATAAATCTACTTTTAACGGGTGCGCTCTCATCAAAATAGCCTCTATTAACTTCACTAAGTCCTTATTTTTTACTTCTGTATCAATTACTTCTGTTTCAAATATAGTGTCTTCATATTGACTTACATCATCATATACAATAAAATCTTTACTCCAAAATCCACTATTTACATACTCCTTAAAAAAACTTGAACTTGTAGAATTATATTGATTACGAACTAATTGAACGAAATACTTCTCCAAATCACCTGAATTATACATTCTAACTAATTTAGATAAGTCTTCTTTACTTAATTCTAATATACAATGTTGTTTCAAATCACCAATCAAATCTCTTCGCTTGCTAATCGTATAAATCCAACCATCAACATTTTTATTACTATTAATATAGGTTAATATATCATTCAAACTCATTACAAACTATTTATTTTTCTATCATACACATCCCAGTTTATGTTTAACTCATCAGCAATCATTCTTTCTATTTTAGTAGCCAATTGATGTTCTCTTTTATATGGAGCCATATCATCATCACCTGGCTCACTATCTTCGGGAACAAATCCCATTTCACGACGCATTTCATAAAATATATCAAATGTTGTAATGTCTTTTTCCTTTATACCTCTAAATTGACATAACATACTTTCTATATACTCGTGTAAAAATATAAGATAATGGTATTTATCATTATTCATATCACTTACAAATATAATTAATGTTCCATTTCTAGTCCACTCATAATCCCCACACGAAGGATATCTGTGAAGTTCGTGTGGTATTGTCGCCATAAAACAATGATTAGGATTATCTATTTTTCTAATGTTTTTACCAATTGTCCCATATACTTTTCTATTTATTTCATCGTATTTATGATGGCAAGTTTTACATAAAGTAGCTCCATTCATCTCTAAATCATAAATCTCAGGGTATGAACGATATGGTATTATATGATGAACTGATAAATCATTTGTTTCACCACAAACTCTACATTTATGATTATCTCTTTCTTTAACTTTTTTTACCCAAGATTTACTAACTTTTCTTTCGATAAGATTTATATTTTTTCTTCTATATTCATTATCACAATCTCTATTACAAAATAATTTTTCATTTTTAGAATTAAAATTAACTTCTTTACCACAATTTTTACAATTTATAGTTTTTATCTCATTTAATCTTAATGGTGATTTATTTCCACAAATTTTGCTACAATATTTTTTAGTTGATGAAGGACAACAATCAAACTCTTTATCACAACTTAAACACTTTCTATTTTCTTTTTTAGTTTTATTAAAAGAATTATTACAACTAACAGAACAAAATATTTGTTTATTTTTTATTGGATTAAATTGTTTATTACAATTCTTACATATTTTCATTTTCATTTTCTTCAATTTTTTTAAGAACTTCTTCCGTGTAAGATTGTCCTTTAACTTGATACATAGATTGTATGCCAGTTTCAATTCTTTTTAATACAAAATCAATCTCTTCTACTGATATAGATGATATAGTTTTCTTTTTTAGTATCCATTCTGTCTTTTCTAATACTATTTTGTTAGTCCAGTGGATCATTTCTCCTAATAATTGCTCTGCGCTCTTTTCCATTATTTATTTATTTTTTTGTTTTTTATTTTTTTAATCTCTTCTTGATCTTCTATCGTTTCTAATACCCACATTAAATTACGGGCTGATTCATAAAGTTCATTCTTCTCTAATATACCCATTAAATTATCTAATATAATATACAAATACTTTATACAAGCATTAAATAAGATTTTATCAGTAGCATATATACAATTTATATAACTAAAATAATCTATTGATAAGGCTTCCATAGAAGTATCATCCAATAGATTAACTGATATACATTTACGATATACTCTAATACATTCTCGCATATAACTAAATGCGGTTAAATGTGTTGAATTTTCTTTTTCAATAAATGTAGGAACTTTCGTCATTACTACTGTTAATTCTTTACGGATTTGGTTTTCATCTATCATAAATAATCCTCCCCATTTTTTATTATTAAAAGCATACGATCTATATTAAATTGAATACGCATACGGCACCAATCTAACATTTCTTTATCATCTTTGTAATCAATCATAAGTTTTAATATATCATTTATATCATTCTTTAATGCTGAGTAAGTTGTAAGTTTTTTAATTTTGTTTTTCATAATGTTAATTATTTTATTTTAATAAGAATGCTAAACGCATTTGTCTATAATTTTGTTTCATTTCAATTACTAAATCATCCAATCTTCTTATATCAAATACTTTACTTGGTTTATCTTGATAATAAAACTCAACTAAATCTAAGTGGTCGAACTTTCTTACTTTTTTTATTAAAGGATTATATAATCTAATAATCGCTTCTAATTCATTTTCAGGTAATCTTTGGTAAAGTTCGTTGTTAAAATCCATTTCTAAAATCATTTTAATTAATTATTTTTATACAGTATATATTATTATTTTTTATGCTATTTTTTCTAAACCTACATTTATTTTGATTTTTTCGCCATACTCATATATATCTCTAAAATATAATTTAGAAAAGTTTTTACTACTACAATCTATATCTTTATACTTATTTCTTAAATACCTATTTGTCTTACCTTCTTCAATTAAAATACAATCTTTATATAAATTATATAAGTTTTTACCAATTTTTTCCATATTATACACATTATGTCTTTTAATACCTATAATACCAGTTAATGAACTTAATGGTATATTATTATCTTTTGCCGCTTCAATAGAATTATCATATATTTTTATTATATTACCATAACAATCTTTCTTAATAACTTGTAAATATGACACAATCTCTTTTTTTATACCTTTATATTTACTTGATCTATTTTTATTGTAATTTGGATTATTATACTTAGAATGATCTGAGTTTTCTTGTCTTGTAGTCCATTCTAAATTATCTACACTATTGTTTTTTTTATTAAAATCTTTATGATTTACAAACTCTTTATTTTCAGGATTTGGTATTAAGTTAATAGCAACCAATCTATGAATGTATAAACTTCTTTTCTTTCCATCAATAAATAATTGATAAAAACAATAACCAGTTTTACAATTTACATACCTTTTAACAAGATTTTTAGATGATTTAGAATAACAATCTCCATTTGGATAAATTGTGTAGTTAGATTCTGCGTTTAATTCGTAATAATTTTTCATATGTTTTCTTTTTTTTATACTTCTATATATAAAAAATCATCACCTACCTTTACTACTTTTTTCCATTTTTTACAAAAAGTCATTTTTTTCTAAATCGTAAATCTTTTTAAGCACCTTCCACATACTTTCTACTGATGGAATTCTTACATTATCCCTTAATCCCTGTAATAAATCCATATCTTCATATCTCTCATATATAGAAAATACATCATTTATATCATTAAAATCAATAGCACCCTTTTCTTTAATATATTCCACAAAAAGTATCAACTCTTTATTCAATAATTGTATATCACTCTTTTTTCTATGAAGTTTTCGCTTACCATTAATAACTCTACCCGTTCTTAATTGGCTTTGCTTTGTTTTTACATTAGCACAAGGTCTGCAATATGACCTATTAGCACTCTTTTCAGCACCACATTTACAAGTATGATCCTTTATATCTTTACATTCTTGGCAATACCAGTATCCTTGAAGGTTTTCTTTTTCTTTACATATCTTACACTTACTCATATCTTATCTTATTTTATATAATTCATAAAATCCAGTAGAGATTTTATTATCTATTATCAATTTAATCCAAAACCTATACTCCGACAACTCATAATAAATTAAATTATTATTATTATCATATAGTTTATTCATTTATTATTTTTTCTATTTTTAATTCTCTAATCTTGCTTTTTAATTCAGCAATTATATCATTATCATCTTTAAGATTATGTTGTAAATCATTATCAACCTCAATATAAATAGGATCATTTATTAATTTACTAAACAAATTACCTAATTCATACATTTTATCCTTAGATATATCAAGATACATTTCGTTCTCAATAAAGTATAACAATCTTTCCAATAATTCTATTCTATTCATAATTATATATATTAAAATTATATAATGGTTTTTTTGATACCTATTTTCTTCATATCATTCTTAACATCTAATTCATATACGGCTTTTCTTACTTTACCTTTTGATGGATCACAAGTTGCTACCGGACATAAAATATATGATGTATGATTAAATACTTTATTATCTATTCTTGCCATATAAACTCCATTTGGAGTATCATTAATATAATATACGGCATCAAATCCGTTATCTTTTTTATATTTCATTAAATCATTAAATTTTAGAACTTCTAAAAATAAAGTATCATAAAATTTATCTCTACATTTTACTTCAAATAACATTTTTTTACCATTCATATATAATTTAGCATCCCATATATCAAATCCTTCTACTGGACTATATTCCACATCATAACTATTATTTTTTGCTAATAAAGGAATTATTTTTGTTAATAATTCTCTTTCTTTTCTACTTGCTGTATAAAACTTTTCTTGTGACATAATATATTTATTGTTTCTTTTATATATTATTTTTCAAAACCCATTTTTTCCAAAACTAAAAAATCCACGCTTTGGGGGCGTGGTTTTAATTCAAAATGTTTTTTATTTATTTCTCATATGGATCAAATAATCCATAAAATTCGCTTAATTCTTCTTCTATTAAATATAATTCGTAATTATATTCTTCTTCTAATTGTTGATAATATAAATATAAATCTATTTCATCCATTCTATCTTGAATAATTTCTTCATTATTCAATTGTAATTCATTATAGAAATCTTGTTCTAAACTTTCTATACCTTTTGCTAATTGTTCTGTTATCATATTTTAATTAATTTTTATACTTTTATATCTTAAATTAATAAAATAGTTTATATCATATCTAATACATAATTCCTTCTCATATACAAAGGCGATAACTTCTTTTCATAGAAACATACATCCAATTCTTTTCTCATTTTCATAAAATTATCAATCTGTATAACATATTCTTCGCCTTCATATAATATAACTAAATCTTCATTTAATATAATTAAGAAATCTTCATTATCATCCCAATAATGGTGATAATGATTATCAAAATCAGTAACTAATTTTAATTCAAACCCGTAGCATACCTCTAAATAATCTAAAATTCTTTTATTTTTCATATCTTTTTGTTTTATTTGAATAAATTATGTCCTATTACCATTTGACCTACTGACATTTCAATACAATTATCATATTCAACTCCATTAATAATAGTCTTACAATTAAAAGTAGGAGTATGAACTCTAAAAGTATCATTACTATTTATTTTAGGATAATTTACTATTACCATATAATTTGTTCCAGTTATATTACCCCAATAAACATCAGGGTATCTACTATATGATGAATTTATACTACTAACATAACCAGTATCATTATTATTAATTTTATCTACTCCTTTACTACAACTAATTAATCCTGTAATTAGGATTAAACTTAACATTATTTTTTTCATATCTTTTTGTTTTATTTATACAAATATACAAAATTCTTTTCATATTTTTTATTTTATTTTTTCTTTCTTAAATACTATATCACTATATTTACTTTTACAATAAGCCAATACTAAATCTACATCATTTTCTTTTACAATAAATGAATCGTGAATTGGTATAGCAAACTCTACTGGTATATTTTCTAATAAATCATCAATCCATATCTTACTTTCTACTCTTTGTAAGAATGATCCGCTATTTTTATAGTTATTCTTCTTCAAACTCTTTAAGAATGCTGATACTACTGGAAATACATTTGTTATTCCCATTTTAGGCACATATCCATTACCATTTAACCAAAATAAAAACAATTCTTTCGCATCTTTTCTATCTTTTAGATTAAATATAATCTTTATTTCATCATAAAAGTCTTTTCCACTCTCAAAAATCTCATTATATGTTGTATCTACTATACCCATATTCTTTAATTCATTAAATAATAATCTTGGTTGAGAACAAGCAGCATCAATTGTATAAAAACCTCTATATGATGTCTTATATTCTCTTATCGCTGAATGATGAACTCTTCTACCATAATTACATCTTGATATATTAATTTCTTTTTCATCCCATTCATCCCATAAATGTTTTGTTTCTAACAAAGAATTCTTTAATATATCATACCATTTTGTTTTTATATTAGAAATCATATCTACATCTACTATTTCACCTTCGGTTGTGTCTATTAAAAATCTATATTTACAACATTTATGTCTTGTAGTATCATATGTTTTTACTAATCTTGTATTAAATACATTATTTTCATCTTGTTTTGCTACGGTATATGGTTCTATTATTTTATTATCAATAAAAAATCTTATTATATCAATATATCTTTCATTTACTGCTCTTAAATATGTAGATGCGATTGGAAAATAACCAAATCTGTCTTCTAATCCTTCTTTGCCCCATAAGGCAGCATATATTTTTAATATATTTACTTTTTTTGTTTTATTAAATCCTGAATTGTTTATTAATTCTTTTACTTGTTTTGGTAATGTTATTTCCATTTTAATTTATTATTTTTATACAGTATATATAAAAAAGTGGTTGCTCCCTTTTACTATTTTACCGCATTTTTTATATTTTTATATAATTATTTTTTAATAAGTTTTGTTGATTTTACTGACTTTTTTCGTTTTACTAAAATAAAAAATCCTCAAAAGTGAGGAAAAAGGGTGTCATTTTTTTTTATTTTATTCATAAAAAAGTTTTATTAGTGATTTCTAAAAAGTGCGGAACAGTAATAATGATATATTATATTATTTTATTTATTATTATATTATATACTATACTTATATTATATTTATATTATATTATTTATATTTATTATTTATTATTATTTCCTTGACTTGCTTTTTACTTCACCAAAAAAATCATTTACTCGGGCGTGGGTTTTGCCCCAAGCAAAAAACCCACATCAGCCCCCGAAGTTTAAGTTCTATGGACTAATGTGGGTCATTAAAATATATTTTTAATTTTAATAAACTTTTTGTTTTTTTTATTATATAATATATGTAAATAATTCAAACTGAATTGTTGGCATTTTAATAATTTTTTTTATGTAAAAACCCCTTATTTCTATAAGGGGTTTTATTTTTTAATCTAATTTTTTAGGGAAAATTTTATACCAAATCTGTTTTACAACTAAACCTGCTAATGTTGATACTACTGCTATTATTAAAGTTTTAATAACACTACCTACAAATGATATATCTAATCCCGCATCGTGGAACCAAGTTGCTAATCCTGTTGATAAACCAATCGCGCCGCAATAAAAACTATCTAATTTTTCTCTCATTTTAATAATTAATTTTATTTACCAGTTTAACGGGTATCCTTTTCCTGAACCTCTTTGATCTTCTATATTACCTCTTGTTGCTTGATAAGGTTTAAGATAAACTCCATTAGCATAAGCAGACATTTTAGGGAATATACGATTTACACCATTAGTTGTATAGTATTCATTAAAATCACCAGGGTAATTTGTAATATATTCTATTATACGAGTGTCATAAAACATCGCATTATTTTTTATTTCATCTCTAATCATTTTGAATGTCGCTAAATTAACACTTTCACTATCATCACCTTTTTTAGTTACAATAGATTTATTTGTAATTCTTACCCATATTGTAGGAAATGCTTCATACAACGACCATAATGATAAGGCTTGTTGTATATAATTTTCTAAAATATATAAGTATTGATTAGAAAATCCTCCACCTGTTGGATCAGTTATTAAACTACTCATAATATATTGATACATAGTGTATCCAATTAATTCTTGTAATTTAACATCTTGTGCTATCATAATAGAAGCATTTAATAAATTATCATCTACATTTTCGTCTATATATTGTGGGTAGTTTGTTTTAATATAACTCGCATCAACTATATATGCTCTCATACCTGCCATATTGTTATCTATATTTTTTTATTAAAATTATATGATTATGAATAATAATCATCTAAATTAATTTCTTTACCTGAATTAAAATCATCTCCTATCTCTCTACATAAATCACAACATCCCGATTCATACATATATCTACCTGCTGCTACTCTACATTTACAATTAGGGTGTATTTCTGCTGGACCATCTTGTCTATCCATTACTCCGAACTTATGATTATGAGTATGAGTATGACTTTGTGTTCCTGTTTGAGGAACATTTTTAAGATTATTTCCTTCTATATAACCACTTAAATCCATTGCTAATTGGTGAGTATAATTTAACGAAATTAATAAAGTATATTTTTGTTTTGGAGTAATTTGTTGATTACTAATTATTGCTAACAATTCAGTAGCACTATCACTACCAACTTTTTTATATTGATCCGTATATTTATTAATATACAAATGATCTGTTATACCATTTATTCTTGCTAATGTATTAAAAACTTTTTCTATGAATTGTTGCTTTGGTATTACATAATCAATCTCGAACTCCTGAACTGATTCTATTCTTTCATATTTAGAAGCAGCACCTAAACCTTGTGGTTGAGGCAAACCAAATATATCTGGATTATTTACACGATGTGATTGTTGTATGTTTCTTTCAATTAAATCTTGTAGATTAACATATCTATCATCACTTGTATTTGCTTCTATTGGTGTAATTGTTGGAGCAGTATTACTATCAGCAATTGTTAAGAATGTTTCGCCGGCATTAATTGAACCTTGGAATTGTTTCTTTAATCTATTAACTAATGTATCCATTTCTTCATCCGAAAAGTTTTGACTAATCGGCCAGTTAATATGGAATGAAGGGTGGAAACCATTATTTATATTTGCTAAATGGAATTGACTAATTTGTATCTGCATTTCCATCCAGAATATACCAGATATATATTCAGGTAATCCATAAAATTCTACACCTGCTCTATGATCTCTTACATACCATATTTGAGAAGCAGATTTTCTATTAATTGTAGAGAAACCATCATATTTTACTGGTGGGTATTTCTTTATATTCTCCCAACCATCACTATAAAAGTATGATTCTGTTTCTACTTCTGTTTCATCAGGTATAGCAACTCTTATTTTAGATACATCAATATAATTTATTTCCGAAATCCTTTGTCTATCTTTACTCCATACTATATTTAGAGCGAACGCACCAAATACTTCAAAGTCATATGCTACTCTATGTAAGATTTCTTCTAAATCTAATGAATTATTAGAGTTTTTTAAGAAAAATAAGGTATCAGTTCCTATATTTGTAGTGATAAAACCTCTACCACCTATTAACATCGCTTTCTTCTTTACGATAGCGGCGTGAATAGGTGATTTAGATAAAAGGCTTATTAAATAATTAGGAAATTTATTATCATCTCCGCAATTTATCCAACCTTTTTGTTTGTTTTCCTTTTCTCTCATTTGAGGTATCGCAATAGCGGCAAATTGCTCTACTTGTGCGAAGTTTTCATTCTTTATTTGAACTATGTGTGATTTATTTTCCATATATTATTAATTTCTTTTGAATACTGGTATAGTATTATTATCATTTTGTGTATAAACAGGTATAGTATTCACATTTGTTCCACATATTAATATACCTGTCTCAACAATCCCAATAGCAGTTGATAATGATAAATCATATTGATTGGTTGTTTCCCATATATTATATATATATTCACCAGGTATTAAAGGTATTAAACCTTGTGTTAAACCATATGATGATGTAGCAGGAGTTATTTGAAACTCATTCCAATAATACTTACTTGTAGATATGTCTTCATTTGTAAAATAAACAACATCATTTGATCCTTTTCTTACTATTTCCCAAGTAAAATATGGATTTACTAAATTACTACATTTTTCATATAATGTAACTACTACATTTGATGTTCCACTATTATTAACTATTAACATTTATTTATTTTTTAATTTATTAAAATACCTTGAGATATTAATGTTGGTAAATCTAATTGTAAAGCAGGTAATAATTCTTTACCTTCAAAAGATAATGTCGTTTTAACACCATCAGTTGTTGATTTACCTAATCCTCCTTCACCTGTTACTGCTTGTAAATAATTTTGATTACCTGCTAAATAAGCATTACCATTTTGATCTACAATAATTGCTCTAACTCTTGATCTATTTAGAACATCAAGTATTTTTAAAGTTGTGGTATCATAACCTTCTAATGTAATTTCTAATTTTTGGTTATATGTCATACTTTCTAAACTATATACACCACTTTCTAAATAAGATGCTTGTTCTAATCTTTGTGTAAAATGAAAAAAACTTTTTCCAAAACTTGCTATTTGATATGTATCACCACTTGATATATTAATAGCAATAACTACTGAATCATTATGATTTGTTAAAACATTAATACCTGTTGTTCCTGATAAAGTCCAATAAATTCTCCCTTGAAGCCCATAATTATTTACTATATTAGTAATAGTGCAAGTTATAGATTGGTAACCTATTGATACAGTTGGACCAAAATGAATTGTTATATTAGCATCAGTCCATCCATTTAATGGATAATCATCAGATCCTTGAAATGTAGTATATAAATCTTCATCTTGATCTGCGGATAAATATTGTAAAGTATATGAATAAGTTCCAGGTGTATATTCATCACACCCAGGATATTCAGGTGGATAAGGTTGTGCTGGACCCGGATACATAGTAGTATATGCTCCTGTTAAACTTTGACTATTTTGAACAGAAAAATCTGGATCATTACTTGCCAAATATAAACTATTTACTCCTGATAATTGACGACAAGGGACATTATATGTGTTTGATAATACGCAATTCATATTTTATTATTATTTTTTTTTAATTGTGTCTATTTACAACTTTGTTGTAAAAGTTTTACTATTGTTATATATATTAAAAACCAATTTTTATATTTAATCACATAAAAAATGCCTCAATTAATTAAAATTGAGGCATTTTTTTCCTGTTTTTATCCTATTTCCGTCTATTTTTATCTATTTATTAGTTTAATGCTAATGTAGTAATAACTGATGTATTGATACTTGGTGCTTGATCTGTTTCTTTACCTTCAAAAGTCAAAGTAGTTTTTACCCCATCAACTAATGTTTTACCTAAACCACCATCAGCAGTTGTAATTAATATTGGATTTTTATATCCCATTAATACATAATTTCCATTTTGATCTAAAACGATAACTCTCCAAGATCCTTTATTAAGAATAGAGATTATATTTTTTGTAGCCTGATCGTATCCTTCTATTGTAATTTCCATTTTTTGTGAGAAACCAGCAGAACCATTTTCACCATATATACCTGATTCCATATAAGAACCTTGTTCTAATCTCTGCTCGAACTTATAGAATGTTGGTGTTGAACCCGTAATACCATTAACTGAACCTAATCCTAATGGAGAAGTTCCTAATGTATCTAATAAGAATGGAGAACCTAAACTACCAGGAAAACTGGCGCTAAATCCATAAGATGTTATATATACTGCTTGAATACCTGATGTTACTCTACAAGGAACTTGATACCCTGCTGTTAAAGCGCAACTTAAAGCCATATTATTTTTTATTATTTTTATATAAGAGAGTGCTCTATTAAAGAGCACTCTCTAAATTTGTTTTTAATTATCCGATGTAAGCAACCACATATTGCGGGTAAGCAATTTGAGTTCCTAATCTCCACATAGCACGGAATCTAACTGCGTTAAGATCTTTTGAATCCCAAACATCAAATGATTCGTAATCGTGTTCGCCATCCATACCTACGTAGAAGTTTTCAGCGTAAGATACGATAATGTCGTTTCTACCAGTTAAACCTGATGTAGCAACAATTTTCAAAGTTGGTAAGAATGGGTAATCAATTTCCCACGCTTGATAAATTGAACTATCAATTGCTGTGAAGTGGTAGTTGTTAGTTGTGATTAATGCTTGACATAAAATTCTATAATTAGCCAAAGACATAAATGCGTATAATTGTTTGTCAGCGATAAACTCAGGGATAGCATTTACTATACCATTTAATACGTTGATAGCATTACCAACTGTTAAAGCACCTGAATAAGTTCCATTACCATTGATAATAGATTGAGATGCTGATGTTTGATATAATTGATATAAGAAACCATTACTTAAAGTATAAGCAGAGTTGTAAGTTGTTCCTGATGTAGAACCTACCCATATAGATTTCTCAATGTAATCACCAATTTTTAACATTTTATCAGTCATATATGCTTTCGCAAAGATTTCTGGTGTAATGTCTTCTACTTTGATACCTTTATTCATTGACATACCTGTAAAGTATTTAGTCAATGTTCCTGATCCAACATAACATAAGTCTTCTTGAACCATTAAGTCATTAACAGTAATGTCTCTCTGTGCGAATGTAACAGAACCTGTTCCTGATAATAAACCACACTGAGCCAATTGATAAACTGGTTGAGTTGTGATTAAGTTGATTGTTTGTGTTCCTTTAACTCCACTTTGTATATTAACAATACCCAAAGTTCTTGCGCTAAACACCGATTCGTGTAAAATCTCTTTTGCTGATAATTCATCTCTATAAGCAACTAAACCACTTAGTATGGTAGCGTTATTAATGTAATTTGCCATATTTGTTTTTTATTTTTATTTTTTATTTATTTTAATGATGTAAAACTTGTGCCTGCGAAATTAAGATTAACTGGTTTTTCTTTTACTTGCTTAAAAGTATCTAATAAATCACCTAATACTTCTTTCTTAGCATTTGCTTTATCATAAGAGTAAGCCTCTTTTTTAATTGATTTAATTGATGGAGCACCTGGTTCGCTTGCGAATTGTTCCATTTTACTCATCATTTGTTGATTAACGTCATTTTGAATTGAACTCATTTTATCTAAAATAGCCTTGATGTCCTCAATTTGTTTTTCTAAATCTGTAATTCTACCTTCTAAACCTGATTGATCTGGGTGAGGATTTCCTGTTGCATCAGCAACTGCTGCTTCGTGTCCTTCTGGTAAATTTGAATCCATTTTATTTTGTGTTATATCTTCCGAACCACTTTCAACTGGATTTTCTGGATCTACACCATCACCATCAACAATACTTTCTATCACATTACCACTAACTGTAAATGTTCTACCATCTGTTAATACATAATCACCATCATCTAATGGAGTTTGATTTCCTAAGTCATCTAATGCGTATATTTCAGCGCCTACTTCTAAATCCGATGCTTGTGTTGTTAAGTTAGTTCCGTCTGTTAATTGTAATGTAGCAAACTTGTTTTCGGTAATCTCATTAGAGAATTTCAATAAAGATTTTAATGATTCTCTTATATTTTTTAATGCGTCTGATTTTGTCATATTATATTTGTTTTTGATTTTACTCGTTAATAGTATATATAGAAACTTTGTATTTTTATATATTTTTATTAAACTTTTTTTTATTTTACTAAAATTGTCTTGATTTTAGTATTTAATTTGATTAACATAACTTCCGAACCTTTATCGTCATAATGTAAATCTATTCCTAATTTATCTAATAATTCATATTTCCAATCACCATTTGTAAAAAATATATGATCGTTTTTTATTCCTAATTTTTTAGCAATTATGAATATATCATCATTACATTCTGTTTCATAACGTCTTGTAACAATATAAACATCATTACCTTCTACAATTTTTTTTTTGCTACGGCTTGAACGTCTAATCTTTCTAATGTTTTATCAAAATCAAAACTGATTTTTTCAGTTTGTAATTCTTTCATTAAACAAATTAATTCTTCATCAGTTAAATTATCAATAACTTTATCAAATTGCTCTTGTTTAGAATATGTAGAAGGTCTTTGAGACATCATACCTTCTATACTAAATGAATAACGATTTTCACCTTTTACTTTATCTTTCCAAAACTTAGCATCTTCTATTTGAACTATACCACACCAAGCACCAGGTATGGCTTCATAACCAAATAATCTTGATTTGTCATAATAAGCATCAGCAACAATCCAATTTTCGGCAATAAATGCTGGTGCCATTTCTTCTGTATGATCTATATTAATAGATTTGTTGTTATTATATTTATTAAATCTCAACATCATACTTTTTATTGTTTCTTTTGAGAATTTTACATAATAATCTCCTTTTTGGTCGTCTCTACGGAAGATTAATTTATCTGGAACCATAAAATAACCAAAAATCTTTTGTTCTTCTACCTTTTTGAATGTCATTATATCATCTTCTTTATCAAATGCGAAACCTTCAATCTCAATAGCGGGTTGTTGAACTAATGATAAGAACCTTATACCTGTGTTATCTTCTTCATCTACATATATTTCATATACAGGAAGGTCAGGATTTGTGTATTTTTGCTTTTTACTCATAATACTATCTATATTTTTTTTATATTTTTATATATTTTTATTTTATCCTCCTAAAACAGCCCCACTCTCAACAGTTTTAACTCTTTGTTGTGTAGTTGTTATATCGTGTTCTGTAACATATACTCTATTAGAAGCAAATGCTGCTGGATTTTGTATTTGTCCTTGACCTAATGCGAACATAGAAGGAGCACTTGGTATATTCGGAGTTGATCCACCACCTCCACCTGCGGGATTACCTACTGCTGTTATTTTAGCAACATTTGCTAAACCTGCTGTAATTACTGCTATCATTTCAGGTATTACAACTTGTGGTCCAGGATTAGGTTCTTGGTCTAATACTTTTGTAGCGGCACCGTAAGTGTGCCATATTGATTGTGCTATCGCAGTTGCTTTTGCTAAATCCGAATGCTGAGCCATTAATCCTTCAAAATTAGTGATAGATTGATCTATGGCATTATACATTTGTTCGTGATTTTTCTCTAATGCTTTATTATCATTTACAACTTCTGCTGAATACTCACCTTGTATATTCATTAAACGATCATAATGTTCTTTCGTTCTTAATTGAATTTCCTCTTGTGTTTCCCCACTCTTTTTTGCTGCTTCTAATTCTATTTGAAATTTATCATTTTCTAATTGAACTTTTGCTGTTCTTTCATCATTAGCAGCATTTATAGCAGCATCTAATGTTTCTTTATTAATTATACCTAATTTTTCTAATTGCTTTCTTTTTTCATCTAATGTTTTAACATTATATTCATCTTCCTTAATTTTTAGATCTCTCTTTTTCTTTTCTGCTTCTTCTTTACTCTTTACATCTTTGTCATCTAAATCTTGTATTTTAGTTATATAATTAGCATATAATTTTAACATATCGCCAGTTAATATACCTTTATCTTTTAATTGTTTTCTACCTGCTTCTGTATAAATTAAATTAATTTGATCTTGATTTAATTTTAATTCTTTAAGACTTCCTTCTAATTGATCTTTTTCTTTTTTCTTTTCTAATCTTAATTTTTCACCTTTATCTTGTGTAGAAATAATAGATAATTGATCTTGTGCTACTATTAATTCAGTTTCATTTTTAATTTTTGCTTTATTAAAAGTATCATCTTCTTTTAATTCTTGTTTTTTTAATTTAGAAATCTTTTCTTGATAAACAGCATAACTAATTCCTAAATCTTTATAGTGTTTATCATAGAATTTAATTTCAGCCTCCGCTAATTCCTTTTTATCATCTAATTCTTGTTGAGATCCTTCTACATCAGCATTAATTTTTGCTTGATGTTTAGCAATTAAATCTTTTAATTCATTTTCTATTCTTTTCTTTTCTTCTGCCCTCCATTTCTTTTCTTGCTCTATTCTTTTCTTTTTATCTGCTAATGTTTCAGCATCTAAACGCTTTTGTAATCTATTAATTTTTACTTTTACCTCTTCTTCTGCTTTTAACGCATCTGCTTCATCACCATATGCCGCTTGTAATAATTTCAATGATGCTATTAATTGTTTTCCTTTTGTATTTCTATCATTTAATGCGGCATTAACATCTTCTAATGTTTTTCCATTAAATCCCCATACTTTAGCCACTTTTACAGCAGCCTCCATATCTATAGCGGCTATTGTTTTTCTATCTCCCGCTAATTTTTCTTCTATACTTCTTATATGACTTAATGCTTGTGTTCTTTCTTCTATACTTGCTGTATTATCAGTCATTATATCCCTACTTTTAACTAATTCAGCATTTGCTTCTTTTTCACTAATAATAAATTGATCTTTATTTCTACGATTTTGTGATAATGTCTTATCAAGATCATACATTGCTTGTCTTTGTTTAGCAGTTCCTCCCGTTAATTCATCAACCATTTTATTATATTCTTCTTGGGACATATTCCATTGTGTTAATGATTTAGCAAAATCTATAACACCTTGCCCCATTTCTTTACCCATAAATTTTATATCGCTCATAGCCGCAGAAAAATCATCAGCACCACCTACACTATCAGTTGCTGCTTCTTTGAATAATTCTAACGCTGCTACAATAGCCATTATAGTTAATACAACAGGATTTTCTGCTAATACTAATAATTGTTCTCCAAATGCTAATGCACCTGATGTAGCATTACCTAATTCACCACCAACAAGACTTAATCCTGATTTAATTTGACTTAATCCAACAGTATTATCTTCAACAGATTTTTTTAATTTACCCATTGATTGTTCTAAATTAGTTATTGAACCACCCAAAGCATTAATAGATGCTATATTTTGTGCTAATATAGATGACATTTGTTCTAAATTAGTTGATACTTTTGATAAATCTGCGGACATTTGATTAGATGCTCCAACATTAGAAATCATAGTTTGACTTAATGATTTTATATCATTAGTTAATTCACTAATAACTCTATCTAAATTATTAATGTTTGTATTTGCTTGACTGGTGTCTGCTTGAACTTTAATGTCTATATTTTCTGTGCTACTTGCCATATTTTATATTTATTTCTTATTAGTTTATATATTTTATTTAATTTTTATAGGGTTAAGGTATAGGATAATTAGCAACATTTAATACTTTTATTAATTCAACATCTACTGTCTTTTGTGGGGCGGTTAAAGAATAATTACTTATTTTATTAACGTGATAATACTGACCTGATGATCCCAATCTTAAATAAATTAAATCACTAAATCTAAATTGTTGTATATCTTTTGGAGTTAAATACATTTTACAAGTAACAATTCTACTTGTATTATCTAAAATTTCGTTCATTTGATTTTGATAAAAAGTGTTATAGATTGTATTATTTAATCCTACTTCATTACTAAAACTTAAACCACTATTAACACCACCTATATTATAGTAATAATAAAATGCTTGGTCGAAGTTCAAATCTGCTGCTGGGTAATAAGGATTATTAAAATTACCCGCATATGGATAATAACTAAATGTGTAAGCAGAATATATTGCGTTTGTTGTTGATGTAGTCGCTGTATAATTAGTTAATACAAACTTATCTAATGAATAAATTAATGGTAAAGGTGCTTTATCGTAAATATGTGATGAAGTTGGTGATATATAATCCCAATAACGCTGCATTATTTTCATATTAGCATTTGCTCTACCACTTGGAACATAACTATTTGTATCAATTTGTTTTGTTAAATTAGCGATTGGAAAATTATATGTATTAAATATATTTGCTAAAACTGTTGGACCAAATAAAACTTCTATATTTTTTTGTCCTACATTAAAATCATTATCAACTTCTATTAATTTATTTCCATAAACTCTATTAACAAAACCCATATAATTATCATTATAGTAATCTTTATCTTGTTTATATGTTAAATTAATTGTTTTATTTTGTGTGTTAGCCAAAATTTCTATATTAACATCTTCATTTATATCTACTTTATCACTCCAATCTTTAATAACTAAATCATTAGCATTAAAATATGTTGAAGCATAATCATTCATTTTCAAATAAAATGGACTACTACTTGCTGACGGACTATTATAGTAATAGTAATCATCTCTTGGTTCAATTCTTAATATGTTAGGAACATTTGGATCATAATCAATATATAAATTAAACATATTAAATAAAGTATTAAGAAAATCTTTTTGTTTTACATTAGAAGGTAATATAGTATGTAAATCTATTGATTCTCCTAATTGAATTAATATATCTGTTTTTGCTCCTGTTCCAAATCCAACTGTTAAATGTAAATTAGCATTTTTTAAGTATATAGGAGTATATCCACCTAATTCTCTATAATAATATACTCCTATTATATTATCATTATTAACTGGAACTTGTAAAGTAAAATTACTATTAATATGATTTGGTGTTCCTGAACCATTAATTGGGAAACTTTTATGTATTTGTTCTATCATAGTTCCAGTTGAATCCGAAACTTCAACATAAATACTAAATAAATACAATGTATATGCTGCTCCATCATACCAAGTCACATCTCCTGTAAAATCAAATTCAAATAATAATACTGAATCTTTACCAATATATCTATATTGTTGATAATTATATGATGGATTGTAATATGGAATAAAATTACCTATCTGTATAACACTAAATGTAGCAGGATATGCGGTAATTGTATTCATAGTTAAAGTTTGTCCTGTTGGTTGAATACTTAAACCTTCAAATATAGTATTACTTTTATATGTAAATGTTCCGTTAGCATATGGTATAATTAAGTTTCTAAAAAATGGACTATTAAAAAAATAACTATCATATTGATATGTAATAGATTGTGTCACTCCATTATCTTCATAATTTGAACCACTTGCTGAATAAAATATAGCATCTACAATTGATTTCAAATAAACTGAGGGATACATTTGGTTAGCATCTACATAAACATATGAATAACTTAATCCATTTGATGCTGCTACACTTCCTGTAAATCCAGTTGCTTTTTCTACTGCTTGTGATACATTATTTATATCATATGTAAATCCATAATCAATTAAAGGATAATATATATCTGTTTGAGTTTGATTTTGGAACCAACTTGCCGTCATAGTTGATATACTATGTGTAAATGATGTTGTTTTGAACCCTTGTAAATCTTGTAAATAACTCTCACCAACTGCCTTAAAGAAATCTAATTGATTTGAATAAATTACAACCTCTAATTTATTTAATCCTGTTCTATAATTTGGTTTTACATTTTTTAATTGTAGCCATCCTTGGAAAACTTCTACTGTATCAACTAAAACATAACATTTTGTTCTTTTATTTGGAGAAAATAATAAAGTATTCGTATTCAAATCACTAACAAAACCAAAAACTTCCCTATTATTTGGTGTTTCAGGTAATGTTAATGTCTTACTTGAACTCGCATTTCTATTTGATAAATCTTTTATATCATTTACTACAAAGTTTAACTCCATAGGTGATTGATCTGCGCTATAAGTATCTAAATAGTATCTTGTTATACCATAAACATTACTTGTTGGATCTGTTGGTGGTATGTTTGGTATTTCTACTATTATCTCTAATCTATTATCTAACATTATTTTAATTTATTTTTTAATAACCTTGTATTACAATCAAGGTTCGTTTTTACGAACCTTGTAAGTTCATATCGTAAGCATATCTATAAGTAATTTTCAAATTAAATAATTTATCTCTTAATGCTGTTTTTTGAACGTATGACGTATCTTCTATATTAATTGGTAATTTATATCCATTAATCTCATCAATTACATATACATCATTACTTGTAATTAGTTCTTGTAAATAAGCATAATCACTTTCACTAATCCAATCCGTAGATGCTTCCCACATTTCATTCGCATCTATATTTAAGATTGTTCTACCTCTATCACCTATTGAATAATTGTAATCCAATCCTCTCGTAAAAATAGTTCTATTTTTAACTTCTATCGTCCATTTACTATCATAATTAAAATTCCAATAATCATATCCACCAACTCTATTCATAAATTGTATTCTTATATTTTGGTATCTACTACAATTATTTACTATATGATATGTATAATTAGCATTAATTCCATTAGCACTTGATGTTATCCCTATTGTATAATAACCTGTTAATGGTAATGATATAGGAGTTCCTGACATAGTCCAACCTTGTAAGTTTTTAGTTCCACTTCCTAATTCATATTTAATATATGCTGCTGTTATACCAATTGGATTTGTTGATGTATAAGTATTTAATAAGTTCATATTATCATCATAAGTATTTACTTGATAATATGAATTAGCAATTCCTGATGCTGTTAAACTCATTACAGATAAAGTTTCATATTGATTAATATAAATTGATTTTGGTCCAGAATAATTTGTAGCCCAATTTGAGGCAACTGAACTAATAGCATTTGTTATTCCGAAATCTTGATTATTTTGTGTATATTGTCTTGTTCCTGGGAACGCATAAACATATGATGAAGATCCAATTACTCTTTGTAAAGAATTAACTACTCCTGTTTCAGGTCCTGATGGTATAACTCCATAACTTGTTATAGTTAAATATGATGATGTAGCAGGATTTAATACAGGTGCTATTATTTCTGTTTTACCATTATATGAACCATTTTGATTTTGGTTATCCATATAAACATTAATTATATCACCTACATTAAATAAACCAAGTGAATAATTAGGAAATTTTAATCCTAATATATTTTTAACTATTTTAGTATTTGAATAAACTTTAATTGTATAATTAGCAGGTAATGTAGCAGAATTATCTAAAAAAGGAATATATCTTATATATGCTTGATATGGAGAAAATAAAGTTCCTGCTGTTGGATAATCAAAAACGTATTGTTGATTATTAGTTCCATCATTTATAGTAAAAAAAAACTTATTTTCTAAAAATGGTGCGTTAGAACCAAATGTATTCAAAAAGAATAACTGAACGTTATAGTTTGATGATATAGTAAAACCACCAGATCCTGGTGTTAAATTAAATCCACCATCACTTGTTGTATTAAATGTTTGTGTAGCAACTAAATCACCACTAACTGCGAAATAATCAAATGTATCACTAAATCTATAATCAGGATTATATTCATAACCATAAAATGTTTTATATTTAGCAACTGAATTATTATCACTTACTCCTTGTAATCCACTTTGATTATAAGAAAATGTATATGCTCCTACTTGACTTTGTAAAATCTTATGAGAATCAAAAACACCTAAATCAGTATTTGGTCTTGGTGGTAATGAGTATTGTCCTAAAAATGTTGGAGAATTTGTAAATCTATCATATGAATATAAAGCATAAACATACTTAAAAAGAGAAAATTGATTACTATTTGATGTAGATACAAACCATAATGGAGCATTAACTGGGGCTAATGCTTGTGGTTGTTGTGATAATGTTAAATCTGGTATTGAAGGTGTATATGGCATATTTATTTATTATATTTTATTATATTATTTATATCTTCAAGAATGTCTTTTGTATATCCTTGTTGTATTAATTGTGTTTTATTATTAATAATGTCTTGTATTATTTTTTGTTTTATATTTAATGGCTTTATTCCCTTAATCCCAATTGATCTTGCGATAACAAATGCGGTTGATTCAACAGAAGAACCCTTAAATTTTATTCCTTTTGCTTCAACCCAAGGTATAATTGCTTTTACTGGCGGTGGTTTAGCACCCGCCCTTCTACCTTTATCTACATTCTCAAAATAATCCAAAGAAATTATATTTAATATAACTGAATCAACTGTTTCTAATACTTCATATCTTAATGAATTAATTAAAGCCCCAGTTGCTTTTTTATCTGCTGCTAATAATTCTTTTATTATATTAGCAACTACATCTTTTCCTATTTTGTCTAATTGCTCTTTCAAATTTGTTAATTTCATATCATTATATATATTTTAGAACTTAATTTTTAGAGCATTAGTTATATCCTCTATACTTTTTTTAGATCTGCTTAAAGCATCAGCATCAAACATTAATCCAAACGCTTCTATTGAATTAGCAATCTCTAATGTTTGATTTAATACTGAATCAACATCATTACCTATACATACAACAGAACCAAACTCTACCATATGACCTAATCCTGCTTGGTCGAACGGAATAACATAACTTTTACCATCAACTATTATAGATGCTTTTAGATTTATGTTATCATAATACTTTTTATCAAATTGAACTGGCATATAATTATCAAATTGATATGATGACTTAATAATCAACTCACAACCATATTTTCCAGCATAAGTTGGTTGTATCATTTCACCTTTTGCTCCACCAATTAAGATTTCATCCCAATTATTTATCATATTCATATATGTATTACTTGGCGGTGATCCTGCTCTCATACAAGGATCAGTAAAATAGTCTTTACCATCTTTACCTACTCTAATTTCGGAAGAAAAGAACCCAATATGATTATATTTTTGTAAAATTGAAGCAAACTTACCATTTACATTTTGAACTGGTTCAGGCATTTTATTCCTATTAACGTGAGTTCCCACATAACTACAATCTTTCGTCTCAACTCCCCATATTTGTTCGTCAGGAAATAAACCATTTACTGAATAACCATCATATCCTACTTCTGCGATACTTTCTAAGGCATCTTCTACAACAAATTCTAATGATTGTCCTAATGGACCCAAAGAAACTTTTAAGTCATTAAAGAAAACCATAGATTGGTTGATGTTTATGTGGTGGAATGTTTCAAAATTACCTCTATAATAAGAAACTTTCAACCATTTATCCTTTTGAGATG
>Ga0208380_1000104_pt1 | contig 24855 bp, 34 predicted proteins | sample CryBogCBE27Jun07_FD_184570 | JGI IMG/M metagenome (GOLD analysis project Ga0208380, IMG submission 184570) | Freshwater microbial communities from Crystal Bog, Wisconsin, USA - CBE27Jun07 (SPAdes) | ecosystem: Environmental > Aquatic > Freshwater > Lake | place: Crystal Bog, Wisconsin, USA... | reverse complement strand
TTCACCGGAATCGAAGAAGCGATAGCGCAAGCAACGTCGTCGACGAAGTCTCCCGAAGCGGATAAGTCTGCGGCACGAATCGCGGTAGCGCAGAACGTTAAGTTCGACGAGACTCCGCTTAAGACAGTTCTCGAATCCGTCTATATGGATTCCGGTTACGTCGGAACCGCACTCGCGATTAAGGAACTCGGAGCGAAGGCCTCGATAGCCGGAGAGTTAGCGCAGGGAGCGGTTAACTTCGATTGGAACACTTGGGAACCCGGTTCTCCTCTTGCGGCCTCGTTACTCGATAGAGGCGCGCTTAAAGATACGCTCCAAGAACTTAAGGTCGGAATCCGGAAGATAGGTAAGACCGGAGTCGACCGAATCGCAGAGACGATTAAGCAAGGACTTACTAACGGAGACCCGGCGAAGGTAATCGCGTCGTCGATTAAGGACGTAGTCGAGTCGAAGAGTAAGGCTATGACTATTGCGGTAACGGAGACGAACCGCGCGTACAATACTGCGGCAGTAGACCAATACCAAGCCGCAGGACTTACGGAGTTTACGTGGCTAATCTACGAAGGTGCTTGCGAATATTGCCAAGCGATGGACGAAGCGAACCCTCACCAAATCGGAGACGACGTTCCACCGGGACACCCGGGTTGCCGTTGCACCGTTCTCGGTGTAGTCTCATAAACAGTCTTAGAGGAGTTACTTAATGGCACACGACATCACTTACGTCGGATTCGACGGTCTTACGTTTAAGAAGGCCGACGACGGTTCACTATTCGTATACGGCAAGGCGACGGGACCAGACCTCGACCTCGACCAACAGATATGCGACGAGTCTTGGTTAAAGACCGCTATGCCTCAATGGATGGCGACCGGAGCAAACGTACGCGAACAGCACTCGAACATCGCCGCAGGTGTCGGAATCGAACTATCAGCCGAAGGTGACGACTGGATGCTTAAGTCCGAAGTCGTCGACCCGGTTACTGCTCTTAAAGTCGAGAAGGGTGTCCTTAAGGGTTACTCAATCGGAATCAAGGGAGCGCGAATCGTTAAGGACGAGTCTGCTCCTAACGGTCGAATCGTTGCCGGTCAAATCGTTGAGGTGTCGCTCGTCGACCGTCCTGCGAACCCTACCGCTACCGTCGAGATTGCTAAGGCCGTCGAAGGTGGAGAGTTAGAGTTCGTCTCGAAGGGAATCGAACTCGAAGAACTTATTCCCGATACGCAACGCGGACACGGACCAACGGTTATGCAACAAGACGTAATCGTTAACGAAGACGCGTCGCACAAGGACGGAGAAGACCCTTACCCTGCCGTCAAACTTTGCCCGGCTTGTAACGGTCTCGGTGCGATGGTCGACACGAACGAGCCTTGCGCAGTCTGCGACGGTTCCGGACACGCTCCCGATATGCCAGCGCAGATTCAGGGAGTTAACGAGACTGAACACCGCGAAGACGGTAAGGCCGTCGAAGGTGAAGTCGAGAAGAAGGAGAGTCGCATTCCGGCTATTGCCGACGCTCTTAAGTCGCTTACCGAATCCGACGTAGAGAAGATGGAACACGACCCTAAGACGCTTAACGCGGTTCGTACTTCTCTTATCGAACTCATTAAGGCCGAACTCGACGAGATGGCCGCAGGGGAAGATAACGAGACTAACGACATCACTCGTCTTCTAATGGCTCTCGACTTATTCCTCTGCTGGTGGGATGGAGAAGCAGACGAGAACGAGACAGTCGAACCCTTCGCAGAGAGCGAAGTCGAACAACAAGGAGATGACTCAATGGCTTATATCGGACTAGGCGTATCTGCCGACCTGATTAAGAGCGCGACCCTCGAGGACGCGACCGACGAGATTAAGAACGAACTGCGCGTAGAGATTCGGAAGGCTCTAGGCGTAGACGAAGAGATTGCCACCTACAAGGCGATTATTGCCGAGACGGAGAAGAGCGTTACCGCGCTGAAGTCCGAACTCGACGAGATTCGCGAGATGGCAACGCCGGGCGGACCAGTCCTCCGGGCAACACAAGCGCAGACCGCTAAGTCGGCCGACGCTGAACGTTTACAAGCAGAGGCCGCACGATTCCGCGCGCTGTCCGAGCAAGTAACCGAACCGTCGTTGAAGAACGGCTATATGGCTAAGGCAATCGAAGCCGAAGCCGACGCCAAGCGTATTCTTCGCGGTTAACCCCTAACCCCTACTACCTAAAGGAATCAAAATGGCATTCGCCACTCCACAGGTTGACGAACTATTCGGCGGACTTCCTGCCGAACAACGTCTCGACCGTTTCGAGGCTTACAAGGCCGCACTCTCCGGAGCGCAGGCACGTAGCCTTCAGTCATTCCGTCAAGGTTCCGCAACCTTTAACGGACAGTCCATTGTTAAGAGCGCAAGCGTAAGTGACCGTATCGGTGAACTCCGCGACGTACTTAACAAGTCAATGACCGCCGAGCAGGTGGCCGACATTACTTCCGCACTCGACCGAGTTCAGGACGTAACTAAGGCTGGCTCCGAATGGACTCTGACTAACCCACTTAACAACAGCACTTCAGGCGTTACCGGTCTCGTACCTTACGACCTCGACCCTGCCCTTGCCCTGCTCGTACCTCGCTCGTTCATCTTGCGTAACTCGACCAGCCGTATCGGTGGAATCGGTCAGGCTTACGAGTTCCGTCGAATCCTCGGTGTCTCTAACTCAAACACCGGTGGCGTTGCGAACCTCAACACGTTCTTCAACCCAACCGGCGCGACCGCAACCTTCGGTTCCGTCTCTCTGAACCGTCCTGCGAAGATTAGTTACGCCGCAGACAAGATTGTCCTGTCGCACGTTAATCAGGGTGTGTCCGACCAAGTCGACCTCACCGCGCAGTTCGCTGGTCAGGGTTACACAGACCTTCGTCAGTTGAGCCACACGTCAGCAATCTGGGCGCATATGTTGGGCGAAGAGCGCAATATGCTTAACGGCCGTTCGACCGTCTTGTCTATCTCGGGTGCCTCGGCAACTGCGGCTAACGACACGACTGTTAGCGGAACCGGTCTGCCTGCGACCTCTTCATCTGCCGTAATCGTTACCTTCAGTTCATCTGCTGGTGAGTCACAGGCCTTCTCCGCCGGAAGCGTTACTAACGCAACCGCCGGTCAGGGTGTAAAACTGAACTCACTCGTCGGCGTTCCTTCAGGTACGTTGGCTATTAACACCTACGTAACCGTTTCAAGCGTCTTCTACAAGGGAACTACCGTTCTCTCGACCGGCGCAGTAAGTCCTTCGACCTTCGTCGTTGTGTCTGCTCTGCCTTCGACTTCAGCCGACAACGGTTCAGGTAACTCACTTGGTTACGACGGTTTCATTAGTACGTTCTCGAACGCTACTAACTCACCTGCGACTACCGCTCTTAACGCGGCACTCTCATTGAGCGAACCCGGTGCGGACTTCCAGAACGTCTTCGCCAGCCTTTACTCGAACGTAATCGCTGACCCAGATATGATTCTTACGACCGCGTCGATTCGTCGCGCGCTTGCTCGTTCGATTCAGCAGGAAGGTACTCCTACCGGCTACCGTCTGAACTACCAGACCGGCTCCGACGGAATCACTATCGGTTCAGTCGTAACCGCAATCCAGAACGAGTCGACCGGCAAGATGGTCGACGTTGTTGCTCACCCTTATATGCCAGCCGGTGTCGCTTTGGTTCACTCCAAGTCGTTGCCGTTCCCTGACTCGGGCGTAAGCGAGACCGTTCAGGCTGTAAACGTTCAGGATATGATTGTCCTCGAATGGCCACAGATTCAGTTGTCGTGGGACTTGTCGACTTACCAATACGGTACGCTCGCATTCCGCGCTCCTGCTTGGTCAGCCGCTATCACCAACATCAACAACTAAGTTGGTGTCCACTCGCTAGTACCTTAAAGGACTAGCACCGGAGGACGGTTCGTAGGTTTGCTCCCCTGACCTGCGAACCGTCCTCTTCTATTTACAAGGAGAGAACACATATGCGATTAGTCGGAAGCGACCGAGGACTTAAGCAAGTCGAGGTTAACGGCAAAGTAATCAACCGCTCGAAGGACGGAACGTTTAACGTCTCCGGGAACGACGCGTCGATTCTAAAGAAGAGCGGAGACTTCGCGGTAGCCGGGACGACGTTCCAATCCGCAAGAGGCTATCGTTGCGAGTGCGGTTTCGTATCCGTCTTCCGTAATAAGTGCGGTAAGTGTGGCTCTACGAACCTAACTCCGGAAGAAGAATAATGTCTGTTGTAGCCTCGTACAATCAAGCCGCAGGTCGAGTCGAACCGTACGTCTCTTTAGACGAGGTTAAGTTCTCCGCTACCGCGTCGGCAATCGACTTTACGAACCTTATCGAGAACGCTACGCAAGCGGTACAAGACCGCGCGCTCTCGGAGGTAATCGTTCGAGCCTCCTCGAAGGCAGATGTCTACACAATGGGACAGTACGGAACTCTTAACGCGTCGGTTAATACGGAGAACGGTCGATACCGTCCGAACCGCTACGGACAGATAATCGTTAACCCTCACTTCTCTCCGATTATCGCGGTTAACTCCTTCTCTTGCGGCTATGGCCCCGGAGTCGGATTACAGCCGGTTACGCTTACCGCAGATAACACTTCTATCGAACGTAACGAGTTCATCGTTACTTACGCGTCGAGTATCGGGCTTACTACCGGACCACTAAGTATCGCCGGTGGTAACTGGGCTCCTAACGCGCAACTCTTCGTCGCGTATTCATACACCAACGGCTGGGCTAACTCCTTTACGACCGCTACAAGTGCGGCCGGAGCGACGAGCATTACGGTTCTCGACCCGACCGGAATCTATCCCGGTATGAGTCTTACTATCTGGGACGGTATGAACGACGAGTATCGTCAGGTCGACTCTTCGTACGTTCCGGGAAGTAACACGATTGTATTTACTACTCCGCTCTCGTTTAAGCACGGTAAGGGAGTTAACGTCTCCGCTCTTCCTGCGGAAGTTAAGCAAGCGGTTATCCACTTCGTAGTCGCGATGATTAAGCAACGCGGTCAAGGCGGATTAGTTCTTAACGAGATAGGAGAGCCAACTGCGGTTACGTCTCGAGTCGAGTCATCTGCCGAAGACGAGATACAAGGTTACGACTTACTCGACGCATACCGCGCTATCTGGGGACGCGCTTAGTGTCTCGCGCTAAAGTTCGCTCCGCTATCGCCTCGTATCTCGAGAACGCGAACGTCGAGTTCCTATCGACCGTTAAGCCGTTCCCGGCGAAGTTCACTCCCGAGATGGAGTTCTATTCCGAAGACCCGGGCGCGCCTAAAGGTGTCGACTCCGGAGCGATTCTTTACCTTTACTTCGCGTCCGAACGCGAGTCTCGTATCGCTCTCGGAGGAGCGCATAGCGGTAAGAAGGAAGTTACCTACGAAGTCGTCCTCGACTGTTTCTTACGCTCTACGAAGAAGAAGTCGGAAGACGCAGGAGCGGATAACGAAGCATTCCTCGATTCGCTCGTCTCTGCGATTCGCGCAGACCGTAACGCCGGTACAACTGACGGAACTATCTTCCAATGGGGAGAAGGTTCGACTAACGGCGGAAGCGATATTGAGGTAACATCGTATTACCCGAGACAGTTAAACGGTATGGGAAGCGTGACGCAGGTCTACTCTTCCGTTCGAGTAACCGTCATAGAGATTATTAACGCTTAAGGATTCCAATGGCAAAGTTCACTTACACCGGAGACGAGGAGCGCGTCTATCCAAATATCGTCGTTAACGGAGCGGTACTCGTTGCCGAACCGGGTACTGTCTACGACCTCGACGCTGACCCTGCGGACGGACGTTGGAGTGCTGTATCATCGACGAAGACTTCGGCTCCGGCCGCAGACGCAACATCAAGCAACTAAGGACTCTAAATGGCTAACGCTTATCTCTCCGCAAATAGTTACCTCGGGCTTATCAAAGAAGCGACCCGAGGAACTCTCCCAGCGTCAGGTACTCCGTACTACATCCCGGTTACGACTCCGCAGATTACGCCTACACAGCGATTCATTCGCGACGAGTCTCTTCGCGGTTCCCCGGTTATGGTCTATGACCAAGTTCAGGGTGTACGACACGACGAGTTTGACTTTAAGACGTACTTGTTTGCCGATACCTTCGGAGTCCTTATGGCCTCTATCCTCGGAGGAACCGACACCGTTACCGCTACCGGCGCAAGCCAGAGCCACTCGATTCCTTTGCTTAACAACGTCGCTGTAGGTTCACAGCCACCTTCGTATTCGATACTCGACTTCGACGGCGCGAACTACTACACGACTACCGGTTCACAGGCCGGAGATATCTCGATTACCTTCGGAGCAGATACAGCCGCAGACGCGACCGTTAAGTTCTTTGCTAATCCGTTTACCTCTTACACCTCCGCTCCGGCTCCGTTTACTTCGCTCTCTATCTCGAACGAACATATGATTCCTGCGTGGGACACGTCGATTACTATCGCCGGAACTACCTACACGAATATTCAGTCGGGCGAACTAAAGATTGACCGTAAGACGCAACCTATCTTCACTATGGGTACGCAGGCTCCTCTTTATAACTTCGCCGGTCCAATCGACGTAACCGGTAAGTTCACCGCAGTAGTTAACTCGACCTCGGACGTATTCAGTACCGGAACTAGCGCGACCGCTCTTACGCGCTCACCACAGGCTCTCGTTATTACTCTTACTGACCCTAACGACATTACGAACTCCATTAATCACTCGGTTAAGTTCCAGATGTCGAGCGTTCAGTTCCAAGACGTTAAGCGTCTTCGTGGCAAAGAGTTTACGGAAGTAGAAGTCACCTTCACCGCTAACGCGAACACGACCGACGCTACGACCGGCTACTCGCCAATAACCGCTACCATTGTTAACGGAACCGCAACCGCGTTTAACTAATAAGTAAAGGGGAGAACAATGCCAGCAGTATCACTACCTAACGGAGCGTCCGCGATTATCGCGTCACGTTCGGAGTTATCAGAGCGCGCGTCTCGAGAGGTTGCTCGCTCAATGATGATTGCCGGAGCGACCGCGTCTAAACTCGTGTCTCTTGGATTCGACGAGAACGACCCGACGACGTGGAGTAAGTGGAACGAGATTACGACCGAAGAGCAAGACGCGGTTAACGGATTCGAGGCGACGCTTATCGTACAGATGGTACGTTCGTGGTCTCTCGGAGAACTGCCTACGTCATCTTCCGTACTCGACCTACCAAAGTTAATATTCGACGCACTCGCAAAGGCTTGCTTAGACGAATATAACAACGTCGTCGTCGACTTCTCTCCTGACGGAGCGATAGACCCTTTAGCGGTTATCGGAGAATCGGCCGACTAGAGGCCATACTTCGAGGTAAAGACGCGGAACTCGACGCGGAAGTATATTCCTACTATCGGGAGTATCGGTTCCGTAGTACCTTCGGTGGCTCACACGAAGACTATCTAGCACAGCCAAGCGAAGTCGTCGACTGGTTGCTTACAATAGATGGAGTCGTCAAAAAGGTAGAGAATGGTTAACGCGCGCGTTGAGATTAAGGGAACGAAGGAGACCGCACAGGCTCTTAACCGTCTCGCGTTTAGTTTCGACGAGGCTATGAAGCGCGTCGTCGAGAAGGGAACGATTCTCGTCGCGAACGAAGCGAAGCAGGGATTCAATCCTCCGGATAAACTCCCGGCACGACTTCCTCGACCTACACAGCGAACCGGTAATCTTCGTAACTCGATTAACACGACTAAGGCTCGCGCTACAGGAGCCGGTCGATTCTCCGCAAGCGTTGGTCCAACTGTCGTCTACGGTCGACGCGTCGAACTCGGATACTCCGGCGGTGCTGGTCCCGGCCACCAGATGACGCGCAAGTTCCCCTACCTTGCTCCCGGCTTTAACCGCGCCAAGCCTAAACTCGAGGCCTTATACCGTAGAGAACTAGAAGAGGTGCTCCGCTAATGAACTCATTCCTACCTCCGGTTCTTATCGAACTCATCGCGTCAGCGAGGGAGTTTAACTTCGCAAAGAACGAAGTCCTTCACGGTATGGAGGAGATGAACGCTAAGGGTGCGACTATGTCGCAACGGTTCAGCGTTTACGGTCAGAAGATGGCGACCGGCATTCTCGCCGGAGCCGCAGGACTCGCAGTTGCCGCAACGAAGATGGCCTACGACTATAACGAAGCACTCGACAAGATTGGTCTTCAGTCGAACTACACGGCAGGACAAGTCGAGGAACTAAAGAAGGCCGCACTCGACGTATCGCGCGCAACGGCTACTTCGGCCGTCGATATCGCTAACGCGTTTACCCTTACCGCGAAGGCAGGTCTCTCGGTTAAGGACGCGCAACAGGGAGTCGCGTCAGCCGCAGAGTTCGCGAAGACGCAGAACGTCGACCTTAATCAGACTCTAACTGCCGCTCTCGGAGTTCAGGCCGCACATATGGCCGGGACGAAGAACCTTACGCAGACAATGGATATCTTTACTAACGCAGTAAAGAACTCTCGTATTACCGCAACGCAACTTACCGACACGCTTAGCGGACGTACGCTATCTATCTTCGCGTCGTACGGAATCGACATTAAGACCGCTACCGCGCTACTCGGAGGATTCGCGGACGTTAACGTAACCGGTACGAAGGCTACGCAGGGAATCGCAACCGCTCTTGCGGCTCTCGATAAGCCGATGACGAATATCAAGGGTAAGTCGTCTAACTCTTCTATCGCGTTTAAGCAACTAGGACTTAATCAAGCGCAACTCGCGTCAGACGTTCGTAAGCCCGGCGGATTCATTACCGTCCTTAACGACATTAATAGTGCGTGGGAGAAGAACGCGACTAAGACGCAACGAGCCGCAGGAGAGATTCAGTTCCTTAATCAAGTCTTCGGAGCCGCAGGAGGACGAGCGGCACAGAGCATTATCCAAGTTCTTCCGCAGGTTAATAAGATTCTCGGAACCGGAGCCGGAGGCGCGACCGCTAACGCGTTTAACGTCTGGCTTAATACGACCGGCGGAGCGATGGCGAACTTTAAGACGCAGTTCGAGGACACGCTTATTACTATCGGAGACAAGATTCTTCCGGCGGTTACGAACGTCCTTAAAGAAGTAAACGGCTGGATGAAGAACCCCGGCGATATGAAGATGATTGGCGACGTTCTCGGAGCCGCATTTATCGGAGCGGTCGGCCTTAAGTTATACAACTTCATTAAGGGGGCAATCTCTCTCTTTAACTCGACGAAGCAGTTAATCGCAACGCAAATGAACACGACCGCTCTACAGGAGAATACCGACGCGCTACTAGGTAAGAGCGGAGGCGGAGTTCTTCCTACTATTGAGAAGGACGGTAAGTTCGCGATGGTCGGAGGTGCGGCCGCATTATTGGCTCTGGCCGGAGAACTGTACCTAACTAAGAAGACCATTCTCGACCCCTTCGCAAAGGCACTTCCTAAACTCAATGACCTTCCGGGAACCTACACGTCTGGGAACACTCCTACTAAGGGAACCGGAGTGAATCAGTTAATCGAGATGACCTATGGAGGATACATTTCTGATGGTTATCAGTTTGGAGGAGTCTCCGGGATGATTACGAAGGCACAGGACGCGGCACTTCAGTCGTGGGCTCAAAAGAACAACGTCTCGATTTCTTCGACCGAGTTCGCGAAGGCTCTACAGAACTTCGCCAAGCAAGACCAGAAGGGTAACTACTCGGTTACGGTTACGGTTAAATAATGGCGGTCTTTAATAATCAGAACATAGATATTCAGATAGACCTCGAGGTTCTCGCGTCACGTTTAGTTAAAGACCAAGCGTTTATTACGGCAGTATCTAAGGCCGTACGAGACCAGATGCTTAAAGACGTTCGTAATAAGAAGACGCTCTTCGGTAAGTGGGGAGGAACGATTCAATGAACGTTCCCTCTATTCCCCTTCTCGCGGTTCAGGTTGCGTTTACTTCCTCGAGTATCTACTCGCAGACGCAAACTTGGACGGACATTAGCAAGTACGTAATCGACTTCCAGACCAGCGCCGGTCGTCAGCACTACCTCGACCGTATCGAATCGTCGACGTTAACTATGACACTCGACAATAGAACCGGGTTCTTTATTAACGGTACGACTAACGGAACCGGAGCAACGCTACAGACTCGCGCTCCTATCAGAATCCTTGCCGGGTGGCCTCAACTAAACGTAACCGCTATCTCGGGTAACGGCTCCGTTGTTACTTATACCTGCGCTAATACCTACTCGGCAGGACAGCAAGTAATCGTAAGTGGAGCGACAACTGCGGCCTTTAACGGAGTCTTTACCGTAGCGTCCGCAACGTCGACGCAGTTTACGGTCTCCTCTTCCTATACCGGAACTACCTCGACCGCGACTGCGGCAATCGCTTACCCTATCTTCCTCGGAGTTATTCAGTCTGCGGACGAACGAGTTATCGACGCGCTTAATCAAGATATGGTCATTACTGCGTCGGACTATACACAGTTTTTATCGCTCCAATATATGGCTCGTCCGAACTTCTACTCGCAGTTCGTTACTAATACTTACGACCAGAACTACTACACGCTCGGTAGAACCGGCGCGACCGACGTTCTTAACGGCAATACCGGAAGCATTATCGGAGCGACTAATAACACTCAACGCGGAGTTCTCCTTTACTCGAACGACACTTGTCTCGACTTAACTAACGGAGGAACCGCAAGTAACGTCGCGTCTTTCCAACCGTTCGGTAATACGCAGACTTCGGCCTCGGGAGGTTCGATTGACTTCTGGTTTATCGGAGCGCAAACTAACGGTCAGTCAATAGTTAGCGCGTCTTGGAATAGTCAGACGTGGAACGTCTACGTCGCGACCTCTGGCGAACTCGTCGTTGCGGCTCAAGTAGCGAATGCCGCCGTATACCACTCCGGTATCGTCGTCTCCGACGGTCTGTGGCATCACATTGGATTCTCTTCTTATACGAGCGGAGGAACGACCTACTTCTACCTTTACTGCGACGGTACGTACACGCTTATAGGTTCCGGAGCCGGTACTCTTCCTCTATCTATCGGAGCGATTGCGAATACGCTTACGGTAGGCGGTCTATCCGCTTATATAAATCACGTAGTCATCGGTAATGCTACGCAGACTTCTAATAATCCGAACATACTTAATCGTTGGGTAGCCGGGAAGATGTTGTCGCAGACCGCTCTATCGGGAGACCGAATCGCGGAGATTCTTATTCTTGCTGGCTGGGGAACGATTACGAACGGTGCGCTAGTCCCTACCTCTTTATACGAAGTAAACGACAACGCTTATAACGCGTCGACTGCGATAACGAATATCTCGGGAACCGGTTCGACCGCGACCGCGACCGTTAGTTCCGTTCCTTGGTCTGTAGGCCAGCGCGTACTTATCTACGGACAGACTTACTCGGGAAGTATCGCGAACATCACTTGGGGCTATTTAGCAGAAGGCTCCTCATTCTCTATCACGTCAGCAGTCGGAGGAGGTGGCTACTACACCTATACCGCTCCTAACGCGTCGAGTTATTTAACAGTCGGTCAGCAAGTTACAGTTACCGGTAACTCTCAAAGTTTCTTAAACGGAACGTTTACCGTTTACTCCGTAAGTTCGACGCAGTTCGTCGTTACAGGTGGCTCAACCGGAACCGGAACCGGAGGAACGGCTCAACCGGTAGTCGGAACCGCGACCGTAACTATGACTGCGGCACACGGCTACGCAGTCGGAACTCCGGTAACGATTAGCGGTTCTAGCGTTACGTCCTATAACGGAACTTGGGTAGTTCAGTCCGTTACCTCTACGAAGTGGACGTTCGTTCTCTCCGTTACGTCTAGTCCCGGACTCGCGACCGGAGGAACTACTTCCGGCGCGTCTTACTACAACGGATTCGCTACCGTCGCGTCGATTCCATCTTCGACGACGTTTACGTTTGCGTCGACCGGGACTCTTACTATCTCGGGAGGAACCGTCGGGAATATTACGAATGGTTCGTTCTTAGTTCAGGGACTACAGTCAAGCGCGACCGGCTCGACCGCTCTCGACCTGATTCAGCAAGTAACCGATACAGATATCGGAGCGTTCTTTCAGGGGCCAGACGGAACGTTCGAGTTCGACTCGCAAGGAGATATTTATAACACGCAACGCGTCGCAACTCCTACCGGTTACTACGTATGGACAGACCAAGTAACGTCGGGCGCGTCTTATTACAATCCGTCTTCTCTATCTATCGCTCGCGACGACGCAGACCTCTGGACGAACGTAAAGATAACTCCGCAGAACGGAGTAGAGCAAGTTTATGAGAACGTCGCAAACGAATCTATCTACGGTTATACGTCGCTTACTAAAGGCTCGACGGTTCACCTAACGAACGATGCGGCGTATCAGTCGGCGGTATTCCTCGGCAACCTTTACGGCTCTCCGATTCCGCGCGTACAGAACGTTGAGTTATTAGCGGAGACTAATCAGGGAGCGCAACTTCCAATGATGTTAAACGGTTCAGTTGGCCTTACGACGACGTACCTTAACGATACGGTTCTCTTCGTTCGTAATCAGCCCGGAGCGTGGGGCGCGCCGATTACCGGAGTAACCGCGACCGCGTCGAATGATACGACCGGTTCGGGAGTCCCGGCTACTAACGTCTCTCCGGTCTATCTAACGTTTACCGCTCCTACCGGAGAGACCGCTCCTCTTGCGGCCGGTTACGTTACGAACTCGACAGCGAATCAAGGCGTAAAGATTACGTACACCGGAACTCCCCCTTCGGGAGCGACCGGACTCGCTATATATGTCGTAATCGGCTCTAACGTTTACAGAGCCTCAAGCGCGTCGACGGCCTCGGGACAGACCGGACTTGCCTTTGCCGCATACGCTCCCGGACTCCCTATGGACGGAGCGATAAGTCAACGAATGGTTATCGAACACGTCTCTCACGACTTTAAGGCAGACCCGGGAACTTGGCACACGTCATATACGCTCGACCCTTATCCGCAAAGATTCGCACAGGCCGGTTATTATTTCTTGGTACTAGACGACCCGACATACGGCAAGGTAGACCCGGCCTCCGGTTCGGGTAATAACAACGCAGTTCTATAAGGAGCAATAATGCCACATACGCCTACAGGCCTTAGCGGTTGGATTACGCCACAGCAACTTAACTCTGGAGAAGTTCTAACGTCGACCGTAGTTAACAACTGGGTTAACAACCTATCTCTTCTCTACGCCAAGCCGTGGATGATGGCGTACCTAAACGCAAACCTCTCTTCGGTTGCGACCGCGACAACAATCTTCAACTCGTCAACCTCCACCGTCTCTAACTCTCCTGCGTCACCTGCCGGAGTTATAACGCTCTCGTCGGGAACGTTCACCGTTCCTCTAGACGGTCTCTATCGCGTAACGATGTTTGCGACAATGGGCTCGCAGTCATCGCCTCCGTCGTTCAATATGATATGTACGACCTCCGGCGGGGCGACCGCTAATAACGCGACGTTCGCGACTCCTCGTACTACAGGTTCTTCCACACAGAATCAAGGCTCGTCGTCCTCATTCATCTGGACGTTCTCGAAGAACGGTACGACCGGCGCGTACCCGACCTCTATGGTCTTCTCTATCGGAACCTCCGCAACGATTACTACGCTAAACGGCTCTACGACACCTGCCTTCACGACAGGAACGTTCGTACAGATTGAGTACCTCGGAACTTCTAACGGAAGTATCTAGTCCTAAGCGAAGACAACGTCACGTCGGTACAATAGAAGTAAGTGCCGAGCAAAGGAATCAACGTGACAGTTACTCAACCTATTCACGCGAGCGTCGACGTTCGTAACATTATCGTCGAGTGGGCTAAGTGGGGAGTCGCAAATCGCGCTAAGTTCACCTATACCGAAGGAGCGCAACGTATGGCCGATATCGGTCACGCGAACGTTCTCCCGATTACCGCAGACTGCTCCGCGTTCGTAACGCTCTGCTACAACTTCGCTGGCGCACCCGACCCGAACGGCCGTCACTACGACCACGAAGGCTACACCGGAACCCTTCTCTCGACCGGTAAGCACATTCAGGCGAAGGACGTTATTCCCGGCGACGTTGTCGTATATGGTCCCGGAACCGGCTGGCACACCGCGCTCGTAGTCGAGGTCGACGGAGCCGACATTCTTACGATTAGTCACGGTCAGCAAGGCGACCCCTCCTACGTCTGGGTTAACGCTCCGAAGGCTCCGGCTCGAGGATTTGGACACGACGGACGAGAGCCACAGACGTTCCTCCGATTCCCTACGATGAGCGTCCTTCCGGTTCACGTCCCCACGTTCACTACAGAGGCTCCTAAAGCCCCTATAACGGCTCCTGCGGCCGTCTCCGGTACTAAGACACCTAAGACTCCCAAGAAGGCCTAATGGCTATCTTCACGTCGGGATTCTGGGTTCTCGCGGAAGCCGTCGTCGTCGTACTCGGAGCGGTTCTCGGAACCTATCAGTTCGTACACCGCGTCTTAACTAAGTCGCGTAAACGAGATACCCGGCTCGACGCTATCGAATCAGAACTTAAGTACCTACACGAATCATTTAACCGAATAGATAAGAACATTGAGACTCTCTCGCTCGAACAAAGTAGACACCTTGGATTCCACGAAGGACTCCGGGAAGAAGATTAAGCGTTACCGCGACCCTCACACCGGGGACGAGTTAACGCGCGGTGAACACATCTCTTGGAAGATTCAGGGCGTAATCCGTCGCTGGACATTCCTAATCGTCTTCTCGATAGTTACCTACGCTTGTTGGCTCTTCGGTAATCCGACTGTCCTCCTCTGGTGGAATCTATCGGCCTCGTATTTAGCAATCGTTATCGAGAATACAGTCGGAATCGCTATGTTTAGTCAGACGCGACGCGACGCGATGGTTATCCGCGAGATTCGTAAATACGAGAAGGCGGACGCTAAGGCTCACTCGGAGACGACCGCTATCGACGAGGACACGCTCGAGCGCGTTAAAGAGATTCTCGACCGGCTCGACGTTATCGAGTCCCGGTTCTACAATGATGAAGAGTTCTAACCGCTAACATAGGAGCCTTATGGCACGTCTAACTACCGCACAAGCAAATGCCGCACTTAACGCTATGTACGTCCCTTCGACTACGTACTACCTTGCGCTCTTTACAAGCGACCCGGGAACTACCGGAGCGTCAGGTGAAGTAACAGGAGGCTCGTACGCTCGTCAAGCGATTACGTTCGGCTCCGCGTCGGCAGGTTCGCAGGCCTCGACTAACGCGCAGAACTTTACGTCTATGCCGCTCGAAGCGTCAGGCGTTCCTTACTTCGGAATCTTTACCGCGTCTACCGGCGGAACCTATCTCTGCGGAGGAGCGACCTCTGGGCTTAGCGGTTCTATCCCTGCTGGCTCGACCGTCGCGTTCGCTATCGGTGCTGTAACTAACACACTCTCCTAATGGGCGACGACCTCGAGTTCTCGGCACAGGCCGAGGGAACGGTTATTCTTCCCGAAGACGAATAGGTGGCCTAACTAATGGCTATCACTCTTAAATATACGAACGGTACGACCGCGACGGCGACAAGCCTTCCGGTCGGAACTACAAGTGCTGGCGACACAATCGTCGTAGTCGTTTCGACAACGGTTGCCAACTGGTCTAACGGAAGTTCGACTCTTCCTAATAACACGAACGTAACTTGGACAGGTCACGGCGGTACGGTCACGTCTTACGCCTTAAACAGTTCTACCTCAATCGGTTATGCAGTCTGGATTATTACCAACTGCTCTGCCGGAGTAAGCAATATCACACGCTCGGGAACTCCTCCTTCGACTACCGGAGGTTACGCGGTAGCGGTCTTTAGCGGAGTTGCGACTTCTTCCGCTATCGCGTCTAACAGTCCGATTATCTTTACGACGACCAATAACTCGAGCGCGTCGACGACCGTCTCCTATACCGCAGGTCAGTTATTACTTGGCGCGGTTAGTGCTTACACTTACTCGACGACTACCGGAACGTGGAACGGTACGGCAGATACCCTCGCGACCTCCTTCGGCTCTTTTCGTATTCCGGTTATCGACTATCTAGTAGCACCGTCGACGCAGACGAGCGTTACGTATACAACTCCGCGCTCGTCTCCTACGCAGGTTCTTAACGGAGCGATAGCGTTCGTTCTTAATCCGTTATCCGCTATCTCGGGAACCGGAACGACCTCCTCGACGTTCTCGTCGAGCGGAACCGCAATCGTTACGACTAACGCAACCGGAGCAACGTCGTCCTCGTTCTCCGCGACGGCGACCGGAACCGTATCCGTACCTGCTACCGGCTCGTCGTCTTCTTCGTTCAGTTCGTCATCTACCGGAACCGTAAGCGTCTCCGCTACCGGAACCTCTACGTCTTCGTTTGCGTCCTCGGGAGCCGGAACCGTAGTCGTCGTCTATCCGGGAACCGGCTCGTCGTCGTCGACCTTCTCTTCGAGCGCGTCAGGATTAGTTGACGAACCCGGAACCGCGCGCTCCTCGTTCGAGTTCTCTTCTTCCGCTATCGGGCAAGTAGTTGCGTACGCTCTAGGAGCGTTAAGCGAAGAGTTCTCGTCAAACGCAATAGGAACCGTCACATTCGTTTACTCGGGAACCGGTTCTACCGCTAGTTCGTTTACGTCTTCTGCTATTGGTCTAGTTGTTTTCGTCTCCGCTCCCGGCTCTGTATCTGTAGGGACTAAGTCCGCGCGCGTCGGTACGTCGGTAAAGAGTCCGACGTTATCGGTCGACACGACCGTACCTTCCGTCCGTACTTCGGTTGCGGTATCATCTGTTAGCGGAGATACGACGACCGCTACTCTCGGGACGAGCGTCGAGATTCTAGTGAAGGCTTAATCGTGGCATATAACATCACCGAAGGAACGACCGTTAGGTTCTATACGACCGAACCGTTCACGTCGTTATCCGGGACGGCCGTTAATCCCGATACCGTTTACTTCTCATACCAGATTCAGGGACAGACCTCGGTTACTCATACTTGGACTAACCCGAGCGGAGATACCTCCGGGGTAATCGTTAATGACGGAACCGGATTATTCCACGCGGATATAAGCACGACCGGCCTTGCCGGGACTTGGAACTACGTCTGGGGTTGCTATCCCTCTTCCGGACTCGATACTACGAAGACTGCCGTTGTCGCAGAGGGAACCGTAATCGTCTCTATTACTGCTATTCAATAGTTGACTCTCGACCGCTTGCCGGTTATGCTGTGGATAACGGAGGCAGTACCAGAGGAGAATATATGACTGTTGACTTAACGGAGTTCTACGAGGCCGCAAATCGCAAGTGCGTCGTAGCAAAGAAGGCGGAGACGCTAGGAGAGAACGAGCGCGAGAAGTTCGAGGCCGCATTAGATGAGCCGTCGATTACTACGAGCGTTATCCTTCGATGGGCTAACGAGCGACTATCGGATAAGTATCAGATAAGTCAAGACTCGATATACCGTCACCGCAATAGGACGTGTACCTGTCGTGGTTGACCTAAGCGACTTCGAGCGCAAGCGTCGACACTCTTCCGACCATCCGAGCGGTTGGGAACCGTCTTTACAATGGGACGGAAGTAAGGGAACGATAACTACCGGGCCACTCGCGTCGGAACCCGACGACGCTATCTGGGAGCAACTTATCTCCGATTGGGGACTCGACCCGAGTCGAACCGAAGTCGTAGACGGTTCGCTACAGATTCGCGCGTGGGACTCAATGCTTAACGGAGAGTCAGTCCGGATGAAGTATTACCGAGCGACGATTAAGCCTCGGACGAACTTCGCAGACCACGCGGATATCGACGCGCTCTGTAAGTTAGCGGAGAAGAAGATTCCGTCGAAGACGATTCCGGTAGATACTCCGAAGGGAGTCTTCCTAGTCCTCGCAAGCGATTGGCAGTTAGGTAAGTCCGAAGGAGGAGGCTCCGAGGCTACGGTCGAGAGAATCCGTTCCGCGTTTAGTTCGGCCGTCGCGAGATACAAGCAACTTCGTAAGGAGGGCAAGGCCTCGGTCGTCTACCTAATCGGACTCGGTGACTTAGTTGAGGGCTGTGCCGACTTCTACGCGCAACAGACGTTCCAAGCAGACCTATCGGATAGGGAGCAAGACCGGCTCGCTCGTCGACTAATCCTCTCCGCTATCGACGCGTTCGTCGACGCTGGCGCGGAGCGAATCGTCGCTATGGGAGTCCCGGGTAATCACGGAGAGAATCGTCGCGGAGGTAAGGCCTTTACCGACTGGCTCGATAACCGCGACTATGCGGCGTTCGAGGCGGTCTCGGACATTATCTCGGTTAACCCGGAGCGTTACGCGAACGTCTCGATTCCGCTTAACGCGCTTAACGCGGACGACCTCTCGATGACTCTCGACCTCGGAGGAATCCCGGTCGGGTTCATACACGGACATCAACTCCGCTCCGGGACGAACTCGCAAGCGAAGTTAGAAGGCTGGTGGAAGGGTCAGGCTCTCGGAAGAACCGGAGTCGCGGACGCGGAGATTCTCTTCTCCGGCCACTTTCATCACTTCGTTGTGTCCGAGGGAACCGGCCGAACGGTCGTACAAGTCCCGGCTATGGACGGAGGCTCGAAGTGGTTCACCTCGACCTCTGGCTCCTCTTCCCCTGCCGGTATGGTTACCGTCCTCGTAGGCTCCGGAGTCGGAACCCGAGGATGGACTGACCTGCTGATAGTCTAAGAATCTCTAGTGCTAGGTCAAGGGCAAACTGCCCGAGATTGCCACTCGAAACTTATAGCGCGTTGAGTCCCGGAATCGTCGAGAGATGAGTCCGGGACTTACTCGTTTTAAGTGTGTATCATATGTGTATGAACGACACACTACGTAACATTATTCGTACCGCTACTCCGGCCGTAATCGGAGCCGTCACCTCCTACGTTACGAAGTTAAGTGCGCACCTAACTCCTTCGGAGACCGCTATCGTCTTCCCTATCGCGACGACCGCGTACTACTCCGCGATTCGTTTACTCGAGGCTAAGTACCCTAAGTTCTCTTGGCTACTCGGCGCGCTACCAGTAAAGGCTACTAATGCGACACCTACAGCGACTCCGGTGGAAGTTCCCACTCCGGCCGCAACCGCAACCGAAGGTCAAGTTAAGTAACTCGTACTCGAAGAACGTTCGACCGGGAGACATAGTCTTCGCACACTCAAACGGAGTAATGGGACGAGCGATTCGATTCGGAGAGACTCTTCGCTGGAAGCGCGGTAGTCAGTTCAATCACGTCGCCATCGTCTCGGAGATTCGTAACGGAGTTCCGTACGTCATACAAGCGGAGCCTCGAGGGATAAGTAACGACAAGCCGATAACGTCGGTCGGTCTCTTTATTACTCGTCGTCCTCCGCGAGGAGTCGACCCGAAGAAGGTCGTCACGTTCGCGAAGAAGCAAGTCGGTTACAAGTACGGCTGGTTCTCTATCGTCTCTGTCTTCTTCGACATACTTACTCCGAACTGGTTCCCTTCGTTCCGTCGCGACAACACGTGGATATGTAGCGCGCTCGGTGCGGAGGCTCTTCGTTACGGAGGCTGGTTCTATTCTTGGCCGGACATCTACACCGTTACTCCGGCACAGTTGTACGACGTTTACCGTTCGACTCCGCTCTCGAACGTGTAGAGTGTCTGCGTAGCCTTTCATCTGCTACACCTCCAATCGGGAAGAACTCCGAGGCTCCTAAAGACGGCCTCGGGGTTCTTCTTTTTTACGGAGAATCTTTTAGAAACTTTGCGTTTTCCCTGATGAGAGGGGTTAAATAAATACCTGAAATAAGTGGCCGTCCGGCGGACTTAGTGCTACTGTATTCATATCGAGTTAAGGGACTCGATAACGACTTAGGAGGTCGAAGATGAACGCAGTAAACGTATACAACGAAGTATTAGCAATCGCTACACCGAAGGCTCGTATTAACGGCTGGAACATCTGGGACGTACGCCACCTCGACCGCAAGGCCGGATGGTTTGTCACTTGCCAGAACGAAGACCACCAAGAGACCTACCAGTACGAGACTCTTCTCGCAGACGCGAAGCAGTTTGCGGACTCGTACAACTGCGAGGAGTGCGAAGTAGAACACCGCGTCGGAGTTCTCGAGGGAAGAATCGCGACCGCACAGCGTTCGCTCGACCTTCGTCTCGACTACCTCGAGAACGGTAAGCACCTCTGGCTATCCGACGGAACCTACTCCGGCGGTCGTCACGGCGGAGCAACTCGACTTAACCTCTGGTTCGGAACGGTTGACGGCAACTTTGGTCGTCCTTACGGAGCGTACGTTCAGGGAGAGGTATACGTAACCGTCTCGGAAGACGGCACCGTTACGAATAACTATGCGACCGAGACTTGGGAGAACGACGAGCGCGTCTTCGTCGAGTTCGGTTCAGACGAGGTTGCCTTTAAGTCGTTTATGGCTAAGAAGTTAGAGAAGTACCAAGCGCAGTTCACCGAGTCCGTTAAGGAGAGCGTCGCACAGACCGAGGCTCATATTGCGGAACTGAAGCGCGACCTCGAGACCGCGAAGGGAGGTCGTAACTAATGGCTACCACTACTACCAAGTTGGCAACGCGCCAAGCGGTTCAGGCAACGTTCCGCAAGGTTCGCGGATTCGAGCGGTCGGAGCAGATGACCACCGGAGTACGCGGATACCGTAAGTGGAGTGCCGGGTACAGGGTTACGGAGTACGGCAACGTCGTCACCGTTACGCATAATACGTGGAACTTCGTCGTAGACGACAGCGAGAAGGTTAAGTGGATGGTTCAGTTATACCTCTCCTGCTTAGAGAAGGCCGGGTTCGTCTGCGAGGTCTCCGAGAACGGTCTGTACCTCAAAGTGACCGGGAGGAACTAATGACCGCGAACGAACTAAACAACCTCGACGACATCCTTAAGGGCGTCGAGGAGATTCGTAGCCGGGTACTCGAGTTCATCGCGAACTTCGAGTATCCGGAGGAGGAGACGGTGTTACAACCGCGCTCTAAAGTCGCAGACAGCGAGACGGACGGAAGTCCGGTATTGGAGGTAACAGAATGAAGACAGAGATTAAGTGGACAGAGCCGGGCAAGACGACGGTAAAGGTGGGGACGCTTAACGTAGCGTTCCATATCGGACTCGCGACGAACCCCGGCTCGAAGGTCGTCCTATCGGCCGGGATTAACGAGTACGAGGACGGAGTAAAGGCCTTCTACTTCTCGACCGAAAGTGGGAAGCCCGAGCAGGTCTTCTCGTACTCCTACGAGTCCTACGCGGAAGCGCGCGCGGACTTCGAGGCGTGGGCTATCGACTACCAGAACGTCCTAATGACCGAAGAGAAGTCCCGAGACGAGGTTCTCGGTGCTTAAACTATTGACTCCCGGATTAAGTCCGGTGTATGGTCTTAACGACAAGGGAGCGAACTAATGCCGTCACATCTATTCGAGTTAAAGAATCTCGAACTTAAAGGACAGTTAAAGGACTACCTGCGGAAGGCTCGTAAGGAGAATCTCTCCTACCGAACGATTGCGACGAAGTTGTCGGAATCCGGAACGAGCGTCGGACGTACGGCAGTAATGGAGTGGTGCGAAGAACTTCGCATTACTAAACAGAGGAGCAAATAATGGGATTCAACATCAACGATTACGAGCCGGTAGAAGACCGTCTACGTCGATTCTGGGAGGAGTTCCCGAACGGAAGAGTCGCGACTGAACTCGTCTACCACGACGAGACGCGGTTCATCTTTAAGGCCGCAATCTTCCGAAACGCGGACGACGTTAACCCTATGGCTACCGGGTACGCGGAAGAGCGCGTCGACTCGAATCCGAAGAAGGTTAACTTCGCAAGTGCGGCGGAGAACTGCGAGACCTCGTCTCTCGGTCGTGCGCTCGCGAATGGAACGTGGGCTACGAAGGGCAAGCGTCCGTCTCGAGAAGAGATGACGAAGGTCTCTCGTACCGCGAATCTCCGTCAGGACGTAGCGGAACTTAAGCAGGAACTCCTAACCGTCTCGGCAGACGCTAACGAGCGTAAGGCGTTCGTACAGTTCGCTTGCGGTCGCGAAGACATCGGGACGCTCGAGGAGTTAACAGTCGAAGAGGTAGCGAGAGTTAAGGCTCTTATTGCCGCGTCGAAGACGGTGCCGAATGAGTAACGACATTGTCGAAGTAGTTCTTCCGGTCGAGATAATCGACGACTTAACATATGCGGCACGTTCGGAAGGCGTGACGCGACAAGCCTTAGTTCGTAAGGCCGTAATGCTGTACCTAAACAATAAAGAAGGGGAATGATGACTAATCACATTTCAGAAGTTGGAAACTTAACCCGAGACCCGGAGTTAAAGTTCCTGAACAACGGAGGAACCTCCGTACGAATCGGACTAGCGGTTAACCGTCGCTGGCAGAATCGTCAGACGCAAGAGTGGGAAGAGCGCACGTCGTTCTTTACAGTCGTCGGTTATGGCGCGCTCGCGGAGAATGCGGCGAACTCACTTAAGCAGGGAGACCGCGTCGTAGTTATCGGACGACTCGAACAGCGCGACTGGACTACCGAAGCCGGAGAGAAGAAGTCGGTCATTGAGATTATCGCTGACGAGATTGCTCCCTCCCTCGCTTACGCGTCGACCGTCGTCTCGAAGAATGCGAAGCCCGAAGGTCGTTCGACCGGGAACGCACGTCCTCGTTACGACGCTCCGGAGGAAGCCTTCTAATGCCAGCGAACGTCTACGGAGAGCGCGTAGAGAAGGCTCTCGAGGTACTTCTAGAGCGTCGAGGAGCGGACGCGCCGATTACGCAGGAGGAGGCTAAGGACTTCTTCGGCGGCAAGAAGGCGACGACGTTAGGCGCGCTCTCTAAGCACGAACTCCTTCAGGTCGCTCTTCTAGACGCGTACTTCATTATGGAGTTAATGCTGAAGGACTTAGAGGCTCTCGCGAAGTCAGAGACCCCGGCTCCTAACCGGGCGCAACGGCGCGCGAAGAAGTAATGGACGAGTGGAAGTCCCTTGCGCTTTGCCGAGGTGAAGACGTAAGGGACTTCTATTCGCACGAAGAGGAAGACCGAACTCCTATCCCCGATAGGATTCGAGGGCTATGCGAGTCTTGCCCGGTTAACGAGGCTTGTCTCGAGTACGCGATTAAGAACGAGAACTACGGATTCTGGGCTGGCACGACCGCGCGCGAACGGAAGAATATTCGACGCGAACAAGCCGACTTAGGAGGAACAGATGAGAACTAACAATGAGTATTTACGTACAGACCTACGTCTGGAAACTCGACCTACCGCCTACGGTGAAGTACGTCGCGATAGCACTTGCCGACCACGCGCACGACGACGGAGAAGAGGCTCGTCCGAGTCAGGCTTACCTCGCGGATAAGACCGGGCTTACGGAGCGTCACGTCCGACGTTGCCTACGCGAACTCCGGGAGCGTCACGTTATCGAGGTCACTCGACCTGCCGGTAAGGGACGCTGTACGGTCTACCGATTCCTCGCTCCGGCCGAGGGATTCGTCCCTCCTGCGGCTCCGGATAGGAGGACATCTAGCAGTTATAGGAGGACATCTAAGACCGTAAAGGAGGACACGTACGTACCCCTAATCATAAGTAACCCTTATATTAAAAAAGACGAATCTCACATTTCAGTTACGGACGAGTTCCTCGCGGAGAAGATTCAGGACATAAGGAAGTCGCTCCGTACTCGTCGTTAACATATGTGAGTGCCTACCTCGAACTTCCCGACACAGCCGGACTCTCCCGACGTTCCGGTTCCGTCGCTCGTTCGATTACTGATTCGGTTACAGGTTGGCGACTTCTCTATCTACTCGAAGAGGTCGACCGGCGAACTACGAGTCGTTCCGAGGATTAAGGATTCGATTCTCGACGACATACACGACCACTTCGAGGAGATTCAGACGCTCCTCCCGGGAACGTGCGACCGTTGCGGAGTCTGGTCGATTAAACGAATCGAGGCGTATTGGGAAGACAACCCTCACTTTTGCGTTCGGTGTACCGCAGTTGCGACACTACACTTCTCGAAGACCGGAGAATGGCCTTCGGCAAATATCCCGGATGACCTATGCGACGCTCCCGAGTAAATCCAATATCTAAGAAGAGGCTCGCGGAACTCGAAGGACGTAAGACGACACGCGAGATAGTTCTAACGCGCTCCGAACTTTGCGAAGCAGGAATAGAGAACATCTGCTCGAGAGTCGCAACCGACGTTCACGAGATACTTACGCGCGGTCGAGGAGGAAGTATCACCGACCCGGACAACTGCCTTGCTCTTTGCCGTCCTTGCCACTCGTATATAACGACGCACCCTAAATGGGCTGGCGATACCGGATTCGTTCTTCACTCTTGGGACGACGCGGAAGCCGCAGAGACCGCTCGAGAACTTCGACGCGCGTTTAGAGCGAATCGTGGCAGACTGTAACTATGGCTCGCAAGAGGCGCGTAACGAAGAAGTTCCTAACGAAGAAGGAAGTCGACCGAGACGAACTCGAGTCGGAGTTCCAAGCACGAGTGCTTACGCTCGCGCGCTACAACGGCTGGAAGGTCTACTCCGTCCCGGACTCGCGACGCGCGACTATGTCGGGCTGGCCAGACTTAACGATGTACCGCGTCTCCGATAAGCGTCTCGTCTTCGCGGAACTGAAGCGCGCGAAGGGAGGTCGTGTCTCTGACGCGCAGGAGGTCGTACTCGCGGAACTCGCGGAGATAGGCGAAGAGGTCTACCTCTGGAAGCCCGAAGACTGGGACGAGATAGCCCGAGTTCTAGGCCGGGACTAGGAATATTTTCTAAAGAATCTCTACACCCCTTTATTTACTTAGGTTGTAGCGGTGCGTAAATATGCGACCGGATACCGGACACCTGATACGCTTTTTATATCGGGTTAAGGGAAT
>Ga0208380_1000099_pt1 | contig 25355 bp, 35 predicted proteins | sample CryBogCBE27Jun07_FD_184570 | JGI IMG/M metagenome (GOLD analysis project Ga0208380, IMG submission 184570) | Freshwater microbial communities from Crystal Bog, Wisconsin, USA - CBE27Jun07 (SPAdes) | ecosystem: Environmental > Aquatic > Freshwater > Lake | place: Crystal Bog, Wisconsin, USA... | reverse complement strand
ACCATTGCCCCATAAGTCTACATGTAAGCGTGGGCTATAGTTAAATCCACGTTCACAGCAGATATTGGCAATGTTTAGTTTGTTTGATTCGTATGGATCAACAACACCTCCTTGTGGCATTAAGTATACAACACCTTTGAATCCACCTGCACGGAACGCATCTACAGCACGTACAGCTTCATTAACGTGATCTTCAGTCTCAACAACAAACTTAAGATATACATGACCATAGGTTTGATAGATATTAACAATCAATGGCTTGATAGCATCGTCCCACGATTCACCACTTGCCGATAATTTAGCACTAACACTGAATGTAACTTCACGACCTGGCGCAGCATCTACCCAGTCAATTAAGTAGTCTCGAAAGTCTTCGTGTAATTCTTGAGTACCATTAGTTTCAAATGTAATATTTTTTAGGTCCTGCATACGAGGATGACTTAACAAGTCTTTATAAGAACGTTGCCAACCTAGCAATGGCTCACCGCCCGTAATAACTAAATGCACATCATTGCCATTGTTCTGTGCCCAACGATTGTTAGGAGTTAAGGCTAACATCTTGTCTACAAGTTCATCTGTAGTGTATGTTGGAGACAAATGTTTGAACGCAGGATGCCATGACGCATAACTGTCGCAACCTGTTTCTACTAATGGCAAATCTAAAAAGTCTTTATACAGTTCTACCTTCTTAGCAACTTCATCGGCACCAGTTGATTTCTCACCAGGCTTACAACCGAACCCGCTACAGGTAAAGTTACATCCGTATGTTCTTAGAAACACACTGGGAACGCCGACAAAGCGACCTTCGCCCTGTAAACTATAAAATATTTCGCTAACTTTAATCTTCATATATTTTTGACCATTTGGTTAATTTTTGACTCTTACGCAACTGTGCCGCACGTAATTCTGCATCCGTATATACGTGGTGCGCCTTGAGCAATTCTATTAATAGTGTAACATCTCCTAGCTCTTGAGTCAAGTGTTCTCTTTGGGTACCACCGTCTTTATACTCATTTTCCATACCAAAACGGCGAATTTTGCTGATAGCAACAATAACTTCGGCACACTCTTCTTGTAAGATGTCAAGGATTTCTGGAACTTTACTCATAATTTAAATTTTACGTTTATGCTAACAAGCCCACTATAATTTCCCATACTAGGACTTCCTAATACATCTACTCCTACCTGTTCACCTTCGATACTGACAACCGGTAATAGCATAAGAGGAACCAATAAATTGGGATAGTTTGAAACTAGGCCACCGATTAATCCTGCCTTAAAAATACTATATTGAATAGGTTGATATGCTACACCAGCATACATTGAAGTTCTATGAAAACTATTATAGTATCCGCCTGCTATTAACTTTGTATCTTCAATTTTTAGATAATCATCAGTTTGAATACCTAGTCCTGGATTAAAGCCATTATATCCACAGGTGTGACAAAAATGATCAGTGCCGCCGCCTATACTAATCCAAGTATCTGCTAGACAAGAATTTGATATGAGTAATATAGCAATGACGACAGTTTTAAGCAAACAAGTCCTCGTTCCATTCACGATGGCCTTCACGGAATGCCATATTGCTTTGCGTTTCACGGACTTCTACACGATAGCACCAAAGTCTATCTGCTTCTGCTGTGCCCCACATATCAGGGATATACACACCGTTAACATATTTGTATAATTGATCTGCTAATCCTTCGCAACCTAGTTTAGGTAGGATAGTTAGTTTAGCCAGATTCTTTTCTTGTAGTAGTTTATAAGTTTCAAGTTCTGGATCATCTTCACTTACTAGTAAGGTATGATCAAATTGACTTTCTAATACAGATTTTAATTCTTTTAGGCCACCATAGTCGGCTGCCCAATTGCGAACATCCAAGTCGTCGGTGCCAAAGTAAAACTTCATACTAAAACTATAACCGTGAATTAAGTTACAGTGACTGTCTGCTCGCCATTGGCGATAAGCGCAGGGAAATGCATCGTGATATTCTTTAGTACTTGTATATCGGTATTGTCTTGCTTGATTCATGCTGATTCTCCTATGTTAAATTATAGCATAGGCGGCAGAATTTATAAAGCGGGAATGACGCCAAGACCGCTGTTTTGGGAATATAACTATTTATCTTGTTCATTTGATGTTGTTGACTTATTTTCATCCACTCGAGTAGTTTTGTCACTATTCATTTTTTTAGCAATATACGGATCAAGGTAAGGTTTGTTTACAGTTTCGTCAGCCACGTTCCAACCAATGGCACTGACAAATCCCACTAACAACCAAGTTCCTATGAGTTCGATGATCACCTAGTCCACCAATCTTCCCATGGGAATACACACCATATGGGTTCTTCATTTTTGTTAATGCTTAGACCCATGTAGTCTACATCTTTAAATTCACTAGCTTCGTTATTGATTAGTACAGCAAAACGTACATTATTGTTGAATACATTTTCCCAGCGTGAATTATTAGGCAAACAGCTACTTTGCCAATCTTGACGAATCCAGTTAAGTGTAGCACCAGTGTCGTTGATATCGTCTACAACAAGAATATTTTTGGCATGCATACTAAAATCAAATGCACTATCGCCGCCTAGAGCTCTATAGCTACCGTCAATCCAGCCAAAGGCATCTTCAGCCATCCAGGTGTTAGTTTCTGGGCCATGTGTATCGTCGCGGAAACTGACCTTAAGAGTATGCATTGGTATATCTAAATATTGACTTAACATGTTGGCAGGAACCAAGCCGCCACGTGTAAGTCCTACAATATAGTCGGGGCGCCATTCATCTCGGGCCATAGCACGAACTATTTCGTGTATCCAACCTTTAACAGTTGCTTCTTTATAAAATACTTTTCTAGACATAATGTTCTGCTTCTTGTAAATTGTGCGATTGTATTTGATCTATAAATTTTATTAAAAACATACTAGCAGTACTAGCATCTGCACCATCAAAACGAATTAGTGTAAGATTAGTTCCATCTTTGGTTACATAGCTAGGTTTTGCCTTACCGTATTGTACTTGTTTTATTGTATGTTCGCGACCACGCCAATCATATTCTTTAAGCATTGTGGCTTGCCCACCAATCATGTTAAACCACTCGCCCATTTCATCAGTGAGTGTTGGAACCATAAAACGAATTTCGTAAGCTACCTTACATCCTGGTGGTAGTTGAATCATCTAATGACATGTCCATGTTGACTAATAATATAACTAATTAAAATAACTACGCAAGCCACTAGTGCAACAATTTCGCAACGATTCATTTGAATAATCTCCTGGCTAAATATTCTTCCCATTGTACCCATTTGCCTTTTGCAATAAATCCCCATTCGCGAACTTTGGTAAAAGGCATAAACAAAGTCCAACATGTAACACCTGGTTTTAATTCTATACGATGTAAACTTTGAGCACCGCAAATTCTAAAATGCCCAGGTCCACGCCACTTACGTACAGTACAATTAAATGAACCATCTTCAAACACTTGGCCGGGTACCCATTCATAGTATCCGCCCTTTAAGATAAAAGTAAAATAACTCCAAGGATGATCGTGCAAATCATCGGGGTCTGACTTAAGAAACTTATGAATAAAAATATTAAAAGGGAACCACTTACGGTCTTTAAGGAATACGTAATATCTTTCCAAATAAGGTTCGTTGTTTACACGATCCATAACAATACGACGACGTCCTAAACGATCCAACAGGTTAAGTAGTTTATTAATCAAATGAATACCTCAGTTCGTTCATTAGTCTGTATTGTCCATTGCTCATTGCAGTTCCGCTAATTCTGTACATAGTTTGTTTGGATAATGCGGTACCCCAAAGTGCTCTAACATAGCTAGTAGTTTGATTTTGCAATCCTAATGTTTTACTAGTATACACACTATTTCCGTTACTGTCAACACCAGTTGGTAGATTTGCAGTAACATTTCCGCTGACTACAACAGGCTTAACTCCAACGTATACACCAACATCGTTAGCAAACCGATAACCAGTTTCGCCCCATACACCGTAGATATCATTGACCTTGGTAATCAACCCTGGGGTGATATTTGTAGTAGTGTAAGTACCACCAACTACAGCACTAAATCCATTTTCTGTATATCTGATAGTGTGATCTAAGTTACCACTTTGGTTAACCATTCCCCACGAACCACCAAACGCCAACCATGGGTTATAGTTTAAGTTGGTATACTGCACACCTGCAGACCAGTTACCGTTTTGCCAAATTTTTGGAATACCAAATGTATAACTTCTAGTTTGGTTTAGTGTTGGGCCATAATTTATGCTTTCTGGTCCACCAAAGGTATTGTACATATTACGAGTTTCTGCACCAATACGCATTGGTCCAGCATTATTAACTGCACCGTTGATCAAATACTCAGTATGGCTAGTTAATTCATATTGATCGATATGTTCACTATCCATATTAAACGAGTTTGACCAACTTGACATATGAGTTGGCATCAGGCTAGCACTAAATGTACGTCCCAGTTGATCTACAGTTGTTACATTACTATCAGCACCATTCATATTTAGGCCGGCAATGTAACCTGTAATAGGTTTATTACCAATTGTAAGAGCACCGTCGGGTGAAAATAATGCTTGCTCGTTAATAACAGGAACACCAGCATAGCTAGATCCTGTGGCTTTGATCATGGTATTAAGTTGTGTATCGGTTAACCAAGGCCAAGTTGTTCTTGCAATATTGATTGCCTGTTGAGCATTAAGGGCAACAGTACCTCCGGTTACCTGTGACAAATAAAAACCATTTTGTGCAGTACCATTGATAGTTTCAGGTACCATGCCTAATAGATATAAATTATTGCCTGGACCTTGTACAAAAGTCACTGTGCTGTTTGCTGATGTTTGCCCAGATGTTAGTAAACCCTGTACTTGTCCAGTAAAGTTAGTAATAGTATTGGCCATACTGGCTACATACTGACCTTTGCTGACCTGCATAAGCACTTGGTTAGCACCCGGTGCTGGCAAAACAATATCTGGCAATCCAGTGTTGAGCAAATCAATGATAACTGGATTAGTACTAGCAGTTTTAGTCATATCGTAGCCAGTTACAGTTGTTGATGTAACATCAGTGAATGTACCGGCGCCATTATTTTTAAGGAACTGTATGCTAGATTTCCACTGACTGTTTTGATAGTTGTTTGGCATACTGACAATAAACACGCTGTCGATGCCAGAACCATCAAAGTCCATTTTCATAACACGGGTAGCGTTACTACCGCCTGTTGTGGCAAAATATGGTGCTGTATTGAATATTGGTGTGGGTAGTTGGCCAACCAAGTTCATAGTAACCGCACCAGTAACTGGATCCTGATGAAAATCAAATAGGTTATTTGGTTTTGCACCCAATGTAGTACCTGCCGCACTATCTGTTACTACAAAACTTGGAGCACCCGTACCTAAAAAGTTACCGGCTGCAATACTACTACCCGATACATTACCAACTGAGTATGCATGGAAGTTATTAGTTGGACTACCCATAACGACTTCAGAAAACGGATAAGCAAGAGCGATAGCATTATCAACACCATTATAAGTGAATACGGCGCTGTCTGTACTGTCAATGGTATGTGGTAATGCAACATCATAACGAGTAAAACTACTACCATTATTAACAAACATCTGCACAGTAGATGAGTTCAAAATACCATCGGTGCCAGGAGCAATAAACATACTTTGACGATTATTACCGGCAAAATTACCAAAGCTGACTCGTGGTGTACCTGTAATAACATTATCGGTGCCACTAAACCATGCACTAGTTTGATCAACTAATTGTCCATTGGACCAACCATAGACACGCAATTTACTATTAATCCAGTTCGCCGCATCAGCTGGTCCAGTTAAATTATTATTATGCGTTTCGCCGCCGGCTAAAATAACATTTTGGGAACCAGTATTAGTTAAATCGGCAGTATACATATTCAATGAACTACCGTATACGCTCGGAGTTACTAAAGGATTGATTGTACCAACTGTGGCAGGCGCATTAACATTATAAGTTGATCCAGAACCACCACCGCCCGATCCACCAGAACCACCACCGCCTCCACCTCCGCCTCCGCTGGAACCACCACCGCCTGAACCACCACCTGGTGTGGGATAGCTATTGCCGGGATTGTTTGCACCCCCGCCGCCACCTCCGCCGCCAGCGCAGGATACTAGCCCAAATACGGAAGTAAACATTAAGGTATATAGTAATTTGCGTTTCATGCATAATCCTAGAATCATTTAAGATACTAGTATTATACATTAATGGGATTTTATGGTCTGTTGTAGAAAAACAACAGATTTTGGGCTTACTTTTCCAGTTTGCGTAAGCGTAAACTTAGATCACGGGTTTCGTGTACATGTTGGTTTTGAAGACGTTCCAACTCATGGCGCATACGACTAATTCTAATATGAGCATAAGCAATAGCCGCAATTACAAGGGTAAAGGTCAATCCCCAACCGGCAATAATGCCAATAATCCATGACCAAAGACTACTTACTTCTCCAACAACGGTGTTTAGGGTTTGTGCTATCATATGTTCTCTGTTAAGGTCAATACTACTTTGAGTTGCTCTTGCGCCGCTTCGTACTTGGCCAAGGCATCTGCTACAGTAACGTTCTTCTCGGCAAGTTCTTTGATCTTTGATTCTTCAGCCATTTTCTTTTGGCACCAATCTAGAGCACTGATAGCCGCACCGCTTAAACTAACTTCAGCAGTACTACCAAACTGAATCCACGTGCTTCCGTTGAACACTTCCATATTATTACCATTCATACGAATCATACCGGTAGCTGGATTATTCTGGTCAGGGTGAACGTAAGGACTATTATTATGTCCACTGACGTGTAGATATCCTGAGGTATTAGAATATATGCTATTAATCATGCTTTTAACTTACTCATAGTAATAATTTTACCCAACTCACGATCAAAGTCTGCACCATCAGGAATAATATGTAAATCGCCATTGGTAAAATCGTTGGACTGAATTTGAACAATAGTGCCACCATTTGCTGGCGTGACTTTGATCGTGAGTGTTTGATTATTAGTTGTAGATGATGCTTGATTGTAGGGACTAATATTAATGGTACCTGCGCCGTTGCCGCCTAATGTATAACTCATTTTATGTTCCTGTGTTTTTTCATATGTTAATGTTAATTTACCTGCAGCAAACCAATTAAAGATTCTAATACGTAAATTTTTAAGCACGAAGCAGTTCCATGCTGACAATTTGCCCGATGCGTTCACTAATATCTTCACCGTCGGGGATGACGTGTGTGATATGATTATTGCGATCTGTTTTGCGATCATAGTGACGGATCTGCACTACAGTTCCGCCCTGCGCCGGCATAACATTAAATGATAGCCCTTCTACATCAACAGATCTGGCACCTACTGTTACATCTTGTACAGGCTGGCTGTTATACCAGTCATCGCGAACCCACTTAACTACGATTTTCTTTAGCCATTTCATCTTGGTGCGAAGTCCTGTTGTAGTTTAATATTATCCATGAACTCTTTTTTAGTTCCTGGATCTGTAGCAAAGCTACCTTTGAGTACTGTAGTCTGTGTTAAACTAGAGTGTGCCATAATGCCTCTATTTTCGCAACAACCATGCACGGCTTGTACATAAACACCTACGTTTTCGCTGTCTGTGGCTCGCATAATTTCACGTGCTATATCGTTACATAGCTCTTCTTGTAAAGTACCACGGCGAGCACACCATTGAGCAATGCGAGTATACTTGCTAAGACCAATAAGTTTGTTTGCGGCAATAATCCCGATATAAGCCACTCCACTAACTGGCTGATGATGATGGCTACACATACTACGAAGTTCAGAGCGTACAACCAACATACCCTCGTATCTATCTTCACTGTCGTTTGGAAACGCTGTGGCGTCTGGTCTTGGTGCATATCTACCTTCCATAATTTCATTGTAATACATCTTGGCCAAGCGACGTGCTGTGCCTTGGCTATTTGGATCAGTTTCTCGATCGATTAATAGGGTATCGAGCACTTGCTCGAACGCTTCTGTAGCTTCATTAATAAGGATTTCTTTATCACCTTCGCTTACATAATCGCTGATATTGTCGCCAGCCCAAAAACGCTTTTGATCACGTTTCATCTTAAAGCGAATAGCATCTGCAAGATTAGCTTCTTTGTAACCTTTATCGCTCATTGCCATTGCGGCATCTTCATAGCCAGGATGATACGGTGCTTCATCAACTAATTGATTTTTAGTTTTTAGATTTTCTATCTTTTGCTCTTCGGGCGAAGAATAGTTAGGCATTCAATTTCTCCAGTTTATTATTTGTTATATTATAGACTATTTAGATTGTGGTGTCAACAGGTAATTCTTTTGTATGTAAATATTTGGCAAAACATAATCTGTTGGTAGAGCCGCCACGATTATACTGTGCCCATTTACCAGTGGTGTCTATACCAAAAATAACACATTTACTTGGTTCCACTCCCAACTGTTGACAAAATTCTTTTTGAGTTTCTGCATAGCCGGCAGGAATACTATCTACAGTCCAATGTTTCATAAGCTCTATACCAACAGCTAAACTCAATCGGTTTACATATTGGGTTTTATTAGTAACCAGTAATGCGTCATCATCGTCGACTCTAGTTAGACGCATGCCGATGCGTAGGTGAGGAACAGGAAATGTTTTACTTAAACTAAAAGTTATATCGGTGATACAATCATAGTCTAAGTTAAAATTGATCCCTGAGCAAATTCCAATATAAGCGCAATCTAAAAGTACTGGAATTTTTAATTCGGTACACCGTGCTAGTACCGCTTGCATTCCAGGATGTTCGTTGCCAGTATCGCTAAAAGGTAAACTAATAACTACTACATCGTTTGATTCAAGTTCATCGTCCTCAGTGAATGTTGCAGAATAATCAAAGTATTGACGCCCTGCTACTTGGTGGTACATATACTCACCTTTAAAGTAACGTAAACGACGATTAGAATGTTTAAGATAAAATTTATCAAATGCTTCCGTAGTACCTTGGGTAGCTACTGCTACAGGAAATTTTTCTAATCCTGTAATGGTATTCAATTTGGTATTAGCAATCCATTCCCGGTACTGAGCAAGAAACTCAGTTTGAATTTCGGGTTGCCATAGGCTGTCAGTTGATGACCTAATTGCAAGTCGTACAAATCTTTCACGATCTGTACTAGGAACATACTGCGCACCACCATATGGCAGTCCTTTGAGATTTACTAAAGCTGGTTTAATCATTATAAGTTACCTGCATAAGTGTAATAGGTTCGTTACCAAAGTTAGCAGCACCATGCCATGTTGCATGATCCCAGGAATAAATATCCCCGGCTTGCCAATGACTTAATACTGTATTGCCTATTTGTATAGTCTGCCCAAATGTCCAGTCAGACATGCATACTACTGCACGTTTTAAATTATGTACTTGTTCAGCATTAATATTAAATCTTTTAACAAAATATGCATAAGTGTCGCAATGCCAAGGAATTAATCTACCAGGCGGAACTTTAATAAAATTATGTAAAAATTGTGTACAACCAATTTTTTTAAATATAGGCATAACATCGAATGTAAGAGCAGGATTAAAACTCATATAATGTTCTGTTGCTTCTTTTATATTTCCCCACTCTAAAAAACGTTCTTCTAGCCAAGCATGAAAATCAGAACTAAATGTTCCCCAATTATTGTCGGCTGGGATTTCTTCAATACAAAATGTCTGTTCCCATGGAATGTCTACTTCAGTCCAAGTTGGCTCGACAGATCCGATGTTTATCGACGAGTGTGTTCTCCATTCGTTAAGGCTTTGTTTATAAAGGTTAAAATTGTCAGGCATAGTTGATTATATACTATTTAGACCCCAATGTCAATTCTTTAATAAAAAAATATTGCGTATGTTAAATACACATATAATCAAAAAAATCACCGTGAATCAAATCAATTTTGCCCAAACCATAATCGAACAAAGTATGACCTATCCAGATAAGGTTGCTATTAAAGATGGCACTTATGAATTAACCTATGGAGAATTAATCACACGTGTTAAAAGAATAGCAATGGGATTTGACGTAATGGGATTGCAACGTGGCAATCATGTTATTATTCAAATGGAAGATTGTATAGATTGGCCTTGTGCCTTTTTGGCATGCTTGTACGCCAACATTATACCCCTTCCGGTTAGCAATACATTAGGTAACGAGTTATTTAAACAAATACACGATTTCATTGAATGCAAAATGGTTATTGATCGTTCAATGGCCTATAGATTTTATGCGCTAGACGAAATGCCCGCGCCTATAATGGTACACCCAGACAGCGCCGCATGGATGAATGTAAGTAGTGGTTCAACTGGTATGCCTAAAATTGCCGTACATCGGCATCAAACATTGTTTGAAATGCTACGCATGAGTCCTTGGCCAAGTTTTAGTATGACCCGAGACAGTACTATATTAAGCACTCCCAAAATGTCTTGGAACTACGGTCTACAGAACAGCGTAACATATACATTAGGATTGGGCGCCACTGCTATTGTTATTCCCGAAGTACCTGCTGCACCTACAGTTTTTGAATATATAAATCGTTTTGAACCAGATATTGTTATCAGTAGTCCTAGTATTATACGCAGACTCTTGTTGCCGGTTAATAATCAGTACACACTACCTGCCAGTGTAAAACATTTTAACTCTAGCGGTGAACACTTACCTACACCTATGTACAACCAATTCCTGGAACGTTTTGGCATGCCATTACACAGTGGAATTGGCATGATGGAAACTGCAAGTAACTACGCAGCTAACCCAGACTGGGAACATGATCCTGGAACTGTTGGTAAACCATTTGACGGCGTTAAAATCAAATTAGTTGATGACGAGATATATGTAAATAGTCCGGCTAATGCTTGTTATTATTATAAGAACTATGATAAAACTCGCGAAACATTTATTGGTGAATGGGTACGCACTGGCGATCGAGGGTATTACAACGAGCGTGGTAATTTAGTATTTGCTGGACGGGTAGATGATGTATTTAAAGTAAACGATTTAATTGTTAATCCCATTGAAATAGAATCAGTAATGATGCAAGACACCAGTGTAGAGCAAGTGGCAGTTGCACGAGTAACTAATGCAAAAGGTACAAACGAAGTACACGCATTTATTGTTCCAACAACTGACTTTAATTTAGATAAATTTAAAGCATTTATTGAATTAAAATTATTTACACATCAGATACCTACAAAGATACATCTAGTAGGACAATTAGCCGAAACATCAACGTATAAAAAACATCGTAAAGGAATGGCTGCAACCGTATGAAACGTGCTGTACTTTGCGTAGAAAATCCTCAAGACTACATTCCCCAACTTGATGATTATAGTATAATGATTATCAATCCTGCAGCTCCACCTGCACGTAATCGTTACCTATTAGAACATAGCGATTGGAGTTTACTAATAACTGGCACAGAAGAAAAAACACGCGAAGGTGCTGATTATCCCAACGAACGTGTACTTTGGTATACTAGCGGTACAACTGGAGATAGTAAGTTTTGTAGTTTTAGTCAAAGCCAATTGAATCATATGGCAGAAACTATTGTACGTGCATACGATTTAACCAAAAATGATCGTTATGTAAGTATTATGAGCCTATGGCATGCACACGGTCAAGGTTTTTATTGGGCTACACAGTTAGCTGGTTGCGAAACAACATTTCTCAGCGTTAAAGATATAAGACACTTACCTGACTATAGTCCAACGTTTATTACTGCTATACCCGACGTGCTTAGAGTCGTTGGCGAATTAGATCTACAGGACCTTAGATTTATTCGCGGAGCAAGTGCACCGTTACCCGATTCTTTGTATGCTGGACTGAAATCTAAATTTCAGATTCCTGTAATTGAAGCATTTGGCATGACAGAGGCAATGAGTCATTGTTTTACTAATCCGTTATATGGAGAACAACGTATTGGTACTGTGGGATTACCTGATGGCATAGAAGCATCTATTATAGATGGTCATTTGATGATACGTGGAGTTACTGTTTGTTCAGACGATTGGTTTGATACAGGAGACCTAGCCAACCAAGACAGTAAAGGATATTATCAAATCTTAGGACGTAGTCGAGATCAGATTAATGTCAAAGGAGTTAAATTAAATCCGGCCAGTCTAGAAAGACAGTTATTGGAAGCAGTTGCAGGATTAAGTTCTTGCGTGATATTTGGTACAGATCGTGTTAAATGCTTGTATGTAGGATCTTGTACAGACAAAGATATTGTTGATTATTTAATAAACCTGGGCACACATTGTCGTCCGTCTTTGATTAAAACAGTAAATGAAATCCCGTTGAGTCCTGCGGGTAAGATATCTAGAAGCCTGCTAGATTCTATGTATTAAAGAACTTCCATAGTGACACTAGTTTCACCGCTTACTCGTCTATTTCCATAATATGTTCCAGATTCTGTAATGTCTTTGGTAATAACACTTCCAGTCATAAAATTACAATTTTCGGCTGTACTGATATATTGATGTTCGTTGCCTAAAAAACTTGTACGTAGAGCCATGCAGTTTCCGGCACCAACTTCACCAAACGCTAGAAATGAAAATCCACTAACGTGACAATAGTCGTTGAGTTTAATATCATGCCCGAGCTGATTATGAGACAAAATACTACAATGATTTCCTATACTACAATTTTCCCACATACCAATAGTATGATGCTCAATATAGGTACCGTGCCCAATTGGCAAATCTAAGAACAAATTATTAGATCCAATGATGCTAAAATAATGTGGTTTGAATTTTTCAAGTTCACCTGTGATAAATCTTTTTGTACGAACATTGGAACTAACGCATATAAATTGATGATCGTCAAACCATTGCTGATTGTTAGTAACGATATCCTCTACCTTAGCTATGGTAGCATTAACACCCATGCCAACAAAGTACTTATGTAGCATATGGTTAAAATAACTAACGCCGGCAAATACCAATGGTCGGCCGGCATCCTCAAGTATTTGATAACTGATGTTTTTTAAACGTAGACTCATTCTGACAGATGATCTTTCTTTATTTCACGCACCGGGCAATCGAGACGTTCAGCTATAGCATTTTTAATAGCTATACGTTTATTGTTATGATCTCTGATAGCAATAGCGCGACGTCCAATTTCTTCTAAACTAAGTTCTTGTTCGCGACCTGTTTTAAGCAAGCCCTCTAATTCCCATATTTCGTTGTGTATTTCAACAAGATTTCTGTATAAATCATCAATGTCTTCTAGATTGTATTTTACAGCTTGATTCATATACCACGTTAATTCTTCTTCATTGGCACCCTTGGTGCGTTTAAACTTAACATCGGCAATGGCCAAACGATCAATTAATTCAATAACAGGAAATATAGGTGTCATAGATATAGGTCTTCAATATTTTTAGGATTATCTAATATGTTTTGTATTGCAATATTAGTTGGATTTGGACGGCATGGTTGACAAAATTCTACACGTGTTTTATTATATATTTCAAAGTGTCTCTTGTTGAGCCATATATCACGGAAGTCCCCTGAGTCCCAAGATCCTAATTCAAATTCGGGGTTTCCTTTACCTTCGCAACAGATATAAATTTTTCCGTCGGCGCAAAATACAGGGAAATGAAACATCTGGTGGCATCGTTTATAGTTACGCGGTAATGTCTTGTTAGTGTTTACATAATGCGGAACGTTAAACTCTGCAGATAAATCTTGCAACATAGCGAGTGTAGCGTCTGTAATAGGATGTGCTACGCCATCGATAATAACAGGTCGGAAATAGAGTCCACGACCATTTAGCTCACGAACCATTTTAAATAGATCATGCATGGCTTCGTAGTTGTCGTTTAAAGGATTAATTAAACATTTAAAGTCTACATTAACACCAATTTCAATTAAATGTTTAGCATTGTAGTACATACGACTAAACAAACTTTTTGCGGTTAAACTACGGCGTATCTGTTCGTATAATGCTTCTGTGCCAGCGTCAACATCAATGCCGATCCAGGCAATTTTACGTAGTTTATTAATAGGTACTATTTCTAATAGTCGATCTAATTTACTACCGTTAGTTGTAATACTGGTAAGAAATCCTAGGTCTATAGTATGTTCGATTACATTTTCGTAACCGGTTAATACAGTAGGTTCCCCGCCGCCGGGATAGGTAATAGTGTGAGTAGTGCCATAACTGTTTGGAGTATGCGCTCTCCATGTTGCTAACTTATCTAATAAGTCTATATATTCTCTGTATTTCTTTTGTACAGGAACATCGCGGCGAAAGTCTGCACTATTGCAATAGTAACAGTCTTGATTACATACGTTGGTTAGGTCTATGTCTACTTGTGCAGGAAGCAACTTCATTGTTTCCTGGTTCCGCATCCAGTGAACCAGTTCGGCGTGTTGATACATTTATTGTTTTGAATACCATTTATAAGCTGAATCGATAATAGTATTTATATCACTGTACTCAGGTGCCCATCCTAACTTTTCACTGGCTTCTGTAGCATCTGCTACTAGTTCAGCGGGATCACCTAAACGCTTTGGTCCATAGTTAACAAAAGGCAATCCGTACTTGTCAAAAACATAGTCCACGATTTCTTTGTTACTTACACCTTTATTGGTACCTAGATTGAATATGCTTGCACCTACATTAGGAGTCCCGCCCAACCAAGCCGGGAATATATATTCAACACCCTTGACGTGTGCCTGTGCAATATCCCACACGTGTACATAGTCTCGAACGCAAGTGCCATCTGGTGTATCAAAGTCGTCGCCGTTAATAGTAAATGCACGATTGGCTAAACTGGCTTCAAGTACACGTGCAACAATGTGAGTAGCGTTGGGCTCTTGCCCTAAGTCTGCGGTTCCTGGCATAGCACCAGCGGCGTTAAAGTAACGGAAGCACATACTAGGCAATGCATACGCACCCCAATAGTCCTTGAGTATTTCTTCGGTCATTGCTTTGGTATTGCCGTAGGGACTAATGGGATTTTTACGGGTGTGTTCAGTGATAGGCAACTTATCTGGTTGTCCGTATACCGACGCACTAGAGCTAAACATAATTAAAGGCTTTTTTGTAAAACCTTTAACAAAGTTTAACATTTTTATTGTCTTGCTAATATTATTATCATAATACTCGCCGGGATCAGCCATACTAGGACCAACAAGACTGGTGCCAGCGCAATGTACAATGACGTCTGGATTAAAATCGTAAATGGCGGCAAGACTAGCATCGTTAGCAAAGTCTCCAATATGATATCCATCAATGTCCTTTAGTGTATGCAAACGTAAGACGCGATCTATTATAAGAACCAAATCTCCGTTTTGTTTAAATGCTCTAGCGACATGGCTACCAATATAACCACAGCCGCCAGTTACTACAACTCGTCTAGTCATTCAGGTTTACCGCCTGTGCATGATCCGCCATCAAACCAAAGCTCCTGTGCTTGCTTTTGATAGCGTTCTAATTCTATTTTACGTTTCCATTCCGCATACTGCTGTTCGGTACGTGCATGACTACCGTCGCAGTAAGGTTGATGTAAACTCTTACCACATCCGCATCCTGGTTGATCACTCATTCTGGAATCCTTATTTTTAATCCACGCCACTCTAACACAGGTCCGCCAGTGATATCCCAGCCAGTTTCTTGATTCCAATCAAGTCTATGTGGCCAAGGCCAGCTTGCAGTTTTTACTTCGTATGATCCAGGGTTGACAGGATCAACATCACCTGGAAACCAATCTGTTAGTAATTGTGCTACATCTTCGCTAGTAAAAGTTGTCATACTTCACCTTCTTCGCATAGCGCCTCAAATTCTGCTTTGAGTTCTTCTAGTGCCGCTTCTAAATCCTCTACATCACTTTTGGCACGGCAATACTGTTCACGATTCTTACGACCTTCTTTAGTATTAGGATCATAGTCAATCCAACTAAACTCTGTGCCATCGCAATCAGGGCAATGATCGTTGTAGTCATCATCTGTACGACGTTCGTCGTTCATGCCCTTCCACCCGCACTTTTTATCGTCGCAAGCAAGTGATGGAGGCTCTGGCGGACGATTGGCCCACGAACTTGTGTCCCAGTTATACCCTGCCCAAGTCTTTACGCCAGCAATAACATTAAACTTACCATATTCCCATTCGCCAAAGTTTTCGCCATCCCAGTACAATGAACCGTATGTGGTACCAAAGTGACTCCATGTAGCATTGTAGTATCCGGGAATTGTAGGCTTTTGCTTAGGAAACTTAAAGTCTACGGTTTTCTCCCAACCGTCGGGACTAGTTCCATATTCAGGATGACCCCAATCTTTTTCTTCTGGTGCATAGCGATCCCACTCATTGCCTTCTTTAACCAGATACATATCAAAGTCACTACTCTTACCATCTGTGCTACCGCCCCAGTTGTCAATGTCCTCGCCATCGTAAGTAACACCGTAGATTAATTCTTCTCCGTCAATTTCTTCGTATTGTAATACTAACTTACGAATATCAAACGGCGCACGGAGTTCAATTTCGCCTTCAAAGAAAGTACCTTTTTCGTTTGAACTGCCAACAAACACTACTTCTCCTGCAGAACGTTCGCCAATCCAGCATTCATTAGTGCAGTCAAACGCAGGGCTTTCGTCATCTTCGTTATCGCCTGAAAAGTCATCGATACTTTGCTCAATAACTGTTTCGCCATTTTCATCTTCAATCTGTAGTGTGCCAGCAGTACGACTAACACCATTGGCGTGTGCCATGCTGTCTACTTCATACCACGAACCTGGAGTAAATGGCAGTTTATCTTCGTCGAGATTCATGTCTTCTGCAGCATCTGAGTTCCATGCAATGTCAGTCAAGTCAACGGAGTTTTCCATGCAATAGTCCCAAGATTCTTTAGGAACTGTGCCCATAACTTTTTCACCACCGTAACCCCACATATTAATCTTGTAGGTGCGTGGTGTGAACTTAATAAGTTCGATTAGTTCTTCTGCTGTAACGTCTTTAACTTCTGCTTGGTTTCCCATAGTTCGCCTCTTAGTTGGTTTTCTAACTGTCTATAGTTTTGTACTTCGGTTAATAATGATTGATTTAAATTTATCTGAATTTCGTACTCTCGGCGCTCTTTATCAGACATTTCAAGTTGCTTGACTACTTCTTTAGGTGCAGAAGTACGTCCTGCTGCAAAGCAAACTATTCCAACAATGATGTAAAGTACTATATCCATATTATCTATTTAGAGTTGACCACGTCAACCATTCCTTAAAGCAATTATACACTTCTTTAATTTCTTTGTCATCCTGTTCGAGCTTAACACCGCGTACATAGAAACCATCTTTGGCAATTCTGAGCATTTCGGTTTCTCCAGCATACATTATTACATTGTTTGCTGGAGATGCGGTCAGTGCCAAAATTGGTTTACTAAGCACATCGTCAATTACAGTGAATGTATCGTTCATTTAGTATTAATACTGTATAAATTTATTGTTGGGCCCTAGGCTAATTTGGATACTATTTCTTTCGGTTCTAAGATTATTCACACCGTGTATTACTCTAGCATTAAGTAGTACCCACCGCCCCGCTGGAATTTTTACAGAGTCAATGATATTTAGATTGGCATAATCGTTAACAAATTTAAATGCACTATCCCGTTGAACTAATTCACCATCTTCTTGATAAAAATTAGTCACTACATTATCACCACCGGTAGTTATTACATAGTTCAGACTATAGTGTCTTGAGTTATCAACGTGAGGAAAGTGATCAACCTCAACATTATCAATATTGTCAAATGCAATACCAAAGTCAATTGGGTCATGTACGATATTAAACTTCAACCACTGACGTAGTTTACCTTCAATATCAAATCGTTGATAACTTGAATTTTTAGTATCTTTACCAAGTGCTTGCCGATTAACAAAACTAACTAATGGTTTATGTTTTTTATAAACATGTAGACCAAACAGTAACTCGTCAGGGATTTGGGGTAAAAAATCTAAGAAACAATAAGTAAAATCAGTATTTAGATTCATGTGTATGCTTGCGATAATCAGTGCTCATACGCTTCCAACTTTCACCTTTACCTTCTAAGATATCTACAATACGATCAATACAGCCATTAGTCCAATCACTAATACGTCCTTGATTATGATGCGGTTTGTTTAGTAAAGCATTTAGTTTATGCATCGCATCTTCTAGAGACCAGGGAATGTAAAGCCTGTCGTGGTCATTTGCAAAAGTTTCAGGGAAGCTGCGATAAGCAGGATATAAAACATTGGCTCCGAGCGTATCTGCTTCAGAAACTGTATTCGAAACCCAGTCTTGTAAAGCACAGTTAAACAGTACACGAGTGTCATTAAGAAGGTTATAGTAATCATTCTTTTCTAAGTCCTCATACACAGTTAACAAACCACGTGCTTGAAAGTCACGAGTGCGTTGCATATAGCTATCGTTATTGCTTTTTAATTTACCACCACTAAAAATACAAAACTCTACCTTAGGTAAATGGAAATTATCATTCCATGCTTCAATCAAGTCCATGTAAAAGTCTGGTTGTTTCTCTTGATCCCAACGTGCCGCAAAGCCTACACGCATAGCACGTTCCTCAAATGGCTTTAGTTCGCCAGCGACACGTGCTCGTACTTCCGCCTTACCAAATGCAAGTCCACTGATGTTGTAGATGTTGCCTTCCCATCCAGCAACCTTCATGTGCATGGCCATTTCTTCGTTTGATGCTAGAATAATATCAGCGAAACTATCCACCATCTTTTCATAAAGTCCCATCCACTTTTGCATACCCCAGACGTGAACAAAATCATCGGGGTCAATACTTTGTGCAAGACAGCGAACAGCAATACGGGGACGGTGAGCAGGATCGATTTGATCCATAATGTAAGGCAAGCTCTCGATACCGGGTTGAAACATGTCTTCAAAGTAGATAATATCTTCATTTGTAACATCTCCTGCTTTCATTCGTTTAACTAGATTCATTAACTGGCTCATACCAAAGTAAGTACGACCGTGTGCATCTAGTACTTGTCCAGTAACAATAGCTTGATCGTTACTTAATGTTTCACCTTCTACAATTTCATAATTAATGCCGCGACGTTTAAATGCCGCTTCATTCCAGTCTTGTAATTGTAGTGTGTATCTTGCTTTATAAGGCTCTAAGCCCATGTACCATAATTTACGCATTTTGTATAGTTTCATTCTTTAATGATTTGTATTAGGTTATACATTTTTATCTGTGGAGAAATACTAAATCTAATAGCCTCGTGTAGCGTACTAAAAGATTTAGATGTTCTTGACCCAGCAGTCATGTAATAGCTAACTCTGTACATTAATCTCGAGATTTCCAGCTTGTATCACGTGGCTTAAAGTTAGTACGATCACGCTTAGGAGTACGCCACTGATCCCAAGGTTCACGACCACGTAACATCTTCATATATTCACCATATGGTGTACGTTCGTTGTATAAGTGCTTCTCGTCGTAGAGATAACCGAAGTCCCGACAGAACTGTTCGTATACTTCTAAATCTTCAAAGATTGTTTTTACTTCGGGTTTCATACGAAGATACTTAGTGAGCCATTCTGGTTTGGCCATGATATTTCCTTTTAAATAACGATTGATTGACTTGGACGGGTAAGGTTATAAGAAATCTTGCATCCGTTTTCACCGTCCTCGGATACTTCGATTGAAATTGCACGTCCAGGATAGCGGCCTGCAATTTGTAAATATAAGTCGTCTGCGATCATTTCGCACGACTTGTAGTTGAGTTCTAAAACTCGACCTTCAGCAAAGGGACCGGTCCCACTGTATAGGTTCTCGAGCCAGCGTTTGAATTGGATGAACTCAATGTCCCGGTCATTGTGGAATACATCGATTGACACCCTAAAATGGAAAATGTGACGATGAGGACTAGCAAGAAACGAAACATCATATTCATCTCCTGTTGCTAGTAGTGGATCTGTTGCTGCGGCAGGATAACAATGAACACCTTCACGCTGGAAAGTAACCCAAATTTGTCGTTGAGCCGCATCTTTAACTCTTTCAATTACTGCTCTTTGTTCTTGATTCATTTAATTACTTCGTCTTTAGTATACTTCGACCAATCCGTAAACTTGCTACGGTCCCGTAAATCATGTAAGCTATGACACCAAACACCTGGGTTAGTTGCCCTAAAGTCTTTGTCGTCGAGCTTTATTATAGCATTATATCCTAGTAATTGTAAATAGGGCAATTTCACCGAAATCATTGGGATAAAGTTATTATACTCAACTAAGCAACTTTCGGCTAGACCTTCTACGCAGGTGCTGTCTAAATCCAATGTGCATAAGAATCCTCTTTCGAGACAGTCTTGAATCATTGATTCCCAATCACGCCAGCTATCGCCATCATTGGTATCTAACTTAGGAAAACTTTGATTGGCTCCAAAATAGATATGTGTACAATCGTTGTTTAATGCTTCTTGTATGGCAATTTGACTGTCTTGTAAGCCAACTACAAATAGTGTTTGTAATCCAAATGCTGGAGTATGCTCTACTTCCTTACCAATAAAGAAACTTATTTCTTCGTGTCCTGCCCGATTCATTCTGCCTCCAATGCGTCCAATTTAGATTCGTCTAACCCACTGTCATCGATATGATGTTCTTCGACTTCTTCACTGCCTTCTACTTCAAACAACTGATCAAACATAGCATTACCGTTTAGGGCTTTCTTGCCTTTGAATCCACGTGTGCCTACAATCTCCATCCAGTAAGTACTGTAACTATCAATCAAGTCTAAGGCTTTTTGTTTGTCTGTTTCTGCAAAGATAGCTTCTACTAGGTCTTCAAAGTATTCACCACCAGGACCTGAACTACGCATCATAGCAGGGTGGGCACCATCATCAAAACGACGATTAGCTTCTTGTACGGCAGTTAGGTGCATCCAAACATTATGGCCCATTAGTAATGCATAGCTAAATGAATCCCAGCTTGTTTTACCTTCCTTGCCATTCTTATTTAGGTCTCCTGGCTTGTAGATACAAACATCCTTCATCTTCATCATGTTGCTAATAGGACTATCTTCCCAACGTGGGTAAATACCATCAGCAACTACACCATCTGACCACTTGCGTGTGTCTGTTGCGTACTTCTTATCATCTGCACTAGGCGCCATACGATATGACCATTTGCCATTGTCCGGAAAGACATTTTCAAAGTAAACCTGTCCGTTAGCAGTAGCAAGGAACGGACTAGCACAGTCAAAACTAATTGTAAATGCTGGATTAACATACTTACGAATGTTGCGTTGAATAACAGTAAGTAGTACAGCCCATTCTAGTTTGCTTGTACCTAAGAAGTGCATCCAATCATGAACACCTTCTTGTAATAAATTATCATGTCGTAGAGTAACTAATCTGCGTAGGATTAAGTGTACGTCGCACATGTTCTGGCCTCCCATAGCCCAACCATTAAAGTGTGTATCTGGATACTTAACAGGATCACAGTACTCTTTCATAGTTTCATACCAGCGATCTGCATCGGGGTGATTCGCACCTTGTAGAACATTAAGGATCTTGACGCCGCCGTTAGCAACACCTTTACGATTTGCCATAAAGTATTCGTTATTGAATTTGGTTGCATCTACAGCTTCTTCAAGTGTGCGTATACCGCACTTGGCACTAGCATTTTTATCATGTATGACCCAAGTTGGAATATCAAGAGTCATACCATAATCAGCAATGCCGTCAAGCCAAGCCAAAACCTGTTCTCGTTTTTTCTGGGCTTTAAGGCATCCTGATCCGGCCTTCCAATCGCCTTCCCATAATCCTTTGGCAATCTGGAATCCACCAGAGTCGCCTAGCATTAGTGTGTTGGGATCTCGATTGCGTACCATATCCTCTGACCAGTCTTGTTTATTCAGGTCGAGGTTTGCGTGGCCACCGGAGTAAAGCGACCACTTATAAGGAAACAAACCTTTATTAGCATCAAGCCAATTAAGTTGTTCCATATCTGTTAAGCCCTGCGGGAAACGTGCAGGATCTACATAAGGACCATTTATAGGGTCACGTTGCTTACCTATAAATGTAGCATAGAAACCACTAATAGCCGGAAGAAACACAGCATAGTCGTTTTGTTTAGCGGTTAAGTTGTCTTGCGTCATATTAATAATGTTATCCAGCAAAGAAGTTTACTGACTCAATAAGATCATAATCTTTAGTGTAATGCTGTTTGATCTTATTGAGGTATTTAGGGTTGTCTAATAATGTAGAAAATATTTTTTTAAATGTTGCACGTCGGGTATCGCCATCTTCTCGATTTTCTGTAGTGTGCTGGTAATTATAACTGGCATATTTGTTTGGTATTCCTTGATTTCTAAGGAACTGTTGAAAATATAATCTATAATCCAAATTACAGTAGAAAAAAGTTGTGCGAGTTGGATCAAGTCCTTCTATAAAATATATCTGTTTTTCTGTATGATCATCGAATGTCACTTGATCCATTAGTAAATCAAAAAATGCTTGATTAAATTGCGTTGTGTCGATATCTCTATGATACAATGTAAAATATTCACATACGCCACTTAACCAACGTTCCACGGGATCTCGTAGCACTACCATGGCATGTTTATGATATAAATGATCCCAGTGGTAGTTGTAAAACTCCCAGCCGAGATCTTTTAAGTTGGGCTTAGTCCATGAGCTAGCGCATTTGGGAATGTTAACATACATAAGGTCACTATCTGGCTTGCTCATGCAAGTACCAAACGTATGACCTTTAGGTTCCCAATGTTGATGAAATAGCATTACTTAGTTTGTGCTGGTAACATATAGTGATATACAGCTAGACCAGAGTCTACAGTAATTTCAGCAACACCATCATCTGAAATCTTAAATGTCTTGTCACCCGGTAAACTTAAAATACTGTTTACAACTGCAACTGGCCAATTTAATTGTTTACTTAGATTGCCGCCGGTCTCAGCAAATGTAAAGCTACCTGCGTGACTTGATGCTTCGCCAAAGAAGAACTTTAGTTCGCCATTTTCTGTTTTACTGCTAAATGTAGTTGCATCGGAGTGTGCCATTGCTTGAAACTTTAACTTCTGGATACTTAACGCAGTTGGAGTAACTTCTACAGCCCACTTAACTGGTTTCATCTTAACGTTCTTTAATTGATCGTTAATAACAGCAGTTGACATAAAGCGATATGAATTTTTAAAGTCGCCGCCTTTGTTTTCAAAGTTGATGCTAGCTGGAACATCATTGCCTTCTGAATCTTTTTGACTTGCTACAGTAATCTTAGCATCAGCTTTATATTCTGGAATGTTAAGAATAGTATTCAATCGATCCAAGTTAGGCATACCAAATACACCAACAAATTCAGCGATTGGTGCTTTGAATTCGGCGTTCAATACTACTGTTTTAGTAGCTTGGTCAAACGCATTAATTGCGGTACCTTCTTTTGTGCCAGTAATTTTAAGCATTGAGATAACGCCTAAGCCATAAGTGTGTTGTACAATATCTTTTAAATGATCAAACATAATTTATTCTCCGTAATAGTAATGATTGTAGATGAGTATTTAGACAAAGTCAAATATTAATGCGATTTATTTCACCCAATACTTGGTGAGCTTTAACAGTTTGCAATGTTCCTGGTTTTTTAATTTCAATCCAACTGATGTTAGGCTCAAAATCAAATTCTTGAGAAATGTCATATCCTAAACTTTCACATAAAGGAATCAACATTGATTTAGGCATATAACTTTGGGCAAAGTTTTCGGCCATACCTGCTCCAGCCGGAGTATCTCCATCGTTATAACTAAACATAAAAATACCACCGGGTCTCAGTGCCGAATAGACTTGACGTAAATATTGCTTCATAGTATCCATACTTACGTAATTGAAATATCCCCAACTAAAAACAAATGCCAATTGGCCTTGTGGTAGTGCGCTTAGGTCATGTTTGTTTAATGGATACTGACGTAGTCGACGTTGATACTCTGGCGTAAATTTATCAGCTGTACTTTTAATAAACTCCGGGAATTGATCCATAATATACAATGGATCTGCTGCCACCAAGAACTGTGTCCACTCACCATCTCTACAGCCAATTTCTAATGCAGGATAGCGCCAGCTAGTATGCAATAAAATTCTTTGTTTAACAACATCCTCAACATCTTCGCGTACATAAATTCTACGATTATTACGAACGTGATCAATGCCGCCTACTCTTTCTTCTAGTTCATAGTTTCCAGCAAACAGTTTAAGAGTAATGTCATTAATTTCGTTATTGACTTTGTTTAAATGTTCTTCAAGTTGGTCAAGCGGTGCTTGTGCTTGCTCAATCAACTGGTTATAATGATCAATCAAACTTTTGATATAATCACTATTCTCATCGCTCATCGATGGAACTTGGAATTTAATATTTGCAATTTTATTTCGCAGGATTATTAATTCTTTGATTGAATTATCAGTATCTAACGCTTGCGTTAGTCTGTGTTTAAAAGTTACTAGATTATGTAGGGCCATGATTTACTCGAAGCTAAACAAGTCGTCAAATGTTGTTTTAATATCTGTACTTTCGCTAATACGCCACTCAAGTACACCCAATAAGTTTTCTACCTTTTGATCTACAATAGTTGATTCCATAGTTGAATCATCAAATGGCAAGTCTTTAAACCACTGCGGAATATGCGTTTCGTCTGTTGGGTAACCCACCGACGTATAGCCCACTGGATTGTCCTTGAGTTTGCATACAACAGTTTTCATACCATCAATAATAGTAGTTGAATAGTTGTCACCGTGCATACGCTTAAGGTTATTCCAGTTCATTGCGGCACGAACGTGTCCTGGCATGTTAGCTTTACCTAAGCGAGCTTCTTCGGCCGCATACTTGGTCAAGTTATTTACACGTTTAGGTGTACCCTTCTCCCAAGCTGGACGTTCAGCAAATTTAATCTTAAAGTCTCGAACTTTTTCAATAACTGCTTCTTTAGTTGCACCAGTTAGCACATCCATTAATAGTTCGCTTAAGAACTCTTGTACAATTTTAGGAGTATCACTACGCTTAAGATCGAGTCCCATAGCTTTCATCTTACCTGGCTTACCGTGTGTGTCTAAACGTACACCTTCCATGTCGTAGATTAATACACCATAACGCTTCTTCTTAATGAATAGGCCTTTTGACGCGATAAGCTCACGTCCGCCTTTGATAATGGCGCCCATTTCGCGTGGACAATGACAAGCACGTTCCATAAACGCAGGGAACGAGTCATTGACACTATCAGCAATAGTATCGTATAACTGTACACAGATCTCTCTGTTCCACTCCATTGTGCCTTTGGCTACTTCCTCT
>Ga0208380_1000097_pt1 | contig 25500 bp, 20 predicted proteins | sample CryBogCBE27Jun07_FD_184570 | JGI IMG/M metagenome (GOLD analysis project Ga0208380, IMG submission 184570) | Freshwater microbial communities from Crystal Bog, Wisconsin, USA - CBE27Jun07 (SPAdes) | ecosystem: Environmental > Aquatic > Freshwater > Lake | place: Crystal Bog, Wisconsin, USA... | reverse complement strand
ATACTAAACAGCCTTGTAAAATATGTAACGTGTGTAGCAAAGTCTGCAAGGTTCCACCAACCTTCAATAGTAAAATCACTAACACCTGCTAACGGTGCCCCTGTAGTTTTCCAGTATCCGGTACCGCCATTGTTAGCTAACGCACCTGAACCAAATCTGCTGGCTGACGATATTGTTGCTGTACCATTTGTTATTAAATTCTGTGCGCCGGCACTATCTACCACTGCCGCATTGGCAAAGTTCAATAACAATGAAGGTGCTGTAGAGTAGTTTGAGGGAGTTGGAGTATATATTGCCGGAGAGCTAGCTAAATCAACTTGTGCGCCCCAAATATAAAATCCGCTAACACCGTCACCGGTAATATTAAAATTATTTCCAGAAGTATTATATGGACTGACAGTAATATTACCTAGAGTACCGGATGCTATAACTCCAGTAACGCTTACTCTATACCAACCATTTCCTGCGTTTGTTATTGTAGAATTTATATAAGTGCCAGTGCCAACGGCTGCTCCACTTGACACGGTTGATGTAGTTAAATTAAAGTTTACACTAGCACCTGAGGTATACGCATTGTTTACAACGTTAATATTGCCTGAAAATAACTCAGCTGATTTAATGTAAACTGAGAACGTATATGTATTACCAGCTGTTACTGGAAAATATACTCCAGAATTTATAGCAGGACTAATAGTCCCGGTATTGAATATAATTTTTTGTGCAGATGGAGTGCCATCTGGTGCAACTGCGGCAGCGGATTTTACTGTTATGCCAACCCAATTCCACCATGTTCCGTTATTACTAAAATCTTCACTGAAGGGTAATAAATTATTTGTCAAGGTACTAAATGGTCGCATCATTGGACTAAATGCCGCAGTATAGACCGCACTACCTATAACAATCCTTGCACTACTGATATATCCATATAGTGTATTACCATAACTGTTTACACTATAAGCACTTGGAAAATTAGTATCATAAGATGAACCAACTTGTATTTGATAGCTTGAAACACTGTTATAATTTGTAGTGTTAGTTCTAGTGTTTACAACACTTCCGTTTAAAAAAATTCTTTCAGTATTGCCGCTATCTCTAGTTACAGCAATGTGATTCCATGTATTTGGGGAACATGCGGCCGAAGTAGTAACTCCTGCCCCAGTAAAGCCCCAATATATAGTTCCACTATTGCTAAGACTTAAAGCCCATTGTACGTTACTAGCATTGTTACCTTGGCTAAAAATATAATGACTACTATTACCGTTTGGTGTACTACCCTTAGGAATCCAATAGACCCATGCTTCAACAGTAAAAGTTCCGGTCGATAGCGCATTGGCCGAGGATGCAGTAACTAACAAGTTTTCGCCGGGGGTGTTATTAAACCATCCGCTAGCACCATGAATAGCTGGATTATAAGTAGTGTTAGCAAGTAGCGGAAATGGGCTGAAGGACCCCTGTGTAATTACGCTACCTTGTCGTGTAATTGATAAATTATTAAGACTGCTATCTATAAAAGTATTATTTTGTCCACCGGCAGGACCGTTGCCGTCTAAATGCAATACAACACTACCGCGATAGGGATCTTGATCAACACTATAGGTTGGTGTGCCATTTAAACTAGCATCATACCCTAGAGTTTGACTTGTAGTTGTATTAGTAAATGGTAGATAAAAACCGTTAGTGCCATATGTTCCAGTGTAAGCTACCGGTACCCATGCGTTATTAGAATCAGATTGTCCAAATAGTGTCGGTTGAAGTTGTTGTCCATCTACAAAGTTGTGTTCTGCTATATAACCATCAAGTACTACATAGGCTGTTGTTGGAGGATTATAACATGCTCCGGTAGATTCATAAAATCCACCATTAATCATTGTTGTATATCCTTGTGTAGGATATGTAGAAGTACTAAATGATGTTACTTGCACACCGTTTACGTAAACTTTTACCCTATTTGCACTAGTGCCTTGCGTAGTATCCATAGCAACAATTATATGATACCAAGCGTTAATATCTCTAAATACTTGTGTAGTTACTACAACAATATTATCTGTTGAGTTCTGTGTATCTTGTACAACTAAGTTATCAGTTGCATTAAAATATAATCTAAATAAATTAGTCTGGCTATTATCTCCAGATCCAAACAAGCCATTTCTATTGCCTGTATTTGTTCCTGTACTCGAACGTTTAACCCATGCACTCCAAGTCCATGTCATTCTGTTTCCTAGACGTGGGGTATTTCTATAAAAATAACTAGTACTACTTGCTTTACTTCTTAAACTATTAGGTATAGGTTGATATAAATTTGGCTGCGGCCATTGATTAGCACGATGATATTGAAGTGCTTCGTCCAAGGTCCATACTCCGCTAGCACCTTTAAGTGAAGGAGGAGTTTTTGTACCTTTTAGGATTCTGCCTGGATAATTATTCTTTGACATTGCTTATTTAACCGCCGTAATATCTTATGATTACAATACCCGATCCACCACTACCACTAGTTGCGCCATTAGTACAGCCACCACCGCCACCTCCGGTATTTTGTGTTCCAGATACTCCGTTTCCTGCTACTCCTGCACCGCCGCCGCCTGATCCGCCACTTCCTTGGCCAGCACTTCCTGGACTACTTGCACCACCACCACCGCCACCATACGTAATTGATGAACCGCTAATACTGTAAGGCAATCCTGGGCCGCCGTTGCCTGCCGCCACTGTGCCTCCTGCAAAACTAGCACCTGGGCCTCCAGCTCCGCCTCCGCCGGCTGCTTGACTGTAGGAGCCTGAAGCTGCCAAACCTCCGTTGTTGCCTTGACCGTAGGTTCCTGAACCAACAAAGCCACCGCCAGCATTCATATTTCCTGTTCCGCCTCCACTGCCACCCGATTTGCCATCTCCGCCGCCACCTTGGCCACCTTGTCCGCCACCGCCACCGCCACCGTAAGCAACTACGTTTGCAAAACTTGAATTTTGCCCGTTGCCTCCTTGAGACGTAAATGCGCTAGAACTAGTATTTGGTAAACCACCTTGGCCAACAATTACGGGATAAGTAACTCCGGGAGTTACAGGTATGCTACTTGCGTAAACAACACCACCGGCTCCACCACCACCACCATTATTACAACCACCGGCTCCGCCACCGCCTACTATAAGAGCTTGCACACTGGTAACACCTGCGGGGCAGGTCCATGCGCCTGAATCCTGGAATATAGCTACTGTGGGCACACGATAACGAATAATTATAACGCCGCTGCCGCCAGCACCGCCAATATAAGAAGTAGATGCCCCGCCTCCGCCACCACCTGTATTTGTAGCGCCCGGATATCCTGCACCACCGGAACCGCCACGGCCGCCGCCGCCAATTCCGCCTTGACCAATAGTGGCTGCTCCTGTATAACATCCGCCGCCACCACCGCCTGCATAATATTCTGAATTTCCAGATATACTAAAAGATAAACCAGCACCACCGCCGAATGCACCGGTTGAAATTACAACAGGAGCGGCACTGCCTGCACCGCCGCCACCGCCTACACCGTAAGGGCTTGAAGTAAATCCGCCATTGCTTGCACCAGAATTTCCATAACCAGCAGACCCAGAACTATTTTGTGTGCTTGACCCGCCAGCATCTGTTCCTCCACTATCTGCAGAGGCACCACCACCACTGCCCCCATTACCGCCAATTTGAGTTGTTCCCGAAACTCCTGTTGCTTGTCCACCACGTCCGCCACCTATAGCCGTTAATGTGCCAAAAACACTATTACCTCCAGCAGTGCCAATAGCACCGCCACCACTATCACAATATCCTCCATTTCCTCCAGAACCAACTGTGACAGTATAGGTTGATCCGGGAGTTACTGTATATGCAGAGTTATAAACTAATCCGCCGGCTCCGCCACCGCCTGAAGATCCGCCGCCACCGCCTGCAACAACTAAAACTTCGACCTGAGTGACCCCTGCTGGAGCAGTCCATCCTGCTGATATAGTAGTTGAAAATTTTTGTGTTACTACCGCTAAATTTGAAACAGCTGAAAGTTTAGGTTGAGTAGATTTATATTTTATAACAACAATTCCGCTACTACCATTTCCGCCAGCGGCTGTACCTGAGCTTCCGCCACCAGCTCCACCACCACCAGACCCGTAACCTGTAGCATTTGCTCCTGGATTACTTGTACCGCCTTGTGCTCCTGCGTTTCCGCCACCGCCCAATCCCCCTGTTCCGCTAGTACCACTATATGCGCCACCACCACCACCACCTGCGTAGGTAACTGCTGAGCCGCTAATTGTTAAAGTTAATCCTGGTCCACCATTTCCGCCAAATGTAGATCCATTTGCTCCACCTTGACCACCGGCTCCACCACCGCCAGTGGCATTATTAGTTGCAGTTATTGTGCCGCCAGAATTTCCTTGTCCTGCTATACCTAATCCTGGAAGACCAGTTACTGCCCCTGGTGGTACGCCGCCTCCGCCACTACCGCCACTAGCACCGTTATATGGGCCTCCTCCATACCCAGCTCCGCCACCGCCGCCGCCGACAGCGACCAATGATCCAAATTGGCTGTTTAATCCGTTTGATCCGTTACTAGAAGATCCAGCTGTAGCACCAGCGCCACCTGCTCCTATAACGATAGGATAAGTAGTACCCGGCACTACTGGATAGGATGTATTATAGATTAACCCGCCTGCGCCACCACCGCCACCACCTTTATCACTAGAATTATGTGCGCCGCCGCCACCGCCACCAGCAACTACTAAAACTTCTACTGAAGTAACGTCAGTTGGGCAAGTCCAATACGAAGTTCCTACACTAGTATAACTTTGCACAGTTGATTGGTCGTCAATTGAACTTTGTTGCTGTAGATCTAATAACTTATAAACACCGCTAGCTGTTGGACCAGCATCATCTTGTGATCTAGTAACAGTTGATCCGTTAGTTGGAATGTAACTTGTAGCAGTAGGACCAGTTTCAAATTGTGATCCCCAGATATACAAAGTTCCCGTTGAGGGAGTTGCTGCCGCACGACTTGTTGTATTAGCATCTGCTAATCCAATAATTGGGCTTGAGCTGTTGGAACTGTTATATGTGCTGGTCCAAGTAACTCGCCACCAACCGTTACCAACGTTAAAAATATTTGTGCTACTACCGGTACCCATTGATGATGCAAGCAGTGTACCGTTAATTAAATTATATGTTGCAAAATCAATTCCTGCTGGTGCCGCCGCACCACCAGCCCACGTAGTGACATAGTTTGCACCCGGGCCTGCTTTAACAAAGAAACTGTAAGTATAGACTCCGCTTACTGATAACCAGCTGGTTACTGCGCCAGGGCCAATAACTTTAAATCCAGATGTACTACTACCTGTAATAGAACTGGCAGTTAGTGTACCGTCTGGTGCAATAGCTGTGTTTGCTGTTACTGTTAAAATTGCTCCGGAGTTATTAAACGGTGTCCAAAAAGCATTAGTATATGCTGTCGAATATTGTATTAAATTGGTTGCAGATGGCTCAATTAGGACTGTAGGATTATACCAACCTGTTCCTGAGGTTAAATCAGGAGTGTAAATTAACGGTAAGAATATGCTTGCTGAAACACTAGTATTAGTAACTGTTAAGGCATTGGCACTAAAATCGGTAAATGCATTATTTTGACAAGTTAATAATGTGGTTTGTGTTCCTGTGATTGCACTAATATTAGTACCGCTAGACTGAGTTGCAGTTAATGGACTAGTTGGAACTGTAAATGCTCCGGTATAAACTGCAACACCGCTTACTATACGAACATTACTTATATATCCTGTGTTAAAATTATATCCGGCTGTATAATTTGTTCCTATTCTAATTTGTGTAGATGTTAAATTAGAAGAATCTGAGGTAGTACCAACACTTGCACCATTTAACCAACAGGTAGTTGTTCCACTTGCTCTAGTGACCGCTACATGATACCATCTATTAATAACTAAAGTTTGCCCTGTTGAAATACTATAATTACTTCCAGATCCAAAATATAATACACCACTACTGTTAACATACACTACTGAACCGTTAGTATCAGTTGATCGTGTATCGATGAACATAAAATAAGTTTGGCCGGCTGTAGGAATAGAATTTAAATTAAACCAACATTCAGTAGTAAATGCATTAGTACCAAATGCCGTCATTGTAGCAGTTAAATATGCACTTCCGTTAAAATATGCACTGTAATAGTTGCTAGCTGGAACACCGTTGAAACTATAGTTAAGACGAGGTTGATTTACAGGAGCTGTAGTTAATAGCCCTTGATTATTAAAATATGTACCAGTTGAAGCACGACTGACAAATCCACTCGTGTTAGGTTGTTTGCTAGTTAGGACGCCACCTATGAAACGGTTTGCCATTTCTCGGGCTCCTTAGCTGATTATTTCGTAGCTGACTGTAACTGTTAGAACGTTGGCTGTACCAGCTGTAACTGTTAAACTAGTATTTTCTGGCAAATAAATTGCTGTACTTTTATCTAGTGCGATAAGCGAAGCATTAGCTGGAATACTTACAGTACTGGCCATTGCAGTATTTGATCCACCACCTGCTGCCGCTGAATTGTAAAACAAGCTAAAGTTGCAGGCATTTGTACCATTGGTATTGGCTACAATTACATTATTAATCTTTAAAACTTGGTTTGAACTAGCGGCATTGCTTACAATGCTAGTATTACTGGTTGTGCTTAGACTAGACACGCTGGTTGTGCCTGTAATTGTTTGTACGTTTACTATATTTGGGGCTGTCATGTCCTATTCCTTTTGTATATTTATATTAGCTAAAGACAATGGCCATTGCTATTGCTTTTCCGGTACTTGCAACTGCTTTTCCAGCTACGTTGATTGTAGCACCAGCACCACCGATGTTAATTGTACCAGTAACACCTGCAAACAAGTTAGCAGTTCCAGAAACTACGTTAGTAGTTATTGTAGTTGTTCCGCTAGTACCGTTTCCTAGCACACTTAAAATGTTGTTATTAGCTGAACTACCCATGTACATAGTAGTTGGTGCACCAGCATTGGCAGCCACGTTAATAGTAGTTGCCGCTCCATACTCGTTTACAGTAGTAGCTATAGTATTAATATGGTTGAATGTTGTATTTGAAGTGGTAAAACTTGTAGTAGCTTGGAATGTGGCTGTTTTAATAGTACCGTAAGTAGCACCGACAAAGTCGCCACTGCCGTTTTCTGTACCAGTATTATACCACTCTAAAAATCCACTGTCGTTAGCTAAAACTAGTGCGGCATTTTGATCACTACCGCTATAATAGTGCATGCGTAGACCAATGTCTTTACCGTCATTTGTTGCCCAAGTTCCGCCTACCCCACCTGATGGTGCATGTAGTTCAATTAAGTTGTCAGTGTAAATTGTATTGTTACCTTGAACATAGGTTGTGCTACCGTTAAAAGTGGCACTTCCTGTAACTATTAGATTGCCGGGAACTGTCATGTTACCACCACCGCCAACTGATAGTGTACCTGAGTTGTCAGTTAGGGTAATTGTACCAAGTGTAATCGAACCCGGACCAACATATAAATGTCCCCAACGTTTAGTTGGCGTACCTAAGTCGTATCCTAAATCAGTACTAGGAGCAATAGTTTGATATGTTGCACCTAGATAACCAGTAACTGCTGACTGTGTTGGTACTTTAACAGCACTACCACTACCACTGTTGATTGTAATGTCTGTTGAGAATTCGTTGATGCTGGCACCTAACTGTGCGCCAATTGAACCTAATCGTAAATTTTGTAGTCCACTAAGACTAAATGCATTGGCATTTAGTGTGGCAGCACCAGTAGCTTGGTTAACTGAGAAATATTGTCCCACGTTAAAGTTACCAGCTTGGTCAGTACTTACATAGTAAACACGACCTGGATAGGTAAACACAATTTGATTGCTTGGAATAGCATTAGCTGGCACTACGTTTGGATAGTTAGTAGCCGAGATACCACCGGTACCAATGTACAAGAAATCATGTCCTTGTAGTCTAATCAAACTGAAATTATAACGAATAGTTACCGCAGTACCGTCTGTACTGGCCGCAACTTTTTGTTGTGCCAATGTAATTGTTATAATACTACTGGTGTTGACCCAACTGCCGCTGACTGCTTGGATAACATAACTGGTTGAATCACCGGCAAATGAAATACTTGCGCCAACTGCTGGTGACGCTGTTAGGCCACTTAGAATAATTAGGTAGTTGGCCTGACCGCCTACCACTGTTGGTGTCATCGTAGCACCACTGGTAGCACCAGTTACCACGTTGGTGGCATTGAATGTGCCATATAATTGTTTGTAGTACAAGTATCCAGTTTGTACACTGGTCACTGTAGCTGTGGCCACTGCGGTAATTGTACCTGCTACTGTTTGTGGTCCTGCTGTAGATCCTGCAAAACTAACACTTGATGTTGTTACACCTGTAACAACTTTAGTACCGTTAAATCCTGAAGGTGTTACACCTGCTACAATAATTGTTTGACCGATAGCATAGGGATTTGCTCCCTGTGTGGCAAATGTAATTGTGCTAGTGCCTGCTGAACTTGATGCACCAGTTGTGGCCAGTGATGATGTTGCGTTCTGACTGATTGTTTCTGCTGACTGGAATGTACCGGTTAGTGTCACGTTGCTGTAGGTCAACATGTTGCCGTAGACTGTACCAGTTGTGGCAGTTTCACTAGCTAGGTAACCTGCACTGACAGCACCATACGTACCATAGCTGTTGTTGCCCGACAATGAACGAATCTGTCCGCCACTTGTAGCCACATATCCAAAATATGCGTAGTAGGTAAACACTGAAACTGCTTCAACTCGTCCACCGTTCAATGCCCAAATACCTACACCGTTGTCCATAACGATATTGTAGGCCCAGAATACCATGCTGACGTTGCCGCCAGATTCAAATGTGCCGTCTACGATAGCGCCAACACCACCGCTTGACTTGGCAGTACAGTCCTTGATATAGGGACTCTTGTTGGTAATAGTAGTTGCTGGATTTAATCTTAAATACACACCGCCAATTGTAGCTGTGGTAATATCACTAGGTGTGCCGCCTGCGACAAATCCAGTCATACCTGTCATCAATACACCTTGTAGAAGCGTACTGTCACTCATGTAGAACATGGTACTTAGATTGTTGGCTACGGGACTTGCATCTAAACTTAGCCAAGTAAATGTAATTGTACCGCTTGGGGTTCCGCTAGGACCAGCTGATAGTATAACTTGTGTGGTACTGACCACTGTGGCCACTTTAGTACCTGCGGCAATGTTAGTACCGCTTACGGTCATACCAACATAGACTGTGCCAGTTGGACTGGTAATGTTTAGAGTAGTACCACTAGAACCTGTAGGATTATAAGTAGCTGTTACTGTACCACCAACTTTAGGTGTGATAATAGTGTCGCGCATGCCATCACCAACAATACTAACGTTGGGAGGAACTGTAATAGGTAGTATTTCTGCGTATGTACCTGACTTGACAACAATAGTTGCGGCCTGTCCGCTGACTGCTTGAGTGGCTTTTTGTATACTAGCAAACGCTGAGTTAATGCTAGTACCAGTGTTTGTATCTGATCCTTCTGGTGTAACATAATAAACTAGGCCAGTTACACTGGGCAATGTCCACGATGGAATACCGCTCGAGCTAACTGTTAGTACTTGTCCAGTTGAACCAATACCTAAACGCTGATTAGCACCACTGTTGTAATAGGTAATGTCACCAGCAGTAGTGTTGGCACTGTTGCCCTGTGCCATTAACTGCCAGTAACTGGCCGCTAGATCTGTTGCAAATGATGATCCGCTAGTATTAGCTGTCACGCAAATATAGCTTGAGCCACTATTGCTTACAGCATCGTTGATCTGATAGGCAGTACTGGTGGTCCAAGCGCCGCGCCAGTTTACTCTTAATTTTCCTAGGTTTATTGTGGTTACACTCATAAGATTTCCATTATTCTAATATTTAGCTGGCAAACGTAGCTATAAGGTTTCCGTTACTGTCTAAACTGTAGGAATACTGCGATGTGCCTACATCATAGGTTACGTAGGTGCTGTTTACACCGTCTGTTGTCATGGTTATATTGGTATCGTCAATTTTGCTGTAGATCAAGTTCTTGTTTGCATCAAAACTAAACGCATGAACTACAATATTATCGCTGATATTTCCGCTACCATCAACTTTTAATCCACCTGCGGCAGGCACAATAACGCTACCCGAAGTTGAGCTGGTTGCTACAGGTGTGCTGGTAACTGAAATAGTACCATCGCCTGCCACTGCAATACCGCTACCAACTTTAACACCACCTAATTGTGTTCCAGATGCAACTGCTAGTCCTATCGTGCCTGCTGTCCCACCTGATAAAACCAAGGTTAAGCCGCTGGTCGCTGGCGCTGGAACAATAACACCGCCTAAGACTGTATTTGTGGCGGCTCCAACTGGGGCTGTAATTGTAATATTTCCGCTGCCATCAAAACTGATACCGTTAATGGTTACAGGAGTAGCCAGCTTGGTAGCTGTGGCCGCAGTGCCCGACAGCACAAATGTTTTAATTGTTGCAAGTGAGGCTTGTTCACTGGTTAGTGTACCACTTACGTTCTGTACAATCGCAGTTATTTCCGAGCCTGTTAACGCACCTGCAACTGGTAAGTCGGTAAACTTTTGTGACATTTATTATCCTAAGACAAAGTAATAACCGGTTCCGCCGGCTACTAGAGTTTCTAATTCTTTATCTAACTTTTCTAATTCTTCTTTACCAGCACTGAGTAGTGCTGTTCCGTTTAACTGTATCGAGCTTTGCGGCCCTGCGATTGACGCAAACTTGCTACGTGCTTCGCCTAACATCATTTTAGCTGTAGCTAATGTGTAGTCTTTTAACCATTGTTTAGCGTAAGTGTCTTGCAACAGGACCCAGTCAGGGCGGAAGTTGTAACTTTGCACTAGAATCTGTTCGCCTTGTGCGAAAGGACGTTGTAGTATGTTTAATATGTGTGTAGTAGGTTTCCAGACAAATTCTATGTATGAACCAAACATACGACCTACTAATTTTTGGTATCCTGCAAACATGTCATATGTTGCTAGGCCGCCCATCATGCTACCTGACATCAAATATGTATTTGTATATGCCAAGTTAAAGGGTTCAAACAAAGTACCACCAGCGCCAATACCGGTACGGCTACCGATAGCGCGGCGAAATACTTGACGAACTGTAATAACTTCATCCGGTAATCTGTATTCATTTTGATCCTGTATCAGCTCTAAAAACATATAGCTTTCTTCTACAGCATTAGGGCTACGTTGACGATAGCGATTGATCGCTCGATCTAGCGCAGTTTCATAGTGCGCAGGGTCTAATTCAACTTCAACCATGCCGTCGCCCAGCATAAGTTTGACATAATCAAATACTTTATTACGTTCTGCTGTGGAATTTGACGTTACTGACGGTGCTAGATCATCCATATTTTTGCTCTCCAAGTATATTTATCCTAGCTAAATATGATTATGCCACGATTATCTTTATATAAACCAGAAAAAGGGCTTGATTACAAGTTCATGGACCGTCAGGCCAGTGAAATGTTTCAAGTTGGGGGTACTGATCTGTACCTGCACAAATACCTAGGGCCTAACCAAGGTATTACACAAAGCGTAGATCAGCCCGTGTACGGTACACAAAATGTGACCAACATACAGGATTTGTTGTTCTTAGAAAATCGAGATCGTGCTTATGACTCGCAGATCTACAGATTACGAGGACATTACAGCGTGTCGAACATTGACTTTAACCTAAGTCAGTTTGGCCTGTTTATTGACAATGACACAATCTACATGACTGTGCATATCAATGATATTATTAATACTATAGGTCGTAAACCTATTTCAGGCGATGTATTTGAATTGCCGCATTTGCGTGATGATTTTGCACTCAATAATTTCAGCGTAGGACTGCCTCGCTATTATGTTATTGAAGATGTAGGTCGTGCTTCAGAAGGTTTCAGTTCTACTTGGTATCCACATTTGTACAGATTAAAGTGTAAGAAGGTAGTAGACAACCAACAGTTTGCACAGATCTTTAATCAGCCAGCAGTTGATGCCAACGGTGATCCAGTGGCCAACACTACTCTGCGCGACCTATTAAGTACGCACAACCAAGAGCTGTCTATTAACGACACTGTTGTAGCACAAGCTGAAGCAGATGCTCCTAAGAGTGGTTACGAAACTAGACAGTTTTACACACTAGCTGTGGATGATAAGGGTGTTCCAGTATTAGAAACTGCCGATGATGCTACTATAGATGCCAGCACAGTTGGTAATGTTACAGCAGATGCCACTGTAGGCATACCTCCACGCACTGGTTATACCGGTTATCTTATCGGCGATGGATATCCGCAGAACGGATATGCGTTTGGGTTCGGTATACAGTTTCCGGCGGCACCTACAGACAATGACTTTTTCCTACGCACAGATTTTATGCCCAACAGATTATTCCGTTTTGACAGCACTCGTTGGGTCAAAGTAGAGGATGCTGTACGCATGAACATGACAAACAATGACACTCGCAATACTCTTAAAACAGGATTTATCAACAATACTGCGGCCACCTACAATGATGAAGTTGCTACAGGATTTAGTCATAATCCTACGCCAATTACTGGTGAGCCTAATGGCTATATCACAGCTGGCACTAGTGTAATATTCACACTAATACCTTATACCACAGCACCTTATGTTGTATTAAAATTAGATACACAGGTATTAGACTTTGATACTACCGTCTATTCCAGTATGCTCAGTGCCTATAATTATACTGATCCAATTGGCGTAGTATCATCTAAATTAAAAATTACATTACCAGTAGTCAACACAGTACAACAAACTATTCCATATTCGGGAGTTTGGTCTGTAACATTGTATAACTACAAAGAAGCTCAACGACAAAGCCTGTCTTCAGCTCTTAAACCTAAGGCGGATTTCTAATGTTATGGTTTTATGATGGTCAGATTAGAAGATATATCACACAGACAATTCGTGTGTTCAGTAACTTTACGGTCAAATATGGTGACGGTACTCTAGTACGTGTTCCTGTTATGTATGGAGATGCTGATCGTGCTGTGGCCAGTATTATCCGTAACAACTCAGAAAATAAAGTTAACTCGGTACCACGTATTAGTGTTTATATAAGTCAGCTGGCATTAGATCGTGAACGCACTAGCGATGCTACTTTTGTTAGTAAAATGCATTTCCGTGAAAGAGACTTTGATCAGTCTGGCGCAAATTATACCAGCGGTCAAGGACGTAATTATACTGTAGAACGCTTAATGCCTACTCCTTTCAAGTTAACTATGAAAGTAGACATTTGGACTGCCAACACTGATCAACGATTACAAATACTAGAACAAATATTGGTGTTGTTTAATCCTAGTTTAGAATTACAAACCACTGATAACTATATCGACTGGACCAGTTTGAGTGTATTAAACCTTACAGACATTAACTGGGATTCAAGAACTGTTCCTGTAGGTGCAGATACTCCAATCGATGTTTCTACACTAACTGTAGACACGGGCATTTGGATCAGTCCGCCAGTCAAAGTCAAACACCTTGGCGTTATCACTAAGATTGTTACCAGCCTTTGGGGCTCGACAGACACTTCACCTACTGGCTATATCGAAGGACTTGGAGAAGATCCGGCAGGATCTATAGGAACTAGCAGTTTCTCTGATCTACTAGCTGAAAATATCACGACTATTACTGACTACATCCTACAAGTTTATAATGGACAAGCAGTTATACTCAGCCCAACAGAAGGATTTACACCGCGTGAACCTACTCTAGATATACCTGTTCGTAATGGTGCTCCGATTGATTGGAACATAGCACTTGGCCAATATCCTGGAAAATTCACAGCAGGCTCAAGTAGATTGTTCTTAACACAAAGCAACGGCACAGAAATAGTTGGAACTGTAGCACTAAATCCAGTTGATTCAACTATTATGATTGTCAACTGGGACCGTGATACACTAGTGTCTAACACTGGTATAGACAGTTCAGGTGTATTTGATTATATGGCAGGTTATAATGCGGCCGGAAGCTATCGACCTAACAGTCCTGGAACATTTGATGCTATTATCAACCCGTTAACCTACACTCCAACAAGTCCAGCTGCCGGTACTAGATATCTGATTATTGAAGATATCGGTTCAACTGCTAACATTAAAGACAATCAATGGACTGGCGCAACACCTGGAGCGTCTGCTACAAACTATTCATCAGTATGGGGAATACTAGTCGCTAAGGCCAACGATATCATAGAATATACAGGCACAGGATGGCATGTTATATTTTCACATGCTCAAGAAGCAAGTACCATGGTGTGGCAAACTAATATATACACTGGAGTACAGTATCTATGGAACGGAGTTTCATGGACAAAGAGCTTTGAAGGTGAATATCCTACAGGATCATGGAGACTAGAGTTATAACAGAACGCATAGTATGTAGCGGAGCATTGTTCTACGCTAAATCTACACGACGTTTCTTGTTATTACAAAAAGCCCATGGCAAACACGAAGGCACCTGGGGGCTTGTAGGTGGTACTACTATCGAGGGAGAAACACCTTGGCAGGGTCTACAACGCGAAATACAAGAAGAATTAGGCTTTGTTCCTTCAATAATTAAAACTATTCCGTTAGAAACATTTGTAAGTAATGACAATGTTTTTAATTTCCATACTTATTTGTGCGTAATAGAAAACGAATTTATCCCAACTCTTAGTGACGAACACTCTGCTTGGGCTTGGGCAATAATGGATCGTGCTCCTAAACCATTACATCAAGGCCTGCGTAATAGTTTTTCAAATAAAACTATAAGAACTAAACTACAAACTGTGTTTGATCTCGTTGATCTAATATAAAAAAAGGACCCGAAGGTCCTTTTTTATTGGGTTCTAATTAGATTAGAAACCGCGTGTGTACTCTAGAGCAACACCATTAGTCTTTTCGTCACCGCGTTTTTGGAAGTACTTGACTTCAACTAAGTCTTTCTTAGTAACGTCATAACCGAAACCAGCTTTCCAAGTGCGTGTTAGATAGTTGTTGTTATCTGCAAATGAATCACGGAATCTCCAACTAGCTAACGCAGACAATTTGTCAGTGATAAAGTATTCAGCTTTTGGTTCTACTGTGTAGTAGCCAAAGTCTACTGTGTTACCAGCAGAATTAACACCGTTGAATACTTCACCTAGACCCAAACGTCCACCTAGGTGCAAGCCTGGGTAAACTTCATACAATTTTTGAACACGAGCTTCTGCTGTATTCTCAATTGGGTTTTTATTACCGCTAACAGAACCATCATCACGGCTAGCACCTACTTGAATGTCGGCTTTAACACCGTTGTCAAACTTGACATATGGTGCAATCTTGATTGTGTTTGTCATTGTGTTTGGGGATTGTGTGCCACGCTCACGTTCAAACTCAGTGCTGATACCTGTTTCAGCTAGTGCTGTACCGCTCAATAATGCGGCAAAAATTAATGTTAACATCTTATTCACTTATAAATCTCCTTAATTAAGTGTAACTCTGTCATTTTACAGGAATGTAAAAACTCCTGCAACCGAAACGAGCAATAAAGCCCATCCGATTAGTGCTGTGTAGTAAGTAGTAAGAGTTGTTCCAAAATAACGCTTACCAATCATTACACATTCGTGCATTGGGGTCAGCAAGTAACCACAATAGTCTAATGCAAAGAACCAAAGTAGGTATTCCCTACCAAAGGCACTTGTCATTAGCACAGTCAGTGCGGCAAATTTGCCGTCACTGCCCATTGAGAAACTGGCTAAGAATGTTAGTAAACTGATAAAGAACACACCTTTAAATGTGTGCATATCTAATCCTATGCTCTTAACAGCTTCTTCAATCCAAGCGCGATGCTCTTGCATATATCCCGAGCTCGCAAATACTACAGCAACGATAGCCACTGTAGTCCAATTAATATAACTGTTTAACTTTTTAATATCAAACGATCGAGTGATTAGTATATAATATACTAGTAATGCACCAAATACTGGAAATACTGCTTCGGGACCTTCGCCGCCCATCAGCATATAGGCCACAATGGCTGCCAAGAATGGCAGTGTATTTTTTGCAAAGTCTAAGAATCCTGTAGACTCTGGACATTCTGCAATCACTACTTCGTTCTCATCTACCGCTAACCAACAGTACAGTACAATAAACAGGAAGCTGACAGCAATCAATGGCGCCAGCATGCCTAACCATGCGGCATATCCAATACCAAAAGCCGCCATAGGTAGCAGTACGGGTTTTTCAATCGGACTCCACATGTAAAAATGATGAGTGGTTAAGAAATCGATAATACCTAATTTTTTGCGGCTGGCATTATCACCGTTCACGCCAGTCGCCGTATCTAATATACCTGCTGACACTGTAGCACGACCTTCAATTGGCAGTATACCCGATACGAAACTCAGCAACATGATAACTAATCTGTTACTCTTAAATTTACTTTTTAAAAATCCATAGGTACCGGCAAATAGATTTTGTTCTTTAGCTATACCGCTAACTACCATGATCGATATTAAGACAAAAAGATAAATCTCGTCATCTAAATAATTAAAAATTTCCACTATTTTTTCTCCAAATTTCCAGCAACACTGATTCGTGTGCCAGTGCCTCTATTTTTACTTACCGAATGATTCATCCATCCTGGAAAGATTATGAGTGATCCTTCTTCTGGTGCGATTGAGTGCCTAAACCTATCTAAAAACCAAAATGTCAATGCGCCTGCACCTGGGGGTATTTGAACATAGTAAGTCCAAGCAAATGGACTATCTCCATGATGATGAGTGTTAGTACTTTCTAATGGACGATGTATTTGCCCCCATTGACTAGTATTGACCAGTCCTTTTTCAGCGGCTATTTCATTTACTAGATTTACTAGTTTTAATCCTTCACTGCCTTCTGGTATTTCAAACAGACTGTCTTCGCTAAGACCGCTATTGGGATCTTGGCTTACTCTAACGTCTATATGTTGTAGCACTTCTTTAGCCAGTTTACTGTTGTCTATGCCAGACAACATATACTTTCTAGCAGTTAATTCTAGCAGAGTAATATCTTCTATAAATTTAATCATTAGTTTATATTAAACGCTATACTAATGCGCTCATGATCAGTTTCATTCATTTCTACCCTGTGAGTTAACCAGCAGGGAAACAGTATTAATCTTCCAGCTTTAGGAGGAAATTTTAAACTTTCTTGCGGACTTTCATCTGCTGGAAACGCACCCATGTGCATCAATGGATTGGGATTCTGTAATTTTAAATTACCATCGGTTTCATTAGTTTGATAATAGTAAGTTCCTGCTATTCTAGTGTAAGGATGTACATGATCAAAATGTGTTCCTCCTCGACTGCTGAGATTAAACCAAGATCCCCCGAACTGAAAAGGCGGACCTTTATAATTTATAGCAACTGTATAGTCATCCACAGCTCGACGTATTGCCTGTTTTAAATTTATTAGATTATATTTGGCAATGTCGTGCGCATTACCGTTACCCCAAAAGAAGGTAGTCAGCATTGCACCTCCGGTTATAGCAGGTGTAGATCTGGATCTAATCTGCGGAAGTACCTGCTCAATTTCAGCTTGTACAGTTTGAAGTTCGTCTCCTTCGAGATCGCGTACAAAAACAGGAGTAGGAAACCAATATTCAACAGGCATAATTACTCCAAATTAAATGCGATACTGATTCTTTCATGATCAGTTGTGTTTATATTAACTCTGTGAGATAACCAACTAGGGAATAACAATAGTCTACCTACAGCAGGTCGATAACTTACTGCATCTATATCAGTACCATCTGCTGGAAAATAACTAAAATTAATATTAGGATTAGGATTTTGAAAACGTATTTTACCGTCGTCACCATTGGACTGGTAATAGTATACTCCGCTTATGCGACTGCGAGGATGGCTGTGGTCATACTGAAAGCCGCCTTTTTTACAAAAGTTAAACCAACTTTCGCTCATTTTAAAAATCGGATTTGGATAGTTTATTTCTCTAGCGTATTCTTTTATAGCCCACCCCACTGCCTCTTTAAAGATGTCTAGTTTGTATGTTTCTACATCGTTAACTTTTTCAAAATTAAATGTTGTTGTTACTGCATCGCCCCATGGGCTTGCATTTTCTTTACTACGAACATCTGGCAATACTTTATCAATTTCATCTTGTATTTTATTCAAAGCAATACCCGAAAAATTATGAGCAAATATTGGCGTAAAGAAGACATTTTGTATCATGGAATATTTAGTGAAGTAAATACAGGTGATGAAAATTTTAAAAAATCTTATTAGTCCAAGTGATTGTGCAGAATTGGACAAGAGCATTAGAGCTAGAGAACGCCCTATTGGAGATCGATTAGTACCAAAAAGTTTCAGCGCCTATGCGTTATTAGAAACTGAACAGTTACTTGTAAAATTAACTCCGCAGATTAGTAATATAGTTCAAAAAGAATTATATCCAACTTATAGTTATTCGAGAATATATTATACAGGTGCTACGATGCCTCTGCACACCGACCGTAACGCCTGCGAATACAGCATGAGCTTATGTGTGGGAGGAGAAAGTTGGCCCTTGTGTTTTCAAGACCGTGATCCGGTATTGCTTGGAATAGGCGATGCTGTATTATATCCTGGAATAGAACTTACTCACTGGCGTGAAGAATACAAAGGTACAGGATGCACACAAGTATTTTTACACTGGGTAGATGCTAACGGATCTTATGCAGAGTGGAAATATGATCGAAGACCTGCTATAGGAACACTTGAAAGTGATAAATTTTACTGGGGTAAAAGCTGACAATCCCAAGCAATAACTCTACGCTGTCCTGTGCCTTGCCAAGGATACACTAAATGCGGTATCCAACTTGGAAATATCAACATTGTTCCTACACTAGGTGTTACATGTACAAATCTCGAAGCTTTGGGATTTGAAGTAGCATCAAATAAAAAACTTATACAGCCGTCAGTTTCGGCGCTATTGTCATTAAATGCAGGAACTTCTAAATATAAATTACCAGAAATCGATCCGTAAGGATGAGTGTGAGCTACTTGATAACTGTTTTCTGGTTGAGTAATAGTCCAGCAGTTGGCTATTTTAGGCACTAGGTCTTCAGCATCTATGCCTGCACTTAATTGATATTCTCTAGCCTGTTGTTCAATCCAATTAACTAACCAATTCCTATCTTCAACACATGGCCATACTCTACGTTGCTCACCGCCTCGGATAGTAAGATAATCGTTTACAGGATAATCTTCTACAGTAGAACTACGTGTAAACAAGTCTCTACTAAGTTGATCGGCCTTAACTAGTATATCCTGCTCAACTTGTATTCGAGCTATGGGTATGGGATTAAAAAATTTACAGTGGATCGTTGACATAACTATCTATCACTAAGATACTACGCTGACCTTTACAAGGTTTTGAATTGTGAATCAAATATGCAGGCATACTCATCCACTCGCCTGGTTTTAAAGTAATTGTTTCTGCGAAATTGATTCCTTGCGCCATAGCCAACTGTCTAGGTTCTTGCAGGATTATTTCGCCGGTGCCCTGCAGATTTATAATTGTAGTGACAACTTTTGCAATACCTACATTATGAAAATGTGGATCTTGATATCCGCCGTTATCATATTCGACTGCCCAGATATTTTTTAATCTTGCAAATTTAATTTCTTCCTTAATTTTATTAATTTCAGGATGTAATAATCCTAGCCAATCAGGTTCGGGTTCACCGTATTTAAAAATATATTGCCAGCCATTTTGTGTGGTAGATTCTACAGCACCATCGGGGTCAAGTTCTCGTTCAAATTTAACCCACTCATTATACATTTTAATGATTTGATCTGATAATTCAATGCGGCCATGCCACGTGGGTGTAACAAATCTAGCTTGCTTCATGTTTGTAAATCGTATTTTTTAAATACTCGTAGAGTGTGGGCTCCATATCAGTGGCTGCCTTCCAATAGGTCTTTTTCTTTTCAAGTATTTTAAAAGTTTCAGCATAGACCTTTTTATAGTCAACCCCATCTCTATTTTGTTTTAACTGTATTGCTGTAGGATCTAGAATCATGTAGTTCATACCAATGCTAATTCTAGTAATGCCTGCACTTACAGGAGCGATACCTGAAAACATTTTCCTATGCTGTAGATCATAAAATCCTTGGAAGGGTTGAGGTTTTAAGCTAGGTAATCCTGGACTATAGGTTCTATCTCCGTTAGCAATCCAATAGTTTGTATCGTTGCGTATGCTGAGTGCATAGTGCAATGCTACAAATTCTGCAAAGTTTCTAAAAATCTGTAGGCAACTGGCATTGTAGACATCGATATCCCACTGTTTGACTGCTGGCCGATCTAGTGTTTTAATCAATTTAAATAGAAATTCATGTACTGTGAATAATCCGTTACTTTCTAAAGGTTCTATAAACCCAGCACTAAGACCGATAGCTACAACATTCTTTACCCATGTGCGATTGTGTATACCTACACGCATAGAGATATCTCGATATTCTAATACATCGACTTGTTCTCTTGTTTTAGGACAAGCAACTTTATCGCTCATTAGATGTTGTTTAAATTCTTCCAATGCCTGTTCTGGTGTAACATACTTGTCGCTATAGACATATCCAGTACCGAGACGGCTCCATAGAGGTATATTCCAAACCCAGCCGTGTTCTATAGCAGTACAATTTGTATAAGGTTCTAATTCTAATTCTTTATTTTGATAAGGTAATCGAGTAGCCCATGCACGATTGTTAGGTAACATGTCTTCGTAACTGTCAAATGGTTCTCGCATAGCACCTGCAAGTAACATGCTTTTCCAGCCTGTGCAATCTACAAATAAATCTGCGGTAATGTATTCACCGCCGTCTAATACTAGACCTTCAATTCCATCAGAATTAGATTCTATGTCAACTACTTCGTTAGAAATATGCACCACTCCTTTAGGGATACAATAGTGTTCACGTAACCACGCACCAAATTTTGTAGCATCAAAATGGTAGGCGGCATGCCATTTAGGATCAAACTTGTGAAAAAATCCTTGACTGTTAGTGCTAAACTTGTTGGCATCTAGCAAATACCCAGTAGGATAGTAACTATGTACAAAATCTTGTACAGGAGTCTCTGGATAAAGAGCTTTTTTATAATACCAATCCTGTATGCCATCTACTGTATCGTCTAGTACAGGTTCACCAAAGGGATAATGAAATCCTCCTGAATCTTTTTCGTAAAAGTCTGTAAACTTGATACTGAGTTTATAACTAGCATCTGTATAAGCCATAAACTCTTGTTCGTCAATTTCTAAAAATTGTAGATAATCGTTAATCTGTGCGATCGTGCTTTCACCGACACCTACGATTGGTACTGTAGGACTTTCAATGACTGTAATTTGTTTATTAGGAAACGCCTTGATTAAAATAGCCGCAGTCATCCAGCCAGCACTACCGCCTCCGACTACAGTGATACGATCTACAGGCTTTATCATTTTATCCCAAACCAATGTTTAAGATACATGGCTTTCATGAGATTACGTTTGAAATTAAAACTTAGACTAAAGAAATATTCTCTACGCTTTAACCAACTGTGAGCTTTCTGGTCGCCGACTACAACTTCCATTTTAAATTTTTCATCAGTCATTGGTATTAACTGTAGAATAGGTGTGCCAGCTTTAAGCAAAAATCGATCATTTAGCACTTTCCACCACACCTGCGGATTTATTTCTGTACTTAAACTTGGATCTAGTATACCCATGTTATGTTCAAACGCAAAATCATCTCCATAGGGAATTGGAATCGCCATAAATTTTACACCTGGAGGTGCAATAATATGCCACGGAGTGTTAAATTTAATAATGCTACGCAAGCATCCCGGACGAGGCGGAAAGGGAGCGGCAATTTCATTGGCCATGTGTCCTGACACTAGATGCCCGCCATACTTTTCTGCTAGAGACTCGCTAGGAATAGTCCATTTGAAATTTTCCATATCCCCGTTAGTTTCTATCATAACGTCCCATGGCATTGGTACGATATAGCCTGTGCTCATTAGATCAAAAATACCGGGACAGCGGTACACATCAACAAATTGTTTTCCTTGTGATTGTTCTAGTTTTCTAAGGTACATCTTCCTAGCACCTTCTACCCAGTCAGGCTTATAATCCTTAGCTTCTATAATAGGATAGGCTTCTTCCATTCCCGGTATTGTTGTAAAAAATGTTATTTTTCTCATGCTCTAATCCTAATATTAAATGCTAAATTTATTCTGTCTCGGTTAGACAAGTTAGGTTCCACTTCGTGTGCCATCCAACTTGGCCATATAACTAAATCACCATCCTTGGGCGCAAAACTAAAGTCTCGCATAAACGGGCTAGTCTTGCCGCAATCTCCTAGTAGATTCGCAGGATTAGGAAATCTTAGATCTCCGCAATCAGTAGCTTGTAGATAGTATACTCCGGAAAAATCATCTTCTTTATGGGTATGCATAGTATTCCTACTACCTGGCGAGTTTATATTGACCCAAGCTACTAAATTTGGATTAGGTGTTTTTTCAATTGCTCTAAAGACAGGATCCTCCTTGTTATAGAATATCACAGCTTCAAGCAATAATACACTAATTTCATATGAAAGCCAACCTATATTTTTTAAAGGAAAGTCCATTCTAAAGCAACCTGGATTGCTAAATTCCATTGTTGGGCTAGATTGCGCTAGTGTATGTATTTGATTTAAAAGTGCTTGGCGATCTGTAAGACTGCCTACATCTGATTGTATAAAAATATCGGATCTAAACAGTGGTTCTCTAGTCATTACTCAACACTATACCAGTCTTTTAAAAATGCATAATGGTTAGGGAACATTTCTTTTACTAGAGCAACTCGTTGACTTTGGCTGTTGGTAAAATATTCAGCATACTTTTCTACATCTCCAAACAGTTTCTTTTTATGGCCGTCATAAACTCCGCCTGCATTGAGTACACTGAACCAATGTCCTACATGGAAACTACTAGTTGGATGTATAAAGAAATCTCTATTAGGGCTTGGTACAAACTTTTCTACAAAGTCTAAAACCTTTTTAGGAATCATATCAGGCATCTGTTGATGTATGTTATTCCAAAACGGTGTATCATTCTTAGTGCTAAAGTGATAGTGAGCCCATACAAAGGCTACGATTTCCCAGAACATGAGATCGTAAATTTCGTTAACTTCATTTTTAAGAGGTTGGCTCCAAACGCCATGTGTTCTATTCAACCCTTCAGTGATCATTTCAACCGCTTTAGTGGTAAATGTAATGCCTGTGGCTTCTAATGGCTCAACGAATCCGGCCGCTAATCCAACTCCCATGACATTTTTATAAGCTACCCGGTTGTGTATTCCACACTTCATATTGAGTATACGTGCCGGCGCTGAGAATTCATTTACTTTCTCACGTAGTTCTTTTTCAGCATCTTCATCGCTAATAAATTTACTACTGTATACATAACCGTTTCCTTGTCTTGTATAGATAGGAATAGTAAACATCCAACCTGCGTTCATAGCAGTAGCACTGGTATATGGAACACACTCAGCTTCTGGATCAGTATATTGAGTCTGTAAGACTACTGCACGATCACAAGGTAGTATGTCAGTGACGCTGGTAAATGGTATTCCCAGTTTCTTTTCTAACAATATTGATGCAAAGCCACTGCAATCTAAATATAGATCGGCAACATACTTGTTGCCAGCACCGTCTACTAGTGCAGTAATCCCGTCATCGTTTGTTTCAACATCTTCAATTTTAGTGTTAATATAGTTGATACGATCAATAATTAGGTCTTTAATTGCTTTGATAATTTCATAGGCGTTAAAATGCACAGCGCCAAATTGTCTATAACCGGTTTGTGCGTAGTTAGTGTCCATACCAGCAAGTTTAGGACTTTTATTAGCTAGAGCTAGTTGATAAGCTGGCAGCCAATCAAAGAATTCTTTCTTGTCACGTCCTAAAAAATAATCTGTAGTATACAAGTCCGGAGCAATAACTGTATTTTCAATAAAATCATTGTCAACAAAATAGTTTTCAGGTGTCCACCCTTTGAAATGCACACCTAATTTAAAAGCCGCTTGACTTGGCTTCATCCATGACTTAGGATCAAGTCCGCAGTCAAATAAGAATCTAGCGGTGGCAGGTTGCGTTCCTTCACCTACACCAATTGGGCCCATGTCTGTACTTTCTATTAGTGTAACTTCGCAAGGAAATTTTAAGTTTCTAGTGATGTATGCGGCAGTTAGCCAGCCGCTTGTACCACCACCGAATATAATAATTTTTTTAACTTTTGTTATGCTCATTTTCTAATCACCAGTACGTATAATCCGTTCCACCACTCTTTTCCATTTTCTTCGCTGTTTAACAATAGTTTTTTATAGGTTATGCGAGCACCTGCATCGTACAATGCCGCTACAGTGCCATCTACAGTTTCCTTCCAGTTGGCATCGTCAATGACGATAATTGCTTCTTGGGCCAGTGTACTGTAGTATAAACTGATTGCATCGTAGGTTGTTTTATAATCATGAGGACCGTCATAGAAAAACATCTGTATTGTTTCATACATGTCTGCCGTTTGAACATCAAACATGTTTGATTCAATAATTCTAACATTGCTATTACCAACATACGGAGTAATATTTTGTTCAAACTGAGCTCTGCTGTTAGGCGGGAGTTTTAGTTTATTGTTTTTATCTTGTACATTTTCAGTCCAGGTATCGATAAATGTAGCGTTCAGCGGATTATTTTCAAGTACTGCCGCGGCTGTTGCTCCAAGGTAACTACCTATTTCTAAATAACTACCAACACCAGAAGCTAGATGATTCAACAGTGTCTTAACACGTGGACTAGTTAGCCCCGGAATATCATTCCAAATTTTAGGAATACCTGATTGATGAATAGCCTCAGCTACATGTTTAACTAACGGACTATAGTCTAAGTCGCTTTTACGATCGTATACTTTATCGCAATAATGACAGTCCCAGCAGTCAAATTTACAATTTTTAATTTTTTCACGCCATAGTTCGATAGGTTTGCCAGTCATACCTGTTTCATCTGCCCATTGCATAAATCCTGGAGCAAGTATTTCTTCTCCTCCTACATATTTTTCAATGTAAGATAGCGTATCTAACAAGCGTTGATTGTCCTCACGGCCGTGCATTTTAAACACATCAATTCCTAATTCATCGAGATATTCATCCCAGTCAGCTCGCCACGGACTTAGGTTGGCAGTTTTAAGAGGAACTGAACTATCAGTTACTTCCCACTTGGGACAGCTAACACGACTAATTGGATCGTTGAAATACTGCGGTGATTCGGCATTTCTAATATTGTTATAATGGAAATGTTCTTCCATCATTGAACAATTACCTAGACAGCCTTCGTTGGCTAGCAGGCTGATAGTAATGTCTTTGCCCATAGTTTCTTTAATATACA